>JAEEGL013390069.1_pt1 | contig 30491 bp, 28 predicted proteins | sample 9134231 | NCBI WGS metagenome assembly JAEEGL01 (sample SAMN16246548, study PRJNA631951) | gut metagenome | biome: gut microbiome; feature: rumen; material: fiber-attached | host: Bos | place: Iran: Karaj | collected 2018-10 | reverse complement strand
GGAGGGTGTATAAAGGCCGGTCACGTGCCTCGCGGCTGCATAGAGCGGGAAACAAAGCTGGTTGTCCAGTTTCATTGGCTCGCGGTAATCGTAAACCATAGCCGGTCCCTCCCGTTGCGTTTTATGCAAATATATTTTATCAAATACATTTCCGTCTGTCAATACCAGTCGTAAAAAACTTATGCCATCTTTTCACGACGTCCTGTACAGGCTATAATTGCTTCTCCATTCTGATGCAGCGGAATGTCTCTCCGTTCACCGGCTCACCGGCAACCTCATACATAAGCTTCTCATAGAATCCGGTTTTATTGTCCCGGCTTTCCACGACCGCCTTGCTGTAACCAAGTTCCTCCGCCCAGCTTTCACACGCTGTCACGACCATTGACCCGAGCCCCTGATGCCGGTATTCCGGGAGAACGACCACCCTGCCGATCATGACGCTTGATTTGTCCAGCGGATACATCCTCGCTGTGGCGATTGGAAAGTCATGATCCGTGATCACAATGTACTTCGTACCCGGCCCGTCATGTTCATCGAACTCCGCCTTCAGTGTGATATGGTGCTTCTTCGCCATCGCCTGAATGCGGACATAATAGGCGCCGGCCTGCTGCCAGGTCTCCGTGGCGCGGATGATCTCGAGGTCCGGAAGCTCCTCAATGTGTTCAATATCATCCTCGAAGATCATATAGTCGCCGATTCGGACAGCTTCCTCTTCGCGATTGTATTCGTGCATCCCGTATTCCGGCGGAAAGACATCTGCTATGCCGGTGAACGTGTGATCTCCGTGATCCCTGATCCGGACGATCTTATCCTGGTACCCGGAAAGTTTCATACTGCCTCCTGACGATTTGCTTTATTGCATCTCCAGTGTATCCAGGTAGGGCTTGTACCGGGGATACTGGATTTGCAGCACCGGTTCTTCCCGGATCATGCGGAGAAATGTCGGCGCATCCACCCACCGGTAATCAACGGTTTCTCCCTCCTGCAGCCGGACGGAATCCTTTTCACAGTTCACGACAGCCAGATAAGCATAGATCACGGAGCGGCTTTGCGGCTTCCGGGTCGTTCCGATCAGCTCCAGCCTGCCGGCTGTCAGCCCGGTTTCTTCCTGCATCTCCCTGCGCGCCGCCTCTTCCGGAGTTTCACCGGACAGCGCCGAACCGCCCGCGCTGGCTTCCAGGCAGCCGGGATAAACGTCTTTTTCCGGATCCCGGAGGGTCAGCAGAAAGTCCCCGTCCTGATGGCGGATCAGGATATCACAGACGATATGGTATCTGCCTTCAGGGATCTCCCGGGCCCGGCTGCGTTCCCAGGTTTCACCGGTTTTCTGTCCCCGTTCATCATAGAGGTCCCATATTTCCATACCCGTCATCTCTTCCTTCTTCCGTTCCGGTTTATCTGATCCGCTCAGTTCTCTTCCTTCGTACCCGTCCACTGCCCGTTCAGCCACTCGATCCGGGCGCGCACATAATCCGCGATTCCCCGGGCCAGTTCGATCCGGGCGCTGCCTTCCTGCCCCAGGTCGCCGGAAAGAGCCTCGAAATCCTCTTCCACCCGGCGGATCGTTTTCTCCAGCACTCCGCTTTCGGCGAGCCTCCGCCATTTCTCCCTTACGATCTCCCGGAAACCGTCGATCTTCATCGCCAGGATATACCAGGGATTGGACGGATCGTATCCCTGCAGGCGATTCTGGAACGTGGACGCGTAATACCCGCCGTCCGGCGGCTCGGAATAAGCCCAGCTGGAATCCCACGGGCTCAGGAAGGTCAGTTTTCGGTACAGGCTCTCCGGGGAGAAATCCACCGCCATAAAGAAGCTTCCCATACCCACATCGTAGTTCTGGATCAGTTCCTCCAGGATCAGCATATTTGCCAGCGATTCCAGGTCGATCACCGCGCTGACGGCCTCCAGCGGGGTTTCATACACGCCTTCCGCCGGGACGGCCTGCTGATCCTCGCTCAGCATCATCGGGCAGCCGTTCTCCGCCGCTTCGTACAGGATCCGGAAAACTCCGGACAGGTGTTTCCGGATAAAGGTCTTCTGTGCCTGGGAAGCCGTATCGCTCTTGATGCTGTATGCCCGGTACGGGAGGATGCGTTTTGTTCCGGCGATATCTGTCACTGCCGACAGGGACGGGATCTCGAAGAACGGATGGTCCTCCGCGTCCGGATAGTTGTCCATCTCAAGCAGGTATCCGATTTCGATCCCCGTCTCGTCCTCATGGGGCTCGTATATGTCGATCCGGCCTTTCGCTGCCTGGCTCTGCTCGCAGAGCACGTAGATCCCCCGGTATACGTCGTTGATGTAGAGGTTGATATAGCAGGAATCACTGCTGTAATACGCTCCTTCGAAGATGGCCTTCGCCAGGTGGAACGCCATGTAGTCCGTCGCCAGGTTTTCATAGGCGCGCAGCAGGACCCAGCTTTTGTATTTCCTTCCTTCATGCAGCCCCAGCAGGTTTTGCTTTTCCGTGAATTTGATCCGGTAGGGTTTCTCGTCTCCCTGCTCCGCGGTCGAGTTGCCCCGGACCCGGATGCCGCCCTCCGCGGTCAGTTCATCCTCCGCGTCGCAATTGAACACCCGGATCTCCGCGGGGACATATTCCTTCCGGGACAGGATCGGCTGTCCCCCTTCCGTCGTGATCCGGATGCAGGGGTGGTCCTTTTCCCGGCCGGTTGATTCCGCCTGGACTGTGCAGGTCAGAGCTACCAGTAAAACCAGCAGGATCGCCGCGATCCGCCGTTTTCCGTTGCTCTCATGCCGAATGTTCCGGTCCATTCGTTTGTCTCCTTCCGTTGCTGGTTTTATTATATCATTCAGACAGTTGTGCCGGCAACCGGTTCGTGCTATAGTGTATCCATTATACACGAATGGAGAATGAGCATGGAAAAGAAGTACAGGCTCCTGATCATCAACCCGGGATCGACCTCCACCAAGATCAGCGTTTTCGAGAATGAAACGTCTGTGTTTGAGGAAAGCCGTTTTCACGACGCGCCGGTCCTGCTGCAATACCCGCATGTGAACGATCAGGTGCCCTTCCGCTATGAAGTGATCCTGGATATGCTGAAGGAGGGCGGGATCGATCCCGCCTCAATCGACGTGGTCGTGGGGCGCGGCGGCAGCGCCTGCACCCAGCCCAGCGGCGTAACGGTTATTGACGAGAAACTTTACAACGATACGCTTGCCGCGGTCGGCGGCAGCGAGCACGCGGCCAAGCTCGGCGTCCTGCTGGCCTGGCGGTTCATCCGGGATTATCCCCGTCCCGCCTATACCCTGAATCCGACCAACGTGGACGAGTATTGCGATTACGCGCGGCTGACCGGTATCCGCGGCATTTTCCGCTACGGCCACTCCCATGTGCTGAACCAGAAGGCGGTGGCGGAAGCCCATGCCGAATCCATGGGGAAGCGCTATGAGGACTGCCGCTTTATCGTCGCCCATATCGACGGCGGCGTGACGGTCGGCGCGCACGAATACGGAAAGATGGTTGACGGCAACATGGGGGCCGACGGGGAAGGTGCCTTCTCCCCGACCCGCATCGGCTATGTGCCGGTGCTTGCGCTGCTCGACTACCTGGAGGACCATCCCGCGGACGAGGTGCGGCGGATGTGTTCCCGGGCCGGCGGCTTCGTCAGCCTGTTCGGCACGTCAAACTCGGACACGATCCATGCCCTGGTGGACCGGGGGGACAAAAAGGCAACCCTGGTATGGAACACGATGATCTACCAGGTCTGCAAGAACATCGGCGAGATGAGCGCCGTGCTGTGCGGGAAAGTGGACGCCATCCTGCTCACCGGCGGCCTGATGCGCTTTGACGATATCCGTGCGGGGATCGAGGAGCGCTGCGGCTGGATCGCGCCGATCCACGTCTATCCCGGGGAGCTGGAGCAGGAAGCGCTGGCGCTTTCCGTGCTGAAGGTGCTCCGCGGACAGAAAAAGGCCCTGACCTACAGCGGAAAGCCTGTCTGGCAGGGCTTCGAAGGCATTACATTCTGATCGTACGGGAGGAAAAACGGATGAGCATGATCGAACAGGTCTGGGAAAAAGCCCGCCGGAACAGGAAAACCATCGTGCTGCCCGAGGGCGATGAGCCCCGCACTGTGCAGGCAGCGTCCAGAGTCCTGAAGGAGGGTATTGCGAACCCCGTCCTCCTGGGGGATCCGGAGAAGATCCGCTCCGTCGCGGAAAGCACCGGGACAGAGCTGGACGGCATCGAACTCATCGATCCCGCCGTCAGCCCGAAGGCCGGTCCCTATGCCGACCTGCTCTATGAGCTGCGCAGGGCGAAGGGCCTGAGCCGGGAGGACGCCGGCCGGCTGGCCGTCGATCCTATGTATTTCGGCATGCTGATGGTCAAATCCGGGGATGCGGACGGCCTGGTCTCCGGCGCCGTCCATACCACGGGCGACATGCTGCGGCCTGCCCTGCAGATCATCAGAACAAAGCCGGGCATCCGCATTGTTTCCTCGAGCTTCCTGATGAATTGCCCCAACCCGGATCTCGGCGAGAACGGATTGCTGGTTTATGCCGACTGCGTGGTCGTGCCCTGCCCGACCGCGGAGGAGCTGGCACAGATCGCAGTCTCCGCCGCCGATACCGCCCGCGTCCTGTGCGGGATCGAAGAGCCTCGCGTAGCGATGCTCTCCTTCTCCACGAAGGGCAGCGCGAAGCATGAACTGGTGGACAAGGTGCGCGAAGCGGTCGGAATCGCCCACCGGCTGGCGCCGGACCTGCTCCTGGACGGCGAGATGCAGCTGGACGCCGCGCTGGTGCCGGAGGTCGGGATGTCGAAAGCCCCCGGAAGCCCCGTCGCCGGACGCGCCAACGTCCTGATCTTCCCCGACCTGCAGGCCGGGAACATCGGCTACAAGATCACCCAGCGCATCGGAGGCGCCGAGTGCTACGCCGTCCTGCAGGGGCTCGCCAGCCCCTGCACCGACCTGTCCCGCGGCTGTTGCGTGCAGGATATCGTCAACACGATCGCCCTGACAGCCGTCCAGGCCGGATCATAACCGTCAAAAAGAATCCCGGGAGCCGTGCAGGCTTCCGGGATCTTTCATTTTCTGGGCGTGTTCATCGGGTACTGGTCCCTGGGGAGGTTCGGATACGGGATGACGGCATGCGGCGGCAAAGCCACCGCCAGGTCCGTAATCCCGTCCATCATTGCCGTGCAGATGCGTGTCCGCTCCTCGTCGTCAGGTGCGTCCGGATCGTACCGGACCGGTTCCCCGAAACAGATCCTGTTCAGCCGCGGCGTGGTGTACATCGGCACAAAGCAGAGCGCGGTGCCGGTTCGGCGGTAATACAGTTTCGCCAGGTCCGGAAAGTGTTCGTGGAACTTCCAGATGAGCCCGTTGTACGGCTCCCGGCTCTCCGGGAAGATCACGATATCCGCCCCGGCCTTCAGCAGCTCCATGGACCGGCGGAACGTGGACACGATCCTCGCGTCGTGGTAGACAGCGATCGTATGCGAATGGGACAGGACATAGGAGAGCGGCCCGGCGATGAGATGGCTGAACAGGCGGTACAGCCAGCGCACCGCTTTCGGCTTCATATACCAGAAATCCTTCATGACATAAGCCGGGAGTTCCTTCCGGTTCAGCACCTCTCCGATGCACCAGATATAATGCAGGCGGGGCGGGTACAGTTCCGCCCCGACCACGCCGTATGCCTGGGCGTGGTTGCCGACGATCACGCAGGGTTCATCCGGCAGGTTTTCCGTGCCGACCAGCTCGTATTTGGGAAAAATCTGCTTTACGATCACGCGGATCAGCCGGAACAGCGCCGGATCCCTGTCTTTTCCCACGCCGGTATTCTCAGCGGTCTGCATCACTCGTCGTTTCCTTTCGCCTGCGCGCGCTTGTTCGTGTCGATTGACTTCCCGAAAACCACAAACCGGTCGTAAAGATACTCCGTCACAAAGTTGATCACCATGGTTAAGGCTTTTGCGAGAATATCATTCCACCCGCAGGTTTTTACCAGGTAATCAAAAAACATGCCTGAAACCAGAGGGGTGAAAACAGCATAGTAAGCCGCAACCTTCAGCATCGCAACAGGAACATTGTTCGCCGCGCGGAAAGTGAACTCCCGGTTCAGCGTAAAATTCCATATGACTGAAAGGACAAGTGCGATAATCGAGCAGACCGTAGGATCAAACACCTTCAGCGCGTCAAGCAGCGCGAAGGATGCCATCTCGATTACGCCGGCTGAAATGGAAAACAGCACGAATTTAACCGTACGTGTCATTTCCTCCCGTTTTGTATCTTTTCCATTCGGTTCAATGTTTTTGTTTTCTTCTGTCATTGCACTCACCTGTCTCTTTTGTATTTTTCAATGACCGTCCGGTAGCGATCGAGGACCATCGGGATCAGTCTTTCCCAGGAGAGCGGGATGGTCTCCTGCGCCTTCTTCCCGACCGCCCGGATGTCCGTCTCCGCAAAGATCCTCCGGATCTCGCCGCTCATGTCCTCCGGTGTGGCGGCCGCCGTGAAGCCGTTTTCATTCTTCCGGATCGCTCCCGCCGCGTTCGAGCCTTCCACGGCCAGCGTCGGAACGCCCAGGACCGCGGCTTCCCGCAGGACCAGCGGCGCGTTGTCGAACACCGACGGAAAGAACAGCAGGTCCGAGTTGAGATACACTCCCTGCAGGAGTTCCCGGTCTTTGATCTGCCCCGTGAAGATCACATGCCCCGACAGGTTCATGGAGGCCGCATACCGTTCGATCTCCTGCTCGTCCTTACCGGTCCCGACCATGATCAGGAGCCAGTCGTCTTCCCGGTCGCAGAGCAGCCGGAAAGCGTCCAGGATCAACCGCTGGTTTTTGTACCAGATCTGCTGTCCGACGAACAGCAGGACGCGCTTCCCCTGCGGGATCCGGAACCGTTCCGCCGCCCGCGCCTTCAGGCCCTGCGGATTGGCGGGAAAGGCGGTGTCCGTCCCGTTCGGCATCACGAAATACGGTTTACTGAATCCGTAGGAGCGGAGGGTTTCCCCGGTCTCCTCCGAGCAGGCCCAGACCTCGTCGCATTCCTCATACAGCCGGACGATTTTCGCAGTCACCGCCTTCGCGATGGTTCTGCTCTTTGTGAATTCCAGGATCGCGTCGTAGTACTTGGAGTGGAAGGTCGCCACGACGGGAACCCCTGTCTTTTTCCCCAGGCCGGCCGCGTACTCCCCGATCAGGGACGGGCTGTGGAGATGAAAAATTGCCGGCTCCTCCCGGGCGATCTCCGCCGCCAGGGCCCGGTCCAGCTTCGGCACGGCGCTGGCATAGCGGGAAAAGGGGATCCGCAGGGTCTTCGACGTCAGCACCCGGTAGGGAAAGCAGTGTTCCTCAGTATAATGCCGTTCCATCTCCGGGCAGACCACGACGGCATTCATATGCTGCGCGTACTGATGCACGGTCTCCGTCACGCCGTCGATCACCGGGAAGTAGTTGTCGATGAACTGGATGGAGCGGAGCGTCGATGAATGATTCATTCCTGCTTTCCTCCCCGTTTGCGCCTCCCGCGCAGCGCGTTCACCCCGTATACCGCAGCGCCCAGGATAATGAAGGAATAGTGGCTGAATATCCGCCAGACCAGCATCGCCCAGAACACGCCGTCAGATTTCATGGCGGAGAAAACCAGGTAGAACGCGCCCTCTGCGGCGCCGGCGTTTCCCGGCGTCGGTACCAGGGCGATCGAAGCATAGATATAGATCGTGGAAGCAAAGATATGCAGGAAGCTGACCGGCGCGCCAAACATCTTCAGCACGAAATACGGCATGCTGCACAGGGCGATCCGGTAAACGAGCGACAGCAGGAGCAGGCAGCACATCGTCAGCCTGTTCTTCGCGATGACCGCGAGACTCCGGTGATAACTGTCAAGCTTATCGAGCACCTGATTCGTGGTCTGCTCCGGCTTTTTGACGATCTTCAGCCGTCCGCACAGGCGGATGACCGCGGTGACCAGTTTCTTCACCAGGGCCGGTTTCCAGGAGAAGAGGACCAGCAGGCAGGGGATCAGCGAAAAGAGGAGGAGGCCGAAATAAGCCGTGTAGCGGATCGCTTCCAGGTCGACCGAGCGCCAGCCGATGAAGACGACCAGGGCGAGGAAGATGAACCCCGCCTGCATGGTAATATAGTCGGTGATCGTCATGGCGGAAGCCCCGCCGTCCGAGTATCCGCGGCGGTGCAGCCAGAGGATCTGGAAGGGCTGCCCGCCGGCGCCGGAAGGGGTGATGCAGTCGTAATACTTGCCGAGGGCGGCAGTCTCAAAAGCTATGCGGAAGGAGACGGGCTCCCCGAGGGAGCGCATCATCAGCACATACTTCAGGGATTGCGCGATGACAAGGGCAACGAAGCAAAGGGCCGTGCACAGAAGGAAAAGGACAGCCTGTCGGGTGAAGCGCAGGGTGACGGCGCCGGCGGGCTTGCCGGAGAATTCATTGATTGCCGTCGCAGCGATCACGGCGATATTGATCAGAATGAACAGCGCTGTCCAGATATGCTTTTTCTTTTTTTTCTGTTCGTTGGTTATCTCTAGGTCCGGCATGGTCTTTCTGTTCAATCCTTATTCTTGATCTTGGGGACGTGATATTCCACGCCCGGGTCGAAGCGCACATGCTCCGGCGGATTCTCCAGCTCCTCCGGGTGGTCCAGGTAATGCTCCACGTCAAAGAAGAAAGCCGCGTAATGCGCACCCGAGCAGACGCGCTCGTCCGCCGTCATGCCCAGGGGCAGCCAGCGGCGCATCCGGGTTCGTCCGTCGGGTTCCACATAGGCCTCTTTCAGGATGCTGCCCATACCGATGAACAGGCTCACATCGCCGAAGTTATAGATATGATGGAAAGGATGATGCAGGCCGATGGAGCCGTTGTTGGTGATATACATGCCGCTGTAGAGCGGCAGCTCCTTCATGAGGATGGAGGGGGCGAGCCCATAGCGGTCCAGCAGGCGGACGATGCCGACGATCAGGGTTGCCAGGCCGGGAACAGCCAGCACCGCGCGGGCCAGCTTGATGACGAAATCCCCCTCCTCCGTCGCGCGGCTCTTTTCCACCGCGTCGTTCATGCGGTCCCGCACGTCGAAGATCGTGTCCGTCAGGTCGAAGAGGATGCGCACGGTCGTTTCGCTGCTGTTGGTATCCTGCGGGGACTTCAGCACCGTATAGGAAACGGAGCAGTTGTTCCGGGAGTAGTACTGCTTGTTAAAGATGAAGCGGTTGACCTCCGGGTTGTTGCTCACTGCGCGGACATAGGCCGCCACCAGGATCTGCATGAAGGTGATCTTCTCCCCTTCCTGGCTCTTGCGAACAATGTAGCGGCTCAGTTTCTCGTAGTCCGCCTTGTGCTCCAGGAACACCTGAGCGTCACAGCGCATCGGCATCAGATACGGGGTGATCTGCACGATGGGGTCCAGTTTCTTTACGCGCCTTCCGTCAGGCCTGTGTCCAAACATCTTATCCTCCTTCCGGAGGGCTTTCCGCAAGATTTCGCACGCGCACCGCGCGCGTCAGTGCCCTCCATACCCATTTGGCTGCTCTCTCTTTTTATGGGGTTTCAGTCTTAACATCCAGCCGCTGGCGGTGAACCAGTTCGGCAAAATACCCGCCCTTCTGAATCAGGCTTTCGTAGTTGCCTTCCTCCACGATGGTGCCCTTGTCCATGACCAGGATCCGGTCGCAGTTGCGGATAGTGCTCAGGCGGTGGGCGACCACGATGCGGGTGCATTTGAGCTGGTCCAGCGCATCTGAAACCTGCTTCTGCGTCTTGTTGTCGAGCGCGCTGGTCGCCTCATCGAAGATCAGGATCTTCGGTTTGGGCGCGATCGCCCGGGCGATCATGATCCGCTGCTTCTGCCCGCCGGAAATGCCGCCCTGGCCTTCGGAGATCAGCGTCTGCATGCCCATGGGCATCTCCCGGATGTCGTCCGCGATCCCGGCCAGTTCCGCAGCTTCCCACGCGTCCTCCATCTTCAGCTGGGGCGCAGAGATCGTGATGTTCGAGAAGATATCCCCCTGGAACAGGTCTCCGTTCTGGATCACGACGCCGATGGACTTGCGCAGGTAGCGCGGATCCACGTTGTTCAGGTCGTGCTGGTCATAGAAGATCGTGCCTTTTTCCGGTTTCTCAAAACCGAGCAGCAGCCGCACCAGCGTGGATTTTCCGCAGCCGGTCCGCCCGACGATGGCGACGTACTCCCCGCTCCGGATCTTCAGGCTCAGGTCGTTCAGCACGTACGGCATATTCTCCGCGTAGCGGAAGGTCACATGGCTGATCTCGATATTCCCCGAGACCTCAGTCACGATCTCCTTCTCAGCGGTCACTTCCGGTTCCGCCTTCAGGATCGGCTCCGCCATCTCCAGGATCGGCCGGATCGAGGCCACGGAGATCGCGATACCCGACAGGGCGGTAAATGCGCCCATGACGTTGCCGTAGGCGATATTGAAAGCGATATACTGGTTGTCGCTCACCCCGGTCCTGACCGCCAGGTAGTACAGGATAATCGTGCCGCCCAGCGAGATCGCCAGGGTCAGCAGGGGGTTCAGCTTGATAAAAGCCGGCGGATTGTATTCCAGCGTAGCGTTCCTGGAATAGAGGCGCCCCCAGCGGGCGAACACGCGCTTTTCCGATCCGGACAGCCGGACTTTCTGGATCCCGTTCAGGATCGCAAAGCTCATGCCCTGTTCCTGCGCGGACAGCTTCATCTTCTCCCGGGAGATCCGCATCTGCATGATGGCTGCCGCGACGCTGACCGCCATCGTGGCGATGATGATCAGGATCGACGGTACCACCAGAGCGGGCGCGAACCGCATGATATCTGTGATATAAAGAAGTGACACCAGGCTCGACAGGCCCAGGTTCAGGATATTCTCCAGGAGCATGCTGCTTATGCTGTTCACACAGGATGCGCGGTTCGCCAGGTCGCCGGAGGCATATCCCCGGAAAAAGCTCACCGGCAGCGACAGCACGCGCATCATCACTGAGGCCTGCACGGCCTGTGACGTCTTGGTATTGATCCGCTCCATCAGCAGCTGCCGGACAATCCCGATCAGCTGAGCCGCGATCGCTGCTGAGATCAGGAAGACGCCCGCCCCGACCATCAGGTTGACCTGTCGGCCTTTCAGGATCGATCCGGTCAGCAGGTTGTAAACGCTCGGCTCGATCTTGCCGACCATCGTCACCGCCAGCGAGGCCAGGATGATCAGGATCAGATCTCCCCGGGAGATGCTTTTTTTCATGTAGAGCAGGAGATCCGGGATCCCCAGCTTCTTCATGGGGAGCGGCGGATAGAAGCACAATGCCTCCATCCGGAACAGCTTCGCGGTCTTCCGGGTCACCCGCGTTTTCTTTCCCGTTTCCGGGTCTGTATACCAGTATCCCCAGACAGTCCCGGGCAGCAGTGCCACGGTCTTCCCGCTCTCCCGCATGCAGCCCAGCAGCGGGCCGTAGGCATCGTTCTGCCAGCCCTCGTCCAGCTGCACCTCGCGGGTCATCAGCCCCGTTGGCCGGAGCACATACTCAAGCTGGTCGTATACGTCCGTAATGTTCTCGGGGATCTCGACCGGCTTATGATGGTAATATTTCAGGATGCTGTCCAGAGCTTCCCGGGCAATCAGCCGCTCGTCCTCCACCCGGCCCGCGCTCCACTTGTCCAGTACGGCGCTTGCCATCCGGTAGAAGGAATCCTCGAGGACCTCCTGGTCGCTCTGCTCCCGCTGTCGGATCTGCTCGTCAAACCAACCCATCCGCTTATTCCTGGGGGGCTTTCTGAACCCCCCAAACTCCCTTCGGCTATTCTCTCTTTACCGGGACTCTTGGAGGGCTTTCCGATCGCCCCCCAAACCTCCTTCGGCTACTCACTGGTAACCAGCTCGGCGTACGCGCCGCCTTTGGCGAACAGCTCTTCATGGGTGCCGCGTTCCACGACGCGGCCCTTGTCCAGGACGATGATCTCATCGCAGTCACGGATCGTGCTCAGCCGGTGCGCGATCACGATGCAGGTGATCCCGCGGTCCTTCACGGCTTTGACCACCTCATATTCCGTCTTGGCGTCCAGCGCGCTGGTCGCTTCGTCCAGGATGATCACGGACGGATCCTGCGCCAGCACCCGCGCGATCTCCAGGCGCTGCCGCTGCCCGCCGGAAAGGTCCTTCCCGTTCTCGGTCAGCGTGGCGCTGTAGCCGCCCGGCCGCTGCAGGATATCGTCGTGGATCTGCGCGTCGCGGGCCGCCAGGATCACCTCAAAGTCTGCGATGGTGGAGTCCCACATCCGGATGTTGTTGGCGATCGTATCCTCGAACAGGATGATATCCTGGTCCACCATCGCCACAGATCCCGTGAACACGTTCCGCGGGATCTCTTCCTTCGGCCGCCCGTCGAACAGGATCTCGCCGCTCCAGGGCTGGTACAGTCCGGTGATCAGCTTGCTCACGGTCGACTTTCCGCTTCCGCTGCCGCCCACGATGGCGACCCGGGAGCCCGGCTTCATCTTCATCGAGAAATCATGGATCACAGGATCTGCCAGGCGGGAATAGCCGAAGGTGAGGTTCCGGACCTCGAGCTCCCCCTTCAGCTTCGAATAGTCCGTATCCTCCGGGAGATTGGCCTCCCGCGCAAGCGCGGGATCGTCCGGATACTCCATCACGTCCTCCACGCGCTCCATCTGGGTACGCATCTCCTGGATGGTCTGCCCCGCGCTGACCAGCGTCATCGCGGGTTCCATGAAGGAAGTCAGCAGCCCCTGGAACATCGTGATCATACCGAGGGTGAACTGGCCGTTCATCGTCAGTCCGACTCCCAGGAACAGGACCGCGTAGCCGGACAGCTTGGCGACAAATTCAGGAATCGCGCCGATGCCGGCGTTCAGGCGGGCAACGGCCACCTGCTGCGTGTTTACCGAGGCCTGGTATCCGCTCCATTTCCGGAAGAAACCAGCCTCCGCTCCGGCGCTCTTGATAGTCTCGGTCATGCTGATGCCCGCCATCGTCGTGGCGGCGAGCTTGCCCTCGTCGCGCATCTGGATGCGGGACATGTTGATCCGCTTGTTCGACATATAACGGGCGACGAAGGCGTTCAGAGCCAGGCAGCCCACGCCGACCAGGGTCATGATCACGCTGTGGCGGAGCATGATCAGCAGGTAGATCAGCATCATCACGGTGTTCAGCGCCAGCGGCGCCACCGTGTCCACCAGCGTTCCCGCTATGGAAGCGTTGGTGCCCTGGCGCTGCAGGATATCGCCCGTCATCCGCTGGGAAAAGAACTCCATCGGCAGGCGCAGCACCTTCCACATATAGCCGGCGTTGCCTTCGATCGCCATCTTGCCGTTAATCTTCAGGTTGTAGATGAGATTGGCCCATTTGGTGATCAGCTGGAAGACGGCCAGCACGATCATCGCGATGACGAAGGGATGCAGCCAGTCCGGCGCATTGCCGGAAAGCAGCCGGTCGTAGAAGATCCGGGTCATCACGGGATCGATCACGTTGAACAGGCAGGCGATGACCGTCGTCAGGATGACGAACACCACCGCGGGAGCCGCGCCTTTCAGCCGTTTCCGGGCGAACTCCACCGTGCTCTTCCGTTTTCCCCCGGGCTCGAAGGTCTCTCCCGGTTTAAAGACCAGGCAGACCCCCGTGAACGACTTGTCGAACTCCTCCATGGAGACAGCCACCTGGCCCCGTGCCGGGTCGTTCAGCACGGCCTTGTTGCCCCGGAATCCGTCCAGCACCACAAAGTGGTTGAAGTTCCAGTGGATAATGCACGGATAGGTGGCCTGGGTTTTGATACTCTCAATCTCCATGGTATATCCGTGCACGTCCAGGCCGTAGTTCCGGGCGGCAAGGTAGATATTTTTCAGGTTGGAGCCGTCACGGCTCACACCGCAGTCAACCCGGACCTGCTCCAGCGGGATCCACTTCCGGTAATATGCCAGGATCATGGCCAGGCATGCCGCGCCGCACTCCAGTGCCTCCATCTGCATGATGACAGGCACCTTCGCGACGCCCTTGCGGACTGGCACGTTCGTTTTCTTCTGATTCATGCGCGTCCTCCCGTCACTTCAGCAGCTCTTCGATCGGCGTGCTCGATTCGATGACCACCGCCGCGTCGAAATCGCCGGCCGCGATCTTCGCCCTTGGATTGTCCGGCTCCACCGCGACCACAGTCGTCTCCTCCGTTTCAACAAAGTAACGGATCTTTCCCGTCACTCCGTTAAAACGCACAACCATGCCCTGCCGGTAGTTGTCCCGGTTCTCAGTCGGGATTTCGAAGCTCACGAACGCGTGTTCCCTGCCATCCATCTGCACGTTTTCCACCTTCACCCGCACCGGTACCGTGATCTCCTTCTCCGCCACGGACAGATAAGCCAGGAAGCCTGCCAGCAGCACCAGGACGGCTGCGATCAACATCCACAGCTTCGGACTGGTGACCCGCAGGTAGTCCCGGATCTGTTCCGGAGAATTGACCTGGTCCATGCTCTGCTGCCTGAACAGCCGGTTTTCCACTGCTTTCTCCCCTTTCGGAATTTTCCAGATCCTCCTGTCGTTCCCTGTCATCCTGAACGCTGCGAAGGATCTTTCAGTGCTCCATCAGGAACGAGACCGGACTGGTGGATTCCAGTACGATCGTCGCGTCGTAGGCGCCGTCTTTCAGCTCCACGTCCGACCGGTCCAGGTCGGCCCTGACTATCACTTCATCGTCGTCTTCAACGAGTGTGGTAATCGTCCCCTCGTGGCCGGCGACCCGCACCTTCATCCCGACCTTCACCTGATCCTTCCGGCTGCCGGTCAGCGAGCAAAGCAGCGAAGCCGGCTCTCCGCCCGCCCCGTCGTCGGTCACATCCGCCGAAACCTCCATCAGGTTCTCCAGCTTCACCGTGGAAGCGAAGTAGATCAGTACAGCCATCAGCACGATGATCAACGCCAGCATGATCCACAGCCCGGGTCCGGTCACATGCATATAGTCGTGCAGTTCCTCCGGGGAGGAGATCCTGCGCTCCTTCCGCTCCTGTACCGCCTCGCTCATGGGTCCATCTCCTTCTGAAAAAGGAAAAGACAGATCACGGCGAAGTCGCCTGCTTTCTCTGTCTTTTTCCGTTGGTTCGCTTATAAAGCTGCCGCACACCTGCTCAACGGTCCCGGTATGCGTTCAGCTGATCTTTTTCCGGATCGTCAGGACGTTGAACCCGTCCTCACGCCGGTATTCCATGGCGTCCATTGTCTTCCGGACCAGGAAAATCCCCAGCCCGCCGATCTCCCGCTCTTCCGCGGTGAGGGTCGTGTCCGGCTCTTCTCTCTGAAGGGGATCGAACGGCACGCCGCTGTCCCGGAAGGTAATCACCGCTGTCCGGTTCTCCGCATCATGATCGACGTATACCTCAACCGTGCCTGTGCCCGGGGCATAGGCATAAAGGCAGATGTTCGCCAGGATCTCGTCGAGTGCGATGTCTATCGCCATCTGCGCCTTCACGCCGCAGTCCATCTGTTCCAGCGCCGCATCCACAAACCCGGTGATCCGCGGAATATTCTCCCGGACCGCTTCCAAGGTGATCGTCTTCAGAATGCTCCCCCCCTCCGGCCTGGGATCTGATCGACCGAACCGGTTTATTCGATCGTCAGGATATCGGAGAATCCGGTGACATCGAGCACTTCCTGCACGATCTCGTTCACGTTCTTCACCTTCATGCCGCCTTTGGAGCTCATCGCCTTATGGGCGGAAAGCAGCACGCGCAGGCCGGCGGAAGAAATGTAGTCCAGCTTGCTGAAATCCATGACCAGGCTCTCCGCCCCGCTCATGTCCTTCTGCAGTTCCGCTTCCAGCTCGGGCGCGGTCATGGTGTCCAGCCGGCCTTCCAGGGCGATCTCCAGGGTTGTTCCGTTCATGTTGGCATTGATGGTCATTCTTGTTTTCCTCCTCAAAGTATAAATCCATTGGAGCTTTTGCTCCGGAAAATAAGCTCACGCTTAAGTGATTATATCACATTCTTCGCCCGCATGCGAGGATTTTCTTACAATTTTATTTGACAAATGATCAATTCGTTTCCGGCAGACCCGAAAAAATAATTCCAAATACCTATTGACTTTGTAGGTTAATAGGTGTATTATGCGGTCATTCCCACCGGATCATCAGGCGGTCCGGATCACTGCGAAAGAAGGAAGGTGCTGCAAATGTCCCGCTCCCGGGGTTGTATGTGTCAGGTCGCGCCTTTGACAGATAAACAGGAATAAACAACCGCAGAATGATGAAAATAAACGGAGGAACAAACCATGTCTAAGATCTATCAGGGAACCCTGGGACTCGTCGGAAACACTCCCCTCGTTGAGGTTGTCAATATTGAAAAGGAACTCGGCCTGGAAGCGACCGTCCTGGTCAAGCTGGAGTACTTCAATCCCGCCGGCAGCGTCAAGGACCGTATCGCCAAGGCCATGATCGAGGACGCGGAGCAGAAAGGCCTCCTGAAGGAAGGCTCCGTCATCATTGAGCCGACCTCCGGCAACACCGGCATCGGCCTCGCCGCGATCGCCGCTTCCCGCGGATACCGCATCATCCTCACCATGCCGGAGACCATGAGCGTGGAGCACAGGAATATCCTGAAGAATTACGGCGCCGAAATCGTCCTCACCGAAGGCGCGAAGGGTATGAAAGGCGCGATCGCCAAGGCGGAGGAACTTGCGAAAGAGATCCCGGACAGCTTCATCCCCGGTCAGTTCGACAACCCCGCCAACCCCGCCATCCATAAGGCAACCACTGGTCCGGAGATCTGGCGTGACACGGACGGCAAAGTGGATATCTTCATCGCCGGCGTCGGCACCGGCGGCACCGTCACAGGCACCGGCGAATACCTCAAGGAGCAGAACCCGGCCATCAGAGTCGTCGCCCTCGAGCCGGATGATTCCCCCGTTCTTTCCGAAGGCCGTGCGGGCGCCCACAAGATCCAGGGTATCGGCGCCGGCTTCGTTCCGAAGGTCCTGAACACCGGGGTCTACGACGAGGTCTTCCGGGCTGCCGGCCAGGACGCCTTTGACACCGCGAAGCTCCTGGCAAAGAAGGAAGGCATCTCCGTCGGCATCTCCTCCGGCGCGGCCCTGTTCGGCGCCATCCAGCTGGCAAAGCGTCCGGAAAACAAAGGGAAGGTTATTGTGGCCCTCCTGCCCGACAGCGGCGACCGGTATTACTCCACTCCCCTGTTCACTGAATAACATTCTTTCAGTCATCAGGCCGGATCCGCTGCGGTCCGGCTTTTTCACTGCCTTCCCGGCCGATACAGGATTTTGTCCCTTCCGCATCGAATCCATAAAGCATTCCACATAAAGAACAGGATGGATCATATGGCAGACGGAAAAGACAGGATGGCACTGGACCCGGCAAGGGAGGATCTGCTGATCCTCACGGATCTTTCCGACCGGCAGACCGGAACAGCAACAAAAGAGCAGGCCCATCGTTCGGGCCTGCTCCACCGGGCTTTTTCCGTCATGCTGTACCGGGATGCCGGGAACACCCGGGAATACCTGCTCTCCCGGCGTGCGGAAGGGAAATACCATTCCGCCGGGCTGTGGGCGAATTCCTGCTGTTCCCATCCGCGGAGCGGCGAGGATACCGCCGAAGCGGCCCGCGCCCGCGTCCGGGAGGAACTGGGCTGCGGCGTCCGGGACCTGGAGGAGATCGGTTCCTTCGTCTACCGGGCACCTTTCCCGGACGGCCTCTGTGAATATGAATACGACCACGTGCTGCTCGGCAGGGCGGAAGGCACACCGAACCCCGACCCGGCGGAAGTCAGCGAGATCCGCTGGATCACCGCGGCGGAACTCTCTTCCCTTGCGGCCGGTTCCCCGGCTCAGTTCGCCCCCTGGGCGTTCACCGTGTTCTCCTTCGTGCTCAGGCAGGACGCCTGAATCCGGTCACCGGATCCCTTACATGCTGGCTCTGTATATGGCCAGCATGTCGTTTTCATCGAGCACCCTGGCCGAGCCCATGGACCCGCCGACGCCGACGGCGCACTTGTGTGCCATCGTGACAAGATCCTCGTCGGTCGCGTGGACGCCGAGCTCCCGCAGGTTTGTGGGCATATGGATCCGGCGGTAGAAGTCCTCCATGGCCTCGATGCCTTTCAGAGCGATCTCCTCGTCCGAACCCGCGGGCTCCACGCCCATGACGTTGACGGCGAACCGCCTGAACCGCGGCAGGCAGTTTCCGCAGACATACCGCGCCCAGCTGCCCCAGATGGCTGCCAGTCCGGCCCCGTGCGCCACGTCGTACAGGCCGCCCAGCTCATGCTCCAGCTTGTGTGTCATCCAGTCGCCGCCGTCGTTTCCGCAGCCGGTGAGTCCGTTGTGCGCCAGGCTTCCGGCCCACATCACCTCCGCCCGGGCGTCGTAGTTCTTCGGATCCTTCGCGAGGATCTCCGCGTTCCTCATCACGGTCCGGAGCAGGCCCTCCGCCAGCGCGTCGGTGATCTCCATATTGCCGCCGTTGGTAAAATAGCGTTCCATGGTATGCATCATGATATCGGTGCAGCCGCAGGCCGTCTGGTAATCCGGCAGCGTCATGGTCAGCTCCGGGTTCATGATCGCGAACCGCGGCCGGCTGAAGTCACTGCTGTATCCACGCTTGACCAGTCCCTCTTCCTTCGTGATCACGGAAGAATCGCTCATCTCGCTGCCGGTCGCCGCGATAGTCAGGATCACGCCCAGGGGCAGGCAGGCTGTCGCCTGGCGCTTATAGTCATAAAAATCCCAGACGTCGCCGTCGTTGGTCACGCCGTAGCCGATGGCTTTTGCGGAGTCGATCGCGCTCCCGCCGCCGACGGCCAGCAGGAAGTCGACGCCTTCCTTCCTGCACAGTTCGATCCCCTCATAGACCAGGCCCAGGTGCGGATTGGGCACGGCGCCGCCGAGCGTCACATAGGGTATCCCGGATCCGTCCAGCGTATCCGTGACCCGCTTCAGCAGGCCGGAACGGATCACGCTTCCGCCGCCGTAGTGGATCAGCACCTTCTTTCCGCCGAACTCCCGGATCAGGTCGGCGACCTGCAGCTCCGTGTCCCGGCCGAAAACGACCTTGGTGGGAGTGTAGTACTTGAATCCGTACATTCTGTATCCTCCTCTTTTTTTGTTTTTGCTGTTCTGACTCGCTGTGTGCGCGACCATTATATCATTATATTGTGTAGAAGAATAGTGCCGGAGTGCAGTTTTTTCGGGATCGTGCTATAATCATCCCGGAAAACGGATAAAAGAAAGAGGGATCTGCATGGCAATCGTCCGCAGGGCTGAATCCCGGGACATCCCCGCCATCCTGAACCTGCTGGTGCAGGTGAACATGGTGCATCACAACGGCCGGCCCGACCTGTTCAACGGGCCGACCACCAAGTATACCGGAGAAGAGCTGGAGGCGATCCTCGCGGACGACGCGACCCCTGTTTTCGTCTGCACGGACGGGGATGGCCGCGTCCTGGGCCACGGATTCTGCGTCCTGCAGCATGCCGGCGGACGGCTGATGGCGGAGCACTCCACCCTCTATATCGACGATATCTGCGTGGATGAAAACGCGCGCGGCCTGGGCATCGGCCGCGCGCTGTGCGAGCACATCCTCGCCTGGGCCCGCGAAAAAGGCTGCTACAACGTTACCCTCAACGTCTGGAACTGCAATCCCGGTGCGATGGCATTCTACGACCGGCTCGGCTTCTCTCCCTACAGGGTCGGCATGGAAGTCATCCTCTGAGGTTCCTTCCCCTTTACACGCTTATGAAATACAGATATACTTTTCCCCTGTATGATCTTCATCTGAAGGAGTGTTCACACGTATGAGACCGCCAGAAATCCCGGACCGTCCCGGCAGGACCCGCTGCGTCCTGCTGGCGCTCTATACGTTCTTCGTGTTCTTTGCTTTCGCCGTGCTGAAGGTGCCGGGCGCCCAATACCTGCCGAAATGGTTTCTGCTGATCGCGGCCGCCTGCGCCCTGCTCTGCCCGCTGCTCCTGCGCCGGGCCGGGCGGCTCCGTCTTGCCGCGCCGGCCGCGGATGAGGCGTCCTCCCGGAAATGGGCGGTCATCTTTTTCGCCGTTCCCCTGGTCTGTTTCCTTTTCAAATATATGGTTTACTGGCCCGGCGCCTTCATGACCGATTCCATGGTCCAGTACGGGCAGGCAGTCACCGGGGAGTATGACAACTGGCATCCCGTGATCCATACCCTGCTGTTCTTCCGGCTGCCGCTGCTGTTGTCCGGCGGCTGGAAGGGAAGCGTCGTTCTGTTCCAGATCATCCTGTTCTCACTGGCCCTTTCCTACGCGTTCTCAACGCTCCGCCGGATCGCTGGTGAGCGCTTTGCGCTGGTTTCCCTGGCCTTTGTCCTCCTGAATCCGGAGACGACCAACCTGGCGGTGTTTCCGGTCAAGGATACCGCATTCGGGATCGGGGCGCTCGTGCTGGTCTCCTTCACGCTGCGGATCTTCTTCTCCTCCGGGGAATGGATCCGGAAGCCGCTGAACCTGCTCGTCTTTGCTGCCGTGCTCGCGCTCACGTCGCTCGTGCGTCACAACGGAGTGCTGTTCACAGTGCCCCTGCTGTTCGCCCTGTGTCTTCTCATCCCGTGGAAGCGGCTCCTCGCGCTTGCCGCCTGCTTCGCCGTCCTTTTCTGCGGCATCCGCTTTCCGCTCTACTCTGCTCTGAAAGCTGAAACCAGGCCAAGTCCGGCGTTTGAGACGCTCGGTGTCCCGCTGACCGTTATCCTTAGCTGCGCAAAATACGCTCCTGAAACGCTCGACGAGGAAACCGCCCGGTTCGTCAGAGATCTGATCCCTGCGGAAGAGCTGGACGCGGTCGAACCCCTTCAGGATTTCAACGCCATAAAATACAACCCGAAAACAAACATTCCCCTCATCGGTGAATATGGTGCCGGAAGGATTCTGCCCATGGCTGCGCGCTGTTTCATTCATGCGCCGCTGGCCTCCTTCCGGAGCCTGATCGGCATAACGGATGTGGTCTACACGCTTACCGACGATTACAACTACTGCGACTATCCGCGGACCAGCAGCAACGAATACGGGCTGGGCATGCAGGGAATCCCGGCCCTGCAGAACCTGTGCAACCGGCTTTCCGGCGTACTGAACCTGACGCTCCCGTGGCTGTTCATGTATGTCGGAGCGATGCATTTTGTGCTGCTCGTCCTCGTCCTGGCAAAATGCAGTTTCCGGACGAAGGACGGCTGGCGGAAGATCCTGGCCGTCCTGCCGGTATTTGTGTATAATTGGGGGACAGCGCTCCTGCTGTCCGGCTTGAAGGATTCAAGCCGGTACTTTGCCTATACCTTCTGGCTGACGCCTTTCCTCGCAGCGCTGCTGCTGCGGGATGAAATTCAGGGGAACACATGAAAAAGACCGTACTGATCATCGGGGCAGGCCCTGCAGGGCTGACGGCGGCCTATGAGCTGCTGGAGCGGTCGGATGCGTATGACGTGATCGTCTTCGAGGAGAGCGCTGTTTTCGGCGGCATATCCCGCACAGTCTGCCATCACGGAAACCGGATGGACATGGGCGGCCACCGTTTCTTCTCCAAGGTCCCGGAGGTCAACGCCTGGTGGGAGAAGATGCTCCCCACGCAGGGCGCGCTCCCCTACGACGACGTCGTGCTTCACCGTGTGAGCACGACCGTTCCCGGCGGACCCGACCCGGAGAAGACCGACCGGGTCATGCTCCGGCGGAACCGCCTCTCGAGGATCTTCTTCAACGCGCGTTTCTTTGATTATCCCATCTCCCTGAAATGGGAAACGATCCGGAACATGGGCTTCGGGACGACCCTCATGGTCGGCTTCAGCTACCTGAAGACCGTCTTTTTCAAGCGGGAGGAAAAGTCCCTTGAGGATTTCTATATCAACCGTTTCGGAAAAAAACTCTATACCATGTTCTTTGAGCACTATACCGAGAACCTGTGGGGGCGTCACCCCCGGGAGATCTCTCCGGAGTGGGGCGCCCAGCGCGTGAAAGGGCTGTCCATCCGGGCGGTGCTCGGCGATATCTTCGGGAAAATCTTCAACAAAAAGAACCGCAAGGTCGAGACCTCGCTCATTGAGGAGTTCGCCTATCCGAAGCTCGGCCCCGGGCAGCTGTGGGACCTCACAGCGCAGGCGGTGGAAGACCGGGGCGGAAAGATCCTCCGGAACGCCCGGGTCACCGGGATCATCAGGGGAGAAGGCAATACGCTGTCCGGGCTCGTCTATGAGCAGGACGGCAGGCAGGTTACCGTATCCGGGGATTATGTGATCTCCTCCATGCCGATCCGGGATCTCGTCGCCGGGATGAACGACGTGCCCGATGCCTGCCGTGAAATTGCTTCCGGCCTCCCCTACCGGGACTACATGACCGTCGGCGTGCTGGTCAGGAAACTGGAGCTCCGGAACGAGACCGGGATCCCGACGCTCGGCGGCATCGTACCGGATAACTGGGTCTATGTCCACGACCGGAACGTGCAGATGGGCCGCTTCCAGATCTACAACAACTGGTCGCCCTATATGGTCAGCGATCCGGAACACAGCGTCTGGATCGGGCTGGAATACTTCTGCAACGAAGGCGACGCGATGTGGTCAAAGGCTGACGGGGACTTTGCCGCTTTCGCCGTGCGCGAGATGGTCACCATGGGGCTGATCCAAAGCGAAGAGGACGTGCTCGACACCCATGTTGAGCGTGTTAAAAAGGCGTACCCCGCCTACTTTGACACCTACGACCGGATCGGGGAACTGCGGGCCTGGCTCGATACGATCCCGAACCTCTTCTGTGTGGGCCGGAACGGACAGCACCGCTACAACAACATCGACCACAGCATGTGCACGTCCTTTGAAGCCGTCCGGAACATCCTTTCCGGCGAGACTAAAAAAGACAACCTCTGGAATGTGAACACCGAGAAAGAGTACCACGAGGAGAAGCAGGCCAGCCGCTGACGTTGTTCTGGATTTGTTTTTGCATGCATTCCGGATTGACACGCCCCTTTTCGATGCTATAATCACATCAAGATTTCGGAAGGGGGCCTTTTCAGTGAAGCACGAAAAGCGTACGCTGTCTGCCGCCTGCCGTTATCTGTCCGTTTATATGTCCGCGGTCTTCGCCTTTAGCAGCGCAGTGCGCTTTTTCAGCGTGCTGCACTTTTTCTTTTACCGCCGCGGGCTGCGCCTGTTCCCCGTCTGGAACCTGACCTGATTCGACGCGTGATCAACAAGGGGGTTCTTCCGGATGGAGGAACGCCCTTTTTTGATAGTAAATCAAACAGGAGGAATTCATTATGAAAAAAGCGCTTTCAGTCCTGGTCGCGATCATCCTCACCCTCTGCCTGTGCGGGGCGGCTTATGCCGAAGGGCAGACGTACCTCGTCGGCATCTGCCAGCTGGTCCAGCACGTCGCGCTGGACGCGGCAACCCAGGGCTTCCGCGATGCCCTGACGGAGAAGCTCGGGGACGCCGTCACCTTTGACGAGCAGAACGCCTCCGGTGACTCCAACACCTGCTCCACCATCATGAACAACTTTGTCTCCGAAAACGTCAGCCTGATCATGGCCAACGCCACCCCTGCCCTGCAGGCGGGTGTCGCCGCCACCGGTGACATCCCGGTCCTCGGCACTTCCGTGACCGACTATGCCACCGCCCTGGACATCAGCGACTGGTCCGGCGCCACCGGGATCAACGTATCCGGCACCTCCGACCTCGCCCCCCTGGACCAGCAGGCCGCCATGCTGCACGAGCTGTTCCCCGACGCGACGAAGGTCGGCCTGCTCTACTGCTCCGCCGAGCCCAACAGCAAATACCAGGTGGACGTGATCAAAGGATACCTGGAAGAGATGGGCCTCACCTGCACGGAATACACCTTTGCCGATTCCAATGACGTCGCTTCCGTAGCCCAGAACGCCTGTGACGGCAGCGAGGTCATCTATATCCCGACCGACAATACCGCCGCTTCCTGCACCGAGGCCATCCGGAACGTGCTGGAGCCTGCAAAGATCCCGGCCGTCGTCGGCGAGGAAGGCATCTGCAAGGGTTGCGGCGTAGCCACCCTGTCCATCAGCTACTACGACCTGGGCTATGCCACCGGCGAGATGGCCTATGAAGTGCTCGTGAACGGCGCGGACGTCAGCACGATGCAGATCCGCTTCGCCCCGAACGTGACCAAGGAGTACAACGCCGAACTGTGCAGCCTGCTCGGTATCACCATCCCTGAAGGCTACACGGCGATCGAATAAGCAGAATGAACAAAGCGGAGCGGAGACCCCGGCCGGGGTCTCCCTCCTGTTCCGTTTCCGGAGGTAATCATGAATCTGGCAGTCCTTTTGAATGCCCTGCCCGGCGCGGTCGCGCAGGGGCTGATCTGGGGCATTATGTCCATCGGGGTTTATATCACCTATAAAGTGCTCGACCTGGCCGACCTGACCGTGGACGGCAGCATGGCCACCGGCGGAGCCGTCTGCGTGATGCTGATCCTGAACGGCTGGAACCTCTGGCTGGCTCTGCTCTGCGCGATCGTCGCGGGCATGCTTGCCGGGCTCCTGACCGGCCTGTTCCACACTGCGATGGGCATCCCCGCGATCCTGTCCGGTATCCTGACCCAGCTGTCCCTGTACTCCCTGAACCTGGCCATCATGGACTTCAAGGCAAACCAGGGCATCAACGTGACGAAATACCAGCTGATCGTCAGCCAGCGGAATGTCCGCAACGTGGACCTCAGCAACCCGATCGTGATCACCCTGGTGATCCTGGCGCTGCTGATCGGTGTGCTGTACTGGTTCTTCGGAACAGAGACCGGATGTTCCCTCCGGGCGACCGGCGCGAACGAGGCCATGTCCCGCGCCCAGGGGATCAACACGAAGAAAACCAAGATCCTGGGCCTTATGATCTCCAACGGGATCGTCGCCCTGTCCTCCGCGATGCTCGCGCATTACCAGGGCTTTGTGGATGTCAACATGGGCCGCGGCGCCATCGTCATCGGCCTGGCCGCGGTGATCATCAGCGAGGTCATCTTCGGAAAACTGTTCCGCAATTTCGCCCTGAAACTCCTCGCGGTCGCCATCGGCGCCGTGCTGTACTTCATCGTGATCCAGATCGTGCTCTGGCTCGGCCTGAACACCAACCTGCTGAAGCTGCTTTCCGCCCTGATCGTTGCGGTCTTCCTGGCCATCCCCTTCTGGAAGGCGAACTTCTCCGCGAAGCACCCGCACAAAGGAGGCCGGACCAATGCTTGAGATCTCCCACGTTACCAAAACCTTCAATGCAAAGACCGTCAACGAGCGCGTCGCCCTGGACGATGTCTGCCTTCGCCTGAACGACCGGGATTTCGTGACCGTCATCGGCGGCAACGGCGCCGGAAAGTCCACCCTGCTCAACGCGATCGCCGGCGTCTGGCCGGTGGACAGCGGGAGCATCGTCATCGACGGAACGGATGTCACCGGTATGTCCGAGCACCGGCGGGCCGCCCTGCTCGGCCGGGTCTTCCAGGATCCGATGCTCGGCACGGCCGCCACGATGCAGATCGAAGAAAACCTCGCCCTGGCCCTCCGGCGCGGCCAGAGCCGGACCCTGAAGGCCGGGATCACCAGGGAAGAGCGGAGCCGTTATAAGGAGCTGCTCGCCGAGCTGGGCCTGGGTCTGGAAAACCGGATGACGGCCAAAGTCGGCCTCCTTTCCGGCGGCCAGCGGCAAGCCCTGACCCTGCTGATGGCCACGCTCAGAAAGCCGAAGCTCCTCCTCCTGGACGAGCATACCGCCGCCCTGGACCCGCGGACCGCCGCGAAAGTCCTCGAGCTTTCGGAGCGGATCATTGAGGAAAACCAGCTCATGACCCTCATGGTGACCCATAACATGAAGGACGCGATCCGCTACGGAAACCGCCTGATCATGATGAATGAGGGCCGGGTCATCCTGGATATCTCCGGCGAAGAAAAAAAGCAGCTCACCATCGAGCTGCTCATGGATGAGTTCGCCAAAGCCAGCGGCGAAACCTTCGTCAACGACCGGATGCTGCTTTCCTGAGCACTCCGTGTCATTTTGAACAGAGTAAGGAATCCTTGCCTGCCGTCAGCCGGCAGGTATTTCTTTTGCCTCCGTTCCCTTATCCCGGCTGTATACCTTCTTCAGCAGCACCGGCGTGATCACTGAGGATACCAGGATCAGCAGGATCACCGCGGTGAAGAAATCCGCCGTCAGCAGACCGACGGTCAGCCCCTTCTGGGCCGTGATCAGGGCAACCTCGCCGCGGGTCATCATGCCCGTGCCGATCTTCAGTGAATCCCGCTTGCTGAAGCCCAGCAGCTTCGCGCAGCCGCCGCAGCCGATGACCTTTGCGATCAGCGCGACGATCACGAAGCAGACGCTGAACAGGATCAGCCGGGTATCCATCGCGCCGAAGCTGGTCTTCAGCCCGATGCCGGCGAAGAAAATCGGCGCAAAGATCATGTAGGAGCTGATATCGATCCGTTTCTCGATATAGTCGCGGTCCGCGAGATTGCAGAGGATCACGCCGGCCACATAGGCGCCGGTGATGTCCGCGATCCCGAAATAGGTTTCCGCCAGGTAGGCCAGCAGGAAGCAGTAGCACAGGCTGATGATCGGGATCCTCCGCATATGCGTATACCGCTTATCCAGCCAGGCCATGCCCTTGTAGACCAGGAAGCCGGTTCCGATGGCTCCGGCAAAGAACAGGACCACCTTCAGCAGCACGTTCCCGATATCCCCGGTCCCGCCGCTCTTTCCGCTCATGCCCATCACGAGAGTCAGCACGATGATCCCCAGTACGTCGTCAATGATCGCGGCGCTGACGATCGTCGTCCCCACTGTATCGCTGAGCTTGCCCATTTCCTTCAGGGCCGCCACGGTGATCGAGACGGAAGTCGCCGACATGATCGTGCCGATGAACAGGCCCTTCATGAACTGCGGCGAGCCGAAATCGCCAAAACCGTAGAAAGCCATGAACAGAAGCGTGCCGAGCGCGATCGGGACCAGTACGCCCGCGCAGGCGATCAGGGTCGCCTTCAGGCCCGACTTCTTCAGCTCCTTCAGGTTGGTGCCGAGGCCGGCTTCAAACATCAGCATGATCACGCCGATCTCGGCCATCTTCGACAGGAAGTCCGACTCCTGCACGAAGCCGAATACCGCCCCGCCGATCAGAAGGCCGGCCAGGATCTCCCCGACCACCTCCGGCATGCCGATCTTCTTCCCGGCCGTCGAGAACACCTTTGCCGCAAACAGCAGGATCGCCAGGTCCAGCAGGTAACGAATGCTGTCGTCCATAATCCATCTCCCGTCCAAAGAATCCGGTCTGGAAAGATTCTTCGCTTCATTCGGAATAACACCATATTTTTGCCTCCGTCCCGCCCGCTTGTCAAGGCCCGGAACGTGTCTGCGCCAAAAAAAGAACAGTCCTGCCCGGCAGTGCAGAAAAGAAACTTGACTTGCGGCGCACTTTCCCCTATACGTGAGATAACGGATCACCGGAAGGAGGGGGCATATGAACGGCAGGGGCAACGACCGAAGGTCGCTCGTGATGCTGGTTTCCTCCATGCTCATCTTCGGGACGATCGGCGTGTTCAGGCGCTTTATCCCGGTCCCCTCCGCCTTCCTGGCCTTCTCGCGCGGCCTGCTCGGCGGCCTGTGCATCCTGCTCTTCCTCCGGCTGAAGAAAAGAAAAACGGAGGGGAAGCTTCCGCGCCGCACCCTCCTGGGCCTCATCGTTTCCGGCACGCTGATCGGGATCAACTGGATCCTGCTGTTCGAGGCATACAACCATACGACCGTCGCCGTCGCCACGCTCTGCTACTATATGCAGCCGACCATCGTCATGCTCCTGTCTCCTCTCGTCTTCCGGGAGAAGCTGACCGCGAAAAAGGCCGCCTGCGCTGCCGTTGCGATCCTGGGAATGGTGCTGGTCTCCGGCGTTGCCGGCGGGAGCGGGACGCAGGGCAGCAGCTTCCGGGGCGTCCTGCTCGGACTGGGGGCCGCGGTCTTCTATTCCGCCGTCGTGATCATGAACAACATGATCGTGGGGGTGGATCCCTGGCGGAAAACCTATATCCAGCTGCTGTCAGCGGGCCTCGTCATGGTCCCCTACCTGCTCCTGACCGGCGGGGTCGATCCGGGCAGCTTTACCCCGTTGACCGTTGTCCTGCTTCTTGTCGTCGGCATCGTACACACCGGAATCGCCTATGTCCTGTATTTCGGCAGCATGGACGGGCTGCGCGTACAGTCCGTCGCGATCCTGAGCTATATCGATCCCGTCTCCGCCCTGCTGTTCTCCGCCATTCTCCTGCAGGAACCGCTGAGCCTGCTGAACATCGTCGGAGCCGTGATGATCATCGGTTCCGCTGTCGTCAGCGAGCTGGAAACGCCGGGTTCGTAAGCCGGGCGTCCTTCGTGCCGTCCGGGCGGATCCGGAGCAGGGAATCGATTGACTCATTCCCTCAGCTGATATAAAATGCAGTCAGAATCATCGTCATATACTGCCGGCAGAATGAAAACCCGCATATTTCGGCGGACGGGAGAACCATCTTTCCGTCCGCCGGATCATCACGAAGGAGGATGAAGAACATGAAGAACGGCACCGGAACGGCAAGCCTCACAGCGAAACTCGCGGCCCTGCTCCTGATCCTCTGCCTGCTGCCCTGCGCGGCGCTGGGGGACGGTGAAGCGCCCAAGGCCGAGCTGAAGGACAACCTCGTTGAAACAAAGCACAGCATTGACATCGGCGGAAAGCAGATCGATTATACCGCGACCACAGGTACGATCGCCCTTGAGAGCGATCTCGGGCAGTATGAAGTTTTCTTCACTGCCTATACCGTGGACAGCGCTGGGGGCCCGGCGCACCGGCCGGTGACCTTCGCCTTCAACGGCGGGCCGGGAAGCGCGTCTCTCTGGCTCCACATGGGCCTGCTCGGTCCTGAAAGGATCGCCCTGAGCGAGGAGGGTAAGATCGATAGAATTCCGGTCGGCACCGAACCGAACAAATACTGTGTTCTGGATCTGACGGACCTGGTCTTCATTGACCCGGTCGGTACCGGCTATTCCCGCGCGCTGCCCGGAACGGATGAAAAGACATTCTTCACCTATGAGAACGATATTCAGTCTGTCGGCGATTTTATCCGTCTTTATACCAGCCGCTACGGCCGGTGGGCTTCCCCGAAATATGTAGCGGGCGAGTCCTACGGTACCACGCGGGCGATCGGTCTGTGCGATTACCTGCGGAGCGCGCACAAGCTTGCCCTGAACGGCATCATGCTGGTTTCCTCGATCAACGATTTTGCCTCAATCGAAACCACAGCAGGCAACGAACTGCCGTATGTGAACTTCCTGCCCTCCTTCGCGGCGGCGGCCTGGTACCATAAAAAAGCGGACGGGAAATACCTCGCGATGGAACTGGATGACTATCTCGAAGAAGTGAAAGCCTATGCCGCGGGCGACTACCTGTCCCTGCTGTACCGGGGCAGCCGGATCAGCGCGGAGGAACGGGAAGCCGCGGCGGAAAAGATTGCCGCCTATATCGGCGTCAGCAAGGAATTTGTCCTGAAGCACAACCTCCGCGTCGAGCGGGACGATTTCAATGCTGAACTGCTCAGCGACCGGAAACTGATGATCGGCCGGATCGACAGCCGCTATACCGGTCCGGTGGTGGACGGAAATCTCGGCGACGGAACAAGCGATCCTTCCTCTCTTGGCATCACGGAAGCGTTCTCCGGTGTCTTCAACCAGTATGTTTCCCAGGTGCTGAATTACCGCACCGATCAGCCTTATGACGTGCTGTCCCTCGATGTGAACAGCGCCTGGTCCTTCGGCTCGGACAACCGCGCGCTCGCCCAGGAGGATATGATCCGCGACTGTATGTCCGCCAACGAACAGATGAAGGTCTGGGTGCTTTGCGGCCGCTATGACCTGGCCACGCCGTTCTTCGCGGCCGAATGGGTCTACAGCCACCTCTTCCTGAACGACGAGCTGCAGGACAATCTGTCCTTCACCTACTATCCCTCCGGTCATATGTTCTACCTGCATGAGCCGTCCATGGTCCAATTCCGGAAGGATGCCGAAGCCTGGTATGGAAACTGAAACCGATGATCGGAGGAAAAAAGCTTGAAACGGTTCATGATCCTGGCAGTGGTTCTGCTTCTGACGGCGATGGTCGGGAATGCGGCGATCGCGGAGGAAACGCTTCTGCCTGTCATTATGATCAGCGAAGTGATGGCCAGTAATGATTCGGTCGCCACTTATCCGAAAGCGGATTATACCGACTGGGTCGAGATCTTCAATTCCGGAGATACTGCCGTGGATCTGAGCGGATGGGGGCTGAGCGACAATCCGGAAAAGCCGCGGAAATGGCAGTTTCCCGACGGAACGGCGATTCGCCCCGGAGAATACAGGGTCATTCTGTGCGATAAGGAACCGGAGAAGAGTACGGATACGGAGCTTCACGCGTCTTTCACGATCAGCCGGAAGAGCGGAGAGGTGATCATCCTGACTGATGCGGAAGGCGCTGTGCATGACCGGATCACGCTTCCTGAAATG
>JAEEGL012079801.1_pt1 | contig 30491 bp, 21 predicted proteins | sample 9134231 | NCBI WGS metagenome assembly JAEEGL01 (sample SAMN16246548, study PRJNA631951) | gut metagenome | biome: gut microbiome; feature: rumen; material: fiber-attached | host: Bos | place: Iran: Karaj | collected 2018-10 | reverse complement strand
TGCCAACAGCGCAAAGACCTATTCGAGCGCGGCAACGCTGACCGTCAAGACGTCGATCACCGGGCAGCCCGCCAACGTCAGCGCGGCAGTCGGAACCGCTGCAAAGTTTACCGTGACCGCAGTCGGCGCAGGGCTGAAATATCAGTGGCAGTACAACAAGGGCGACGGCTGGACGAATTCCAACGCGACCGGCTCCAAGACCGCGACTTTGACCATCAACACCGCGGCAGGCTATAACGGCTATCAGTACCGCTGCATCATCACCGATGCCAACGGCGCGACGGCGACCTCCTCCGCGGCAAAGCTGACCGTCAAGACGACGATTACGACACAGCCCAACGGCGTCAACACGACCGTCGGCAGCACCGCGAAATTCACCGTTGCGGCAACCGGCGCAGGGCTGAAGTATCAGTGGCAGTACAACTCCGGCGACGGCTGGAAGAACTCCGGCGCGACCGGCGCAGCGACCGCAACGCTCTCGATCAATGCGAAGACCACCTATAACGGCTGGAAGTACCGCTGCGTCATCACCGATGCCAACGGCACAACGACCACGTCCTCTGTGGCAACGCTGAAGATCAAGGCGGCGATCACGACACAGCCTGCAAATGTTTCGGCAGCCTCCGGCACCGCGGCAAAGTTCACGGTCAAGGCGACCGGCGTCGGGCTCGCATACCAGTGGCAGTACAACTCCGGTGACGGCTGGAAGAATTCCGGCGCATCCGGTGCAACCACCAACACGCTGACGATCAACGCAAAGGCAACCTACAACGGTTGGCAGTATCGCTGCGTCGTCACCGACAGCAACAGCAACAAGGTCATCTCTGACGCTGCGAAGCTGACGGTCAAATAAACCCCAACAATGCAACCGCCGCCTGCAAGCTGAATGCAGGCGGCGGCTTTCTGTTTCGCATATTCCGCGCGGAATCGGCAGATGAACGGCTGCTCCGTCACGGGCTCCCGTATATTGAAGTGCGCGATTCGGCGAGAAGCGAACCGTTCTTTCGGGAAGATGCAAAGGCGGAGCACTGCGGACGGGACGATGAACACAGCGGGGGAATGCTCCGCCGGGTGCTGTACAGCCGGCGCAAAGCACAGGGCAAACCGGAAACATGAAAGAATCTGCGCAGACCCCCTTGACAAAACCGCAGACATGTGCTATAATAGGGTTGCGGTTAGCGGGTGCTAATACATTGGCATTCGCTTTCTTTCAGGATGTGAGTTAGCGAACGGTAACTAATGGAGAAGAGGTCAGAATGAGCGTTGTGATCGTGGGCGGCAATGACCGCATGGCAACCAGATATCAGGATATCTGCAGGCAGTACAAATGGAAATCCAAGGTGTTCACGCAGCTTCCGGCAGATTTTGAAAGCAAGATCGGTCAGCCCGATCTGCTGGTCGTTTTTACAAGCACCTGCTCGCATAAAATGCTTGCAGGCGTCAAAAATAGATCTGAAAAGCGCGGCATTCCCGTGGCGCATGTTCACAGTGCGAGCGTCAGCGCTTTGAAAAAGCTGCTGGAATGTTATGAGGTGAAGCAACATGTCAGAGCTGCAGCGTCAGAGCCTTGAGCGGACACTCGCGGTGCATTCCGCGCCGACACTGCTCGGCATCAAATGTGCAAACCTGATCTCCGTTCAGCTGAACGGATGCGGATTCCGCTCGTATCAGCGCGAATTTGAATGCCGGAGCGGGCTGCAGATGCGCGTTCTGTGTCAATGCCGCGGGCGTCAGCTTCTGTATGTCTGGCACGAAGCCCTGCTCGCAATGCAGCTCGGTCAGCCGGATGTCCGTGCGTTTTTGTCACAGTACGGCTATACGGAGAAGATGGATTCGGAGCAGATGCTTTCGCATCTTGCGGGCAGGATGCGGTGCGGCGAATTCCCGCATGAGATCGGCATTTTCCTCGGGATCCCGCTCGCGGATGTGCAGGGGTTCATTGCGAATCACGGCAGAAACTGTCTGCTGTGCGGCTGCTGGAAGGTCTACAGCGACCCGGAATCGGCACGGCAGACATTTGCAAATTACAATCGGTGCAGAGAAATTCTGTGCGATAAATTAAATCAGGGCTGCGGATTTTTCCGCGCTCTGGAGCTATCGAAGGAGGAGCTTTTATGAAAACAGCAGTGATTTACTGGAGCGGCACGGGCAATACCGAAGCAATGGCAAAGGCGGTCGCGGAGGGCGCGGGCGTCGATGCGGTTGCCGTATCGGATTTCAGCGGCAGTGTCGGGGATTATGATGCGCTGGCACTTGGCTGCCCGGCGATGGGTGCAGAGGTGCTGGAGGAGGACGAATTTGAGCCGTTCTTCGCCGGGATCGAGGGCGCGCTCAGCGGCAAAAAGGTGCTTCTGTTCGGCTCCTACGGCTGGGGCGACGGCGAATGGATGCGAAACTGGCAGGAGCGTGTCACGGCGGCAGGCGCGGAGCTGGTCGGCGGTGAAGGCTATACCGTCAATGAGGCGCCCTCTGACGAGGACCTTGCAAAGCTGAAAGCACTCGGCGCGGAGCTCGCATAAGCGCCGTACTGAAACAGTCACGAAAAGCGCATGATTTCCGTCGGGAAGTCATGCGCGCTGTCTGTCTTGCGTCAGATTGCAGGGAGGAGGTAGGAGGCAGGAGTTATTCCGGCGCCTTGAGAGCATGATTTCCGGGAGGAAGTCATGCTCTTTTCTGTTTCTGTCAGAATGGGAAATCCGATACGGCAGCCGGGGGCTATCGTCCGCCTTCCGTCTGCAGAACGGTCATGAGCGAGCAGCGCCTGACGGCATGGAAGCCGATCGCAAACAGCACCGCAAGCAAAATGCCGTCGAACAGAAAGCTCAGCCGCACCGGCATATAGACCGTATTGCGCACGCCGTCGGAATGTCCGGAAAAAACAGCGTGTGCAGCGGGCATCAGCCATTTGAACGGCGTGTCGGAGAGCAGCAGAAACAGCCCGAGCCCCGCTGTTATCAGATTGACCAGCACACCGGTCAGCTTGTGCCCGGACAGCGTAAAGCAAAAGTCAATCAGTGCCGCAATGCACATATACAGGATCTGCAGCGCCGCACACAGCAAAAGCGCCTGATACGGGCGAATCTGATTGAGCACGGAAAGATCGATCACCGCCGTACCGGATTGCAGTTCCAGATCGCGGTATGCTGCACCGTGTATTTGCCTTGCGGCGATGCTCCAGCCGTTTGCGAGGAATGCCCTGTCCGTGACGCAGATGCACGAAAACGCAAAAATGCAAAGCAGAAACGTGCAGATCGCGAGCAGCAGAAACATGCACTGCCCGATGAACCATGTCCGCTTTCCGGTGCGGGAAATCTGATGCACCGAGGCGCCGGTCAGCTTCGGGTATCCCGCAAACAGGAACAGATAGGACAGCGGCAGAAGCGGCACGGCATAGACACTGTTGAGGATGCAGAGAAACGGCTCAAGCAGATTCAGCGGCGTCTGCATGACATCCGCATAATACTGCATCGGCTCGATCACATTGATATAGAGGAAAACCAAGATCGGGAAAATCATCAGAGTTTGCTGCCGGAAGAGCCATTCCCGATAGGCAGTGCGGCAGACCGTCCATGCTTTTCTCACTGCCGCAGCCTCCTTTCCGCGATGCGCGAAAACAGCAGCCCGCAAACGAGCAGGCAGCAGACGTACGCCGGAATCAGCACGGCAGCCGGATGAACCGCAAACATCACCGGAAAGGTATATTCCGGTCTTGCGAGTGTGTCTGTATCCAGCAGCAGCCATAGCGGATGCAGGCTGTTCTCGCGGTATTTCCGCCATGCAAGCTGCTTGCAGAGAAACTGCGCGACCAGCGGCAGACAGATCGCGGAATAGGCATTCAGCATCAGAGCGCTGCATGTCAGCGTGCAAACCGCCGCCGCCGGAATCAGCATCAGCAGATAGACACAGTTTGAAAGCAGATATTGCAGAATTGCCGGGAGCGTCACGACAGCGGTGCCGTAACGGTCGGCAAACGGTGCATCGCCCGCCGGAAATACCGCCGCACAGATCAAGGCGGTCACGGCAATGCCGGTCAGCACGACAAGCAGCGCACAGAGCACCGCATTCAGAAGATGCGCCGCACTCCATTTTCTGCGCCCGATGCGCGAAACGGTGAATCGCCAGTTTCCCGTGGTGAGCTCATCACAAAACGGCACAACAGCAGGCACTGATATCAGAGCGGTGAGCAGCATGATATGCGAATAGCCGTGCATCACACGGTCCCAGATGCGGTACCATGCGTATTCGTCCACGGTCAGCCAGCGCGGATTGTCCGGCTGCATCAGCATCTGAAACAGGGAAAGCTGCGGCGAACCCTTCAGATCGCCGACAGTTCCGTTTGTCGAGAGCAGCAGAATCAGATATGCGATACATGCCGCCGCAAAAAGCGGGCTGCAAACGCTCCTGTTCAGATTGCAAAGCAATGCCCGCTTCATCGGATTTCAAACGCGCCCGTCTGCGCGTTGACCATATACCGCGTTTCATCCTCACCGTCTGACTCGGTGAAGATCCAGTATGGCTCCAGCATGATCCTGTCGTAATCGGAATAGTCCGGTGCTTCCAATAATTGATAACCAACGATCTCCGACACCTTCGAGCCGTACAGCTTTATGCAGTGACAGAGCCGCGCCGAAACGTGATAGGTGCGCTGTGCGGCAAGAGCCTGTTCCGCAATTCGTTTTGCAGCGGAAAGCGGAAGCAGTGCGTCGAGTGCATTCTGACCGGCGGCTTCATAATCCTGCGCCATAGAAAGCTCCTGCACCTCGTTTTCCCGCACACACCAGCACCACGAATAATCACGGAGCGGAAAATCGGTGACAGCATTGCCGGATGACCTGTTCAGACCGGAAAAGGGGTAAACCGGAACGCCGTCCGGTGCGACCCGCTGCATCAGCACCCAGTAGCCGCAGCGTTCGCCGATCTGCCGGACGGTGATGCGGAACGGCTGCCATGTAAAGAAGCTGTCCGGCGCGAGTTCGGCAAAGATTTCCGCCGCATACTGCGCACAGTCGGACGCGCGCCACTCGGTTCCGTCGTACATTGTCCGGGCAGTGTCAGCCCATGCACCGTCACGCAAAACGGCATCCACCTTGACCGTATCGAGCAGGTACGGGCTGACAATCATATCGAAGCCGCGGCTGAAGCTGACAGCGCTGCGGTCGGACATGCTGACGGAGGGCTTTTCGTCCTCCGTGCGCCAGTTCAGCGTGCGGACCGGAAATACAAGCTGCATCGCGGAGATCGCGGTGCTGTCCGTGTCAGGCCCGAGCACTGCCTGATCGGTCAGCGCAATATCCTCGGAATAGCTGCTGATCTGCGCGGCATCCGGTGCAGTGCCGAGCAGCTTTTGGCAGGTCTGCCGGAAGCGCCCGGTGTCTGGGTTTGTGCGCTTTGGCGTCAGCTGATAGCTGCAGATGCGGTCGGTGTGCGGCACAAACGCGCATTCAATCACATAATTCCCGCTCTGCGCCCGGAGTACGGCATCGGCATCGTCCTGCAGCGACGCGACCGGGACCGGCTGCACTGTGCTGCGTTCCTCAGCCTGCGAGGAACGGTCTGCGTCAAGCCGGGAAATCTCCTCCTGAACCTCAGAGGGCGTTTCTGCGCAGCCGAACAGCAGCAGACATGCGCAGAGCACCGGGATTTGTTTTTTCATTCGGATCGCTCCTTTCGGTTTGTCGGTCGGATTCCCTCCTGTATCAACAGATTGAGAAAAGCATGCCCTGTATAACACTTTTCTGAAAAAACGTGATCATGCACAAAAAACGCGGTGTATTCCTGTGCACAATCACGGTGTCCTCCGCTCACAGATGCTTCTGCCGTGACAGAGCAGCCCGCGCTTCTCATTTCCGCTTGACCCGCCGCGCGATCTGTGATAGAATAAATGTGAGATAAATATTTGAAAAGTGTAACCTCTCCGGTGTAAATCCGGTCTAGTGAAGCAGAACAGGTACCGTTCCAAATCAGACGGAAGGGAGTGAAGACCGTGACGGACGAAGCTATCATCACGCTGCTGGAGAACCGCGACGAATCCGCGCTGCTGGCGATCGAGCGCAGGTACGGCGGTGCGGGGCGCAATCTCGCCGCACAGATCCTCGGAAACGAGGAGGACGCGCAGGAGGTCTTTCAGGATACGCTCATGCGCATCTGGAACGCGATCCCGCCCGAGCACCCCGAAAGCCTGTTTTCGTATCTGTGCACCGTGTTGCGCCGCATTTCCTATAACCGGCGCGAAAAGGCACGCACTGAAAAGCGCGGCGGCGGTCAGCAGGCATTGGTGCTCGACGAGCTGAGCGAGATCACGGCGGACAGCACCGATGTCGAGGAGATCGTCTCGGAGCATCTGCTGCGCGACGCGGTCAATCAATTCCTTGCCGGACTAAAGCCCGAAGCGCGTTCTGTGTTTATCCAGCGTTACGGCAATCAGAGACCGGTGCAGCAGATCGCCGACCTGTACGGACTGTCCGAGAGCAAGGTCAAGGTCACGCTGCTGCGGACGCGCAAAAAGCTGCGCGCATACCTGAAAAAGGAGGGCTTATTATGAAGGAACAGGAGCTTCTGCACGCCATTCAGCATGCCGACCGGCAGTATTACGAAGAGGCGGAGCAGCGAATCACTCATCGGAGGGAGCACACTATGAAGCATACAGTGATCACCAGAGTATTTTCCGGCACAGCCGCGGCGGCGGTGCTCGGCGTCACCGTCTTTTACGGCGCGAAATATCTCAACAGTCAGCCGATCGTCAACACCGTTCCCGGGAGCGCCGCATCGCAGGCGATGGAAGAGACCGAGCGCGTCACAGGCAGCCCGAATTTCCTCGGCGGGCACGGCACGGTGCATTATTCCGCCGCAGAGGCGAATATCATGTACGACAGCGATAACTGGTATTTTTCGCCGTACTGGTCTGCTGCACGAAATGCGGACACGGCGAATGCCGTCCTGCAGAAAACTGCGTATTACGGCAGCGGCGACCTGATCGGCCGGACCGGGCAGCCGGTCACAGACGACCTCGGCGCGGAGGTCATGCCGCAGGAAGCGACAGGCGATCTGCTCGGCGCACATGAGCTCTTTCTCGCGGACAGCTTCGGCAGCGGGATGTATGCCTACGATACCGAGACCGGCGTCATCAGCAGCGTTGCCGAGGACGGCACAAAGACCCCGCTGAACACGGCGGAATACCGGAAATGGCAGGAGACGGGCGCGGCGCAGGAATACCGGACCAATCTCAGCGAGCTTGCAAAGCTGACCGACACCAAGTATTTCGTCGAGGGCTATCATCTGACGCGGGAGGGGAATTCCGCGCAGAGCTTCTGGCAGATTTTTGACACGGCTGCCGGCACCGCGGTCGGCGGCGATCAGGATATGATCGGCTATGACAGCATCTTCTCCGACGGGAACGCGGGCATCTACGCGGTCATGTGGAACGACGCGGCAGAGCGCTACGCGGTCGCGCATATCACCGAGGAAAAGGTCGAATTTGTGCTCGACGAATATGCGCGCTCCTGCGGCTGGTATGTGTACGGGAACTGCATCTACTACCGCATTCCCGAGGACGACAGCCAGACGGACAGAGTGCCCGATTTCTACTGCTACAACATGGAGACGAAGGAAACCGCGGTCGTGCTGGAAAACTGCGGCTTTGACATCACGGTCTTTACCGGCGACAGAGTGTATGCGCAGATCGGCGCCGATGAGGACGAGCACACGGTCCACATTGCGTCCTTCAATCCCGATCTGACCGACCGGAAGGACATCACGTTCAGCATTGCGGAATTCACGCAGAACACCGTCGGCTACACCTATCTGAAGGACTTTTGCGGCGACTGCCTGATTTTCGAGGCGCCCGTCCGCATCGACGGCGCGCAGCTCAGCGACGAGCCGTCCGAGTACGGCATTGCTGTTGCAGCCGACCCGGGCTTCCTGCTCTATCACCTGAGTGACGGCACTGTGCAGTGTGTCCGACCGGAGTGATGTGCTGAGCGGCATTGAGAAAACTGCATCAAATGACAAACGCTCCTGCGATCATGCGGGAGCGTTTTTCTGTGGGTGCTCCGGAGCCTGACTAAACGCTGATTCCGGGAAACCGCGCCGGTCGTTGCGCGGCTGCGAAGATGACAAAACTGTAAGATTCAGATAATGTCACTGTCATATAGGCGTGCTATAATGAGGGCAAAAGCACGGGAGGTGCCGTTATGGAATTATTGAAGGTCGAACATCTCTGCAAGGTTTACGGAACAGGCGAAAACGAGGTCAAGGCGGTCGACGGTGTGTCGTTCAGCGTGCCGAAGGGACAGATGGTCGCGATCGTCGGTGCCAGCGGCTCGGGCAAATCGACGCTGCTGCACATGATCGGTGCGGTCGACCGCCCGACCTCCGGCAAGATCTGGCTCGACGGGCAGGATGTTTTCCGGCAGAACAACCGCGAGCTTGCGATCTTCCGCAGACGGCAGGTCGGGCTGATCTATCAGTTCTACAATCTGATCCCCGTTCTGACTGCCGAGGAGAACATCACGCTCCCGGTGCTGATGGACGGCAGAAAGCCCGACCCGGCGCATCTCGAAACAATACTGGATATGCTCGGGCTGAAGGGGCGCAGAAACCATCTGCCCTCGCAGATGTCGGGCGGTCAGCAGCAGCGGGTGTCCATCGGCAGGGCGATTTTCACATCGCCGCAGGTGATTCTCGCGGACGAGCCGACGGGCAACCTCGACAGCCGGAACAGTGCCGAGATCATGGAGCTGTTCCGCCGCTCGAACCGTGAGCTGAAGCAGACCATTCTCATCATCACGCACGATGAGAGCATCGCCGAGCAGTGCGACCGCATCATCGTGCTGCGCGACGGCAAAATCATTTCCGATGAAGCAAACGCTGCCGCAGAGGAGGCTGACCGCAATGAGATATGAGAGCCTGTTGGCGTCCCGCTATATCAGAGCGCAGAAGCGGCAGTCGGTCTTCACCTGTGTCAGCATCATCGCCGCCGTGGCGGTCATCACGATGATCTTTATTCTGTACAGCGTCAGCATCAGCTGTTTCAGGAATACCGTTTACAGCAGCGCGCCCTGTCATCTCACGGTCAGCGGTCTGACGGAGACGCAGGGCGAGGCGCTCGGGAGCGCGGAGCATGTGCGGTCGCTCAAGCTCGCACGGGAGCAGGACGGCACCGTGACGGCAAGCATTCTGTTCGGGAGCGATATGGGCGACCGGGAGATCTGGATTCAGGGGGTGCTGCGGCAGGTCGGCGCAGAGCATCTGTTCTATGAGATACCCCCGAAATATCAATGGAATGATGCGCTGATGAATCTCGACGGCATCGGCGACGGCGCACATCTGTTCAAGCTGCGCATCTTCTGCATCTTCTTCATCTTTGCGGTGCTGATCGCGTTTGCGCTGCGCCTGATCATCGACACGGCGTTTGAGGTCTCCTCCAAGGAGCGCGAGCGGCATTACGGCGTGCTGCAGTCGATCGGCGCGACGCCGGAGCAGATCGTCCGCATCATCACCTATGAGGGGCTGCGGCTCTGCGTGATCGCGATTCCGTTCGGGCTGATTGCAGGCATCGGGCTTGCCTATCTGATGTATCATGTGCTGCTGAGGGCAGGCATCTCCGAGCTCTTCCGCGGCATGACCGCTGCAAAAACGTCTCTGCCGTTTTCGGTCGATTTCAGAATGCTGCTCGTCGCGGCGGCGTTCGGCATCGTGTGGGTGTTTCTCTCGGCATACGGCGTCGGCATGCGCATCATCAAAAAAGCGCCGATGGAGGCGATCACCGCCCGCGCCAACCGTGTCGAAAGGGTCCGGAAGCGCACGCTCTCGGGTCTGCTGTTCGGCATATCGGGAAGCATTGCCGCACGCAACGCAAGGCGGCAGAAGAAGCGTTTCACGGTCACGGTGCTGACGCTGACGGTTTCGATCTCAATGTTTGCGCTGTTTTCGACACTGACGGAAACAGTCGAGCGCAGCATCAACGGCTATATCAAGGCTGAATTTTACGGCACAAACAAGGAGCCGCCGGATTTTGAAGTTCAGCTCGGCAATTTCGCAAAAGGCATCAGCATTGCTGATGCGGAAAAGGCGCTTGCAGACAGCGGTCTGTTTGAAAACATCGCTGTGCAGGTGAATCAAGAGCTTCTGTCGGCAGAAAATGAAACCCAGATACTTGTTTCTTATGTCAACAGGGAAGCATACACGCAGCAGTTCGGCGCGGATGCAGCTGTCAGCTATGATGAGCTGGTCAGCTCCGGCGGATATGTATATGCAAACTGCAAGGATTCCGCGCAGTATGCGGAAAGGCTGCAAAGCAGCGCGCTGGTGCTTTCAAGCATTTACAGAACTCTGCCGGAGGATGCAGACCTCGAAAACATGAATCCCGGGGATCTTTTCAGGAAATCGGAATCTGAGATAAAGGAGCATTCACTTGATATCCTCGGTTCGGTATCACCGAAAGATGAAAACGATCACTATTTTTCCTTGTACGGAGCCATCGAGACACATGAAAAGATCACAGCAGAATGGTTCGGTGTGTTTGACGGATTTGTGACTGCGGATTTTTCCTTTATCGGGAGCAGCGCAGACGGTTATCAGTACAATGCTGCGGATCTGAAAAAAGCAGAGGACTGGTTTCGGGAGCATTCGGATATTGTTTGCGCAATCGACGATGAAGGAACCCCTTTTGTGAATTTTTATGAAATCAAGTGGAAAACGCACAGTATTCTGGCAACACTCCGCGCGGGCGTGCTGATGCTGAATATCCTGCTTGCGCTGGCGGCGCTCATCAATCTGATGAACATCATCTCGACCGGCATCGCAAACCGCCGCAGCGAACTGGCATCGCTGCAATGCGTCGGCATGACCGACAAACAGCTTGACCGCATGGCAATCATCGAATGCCTGCAGTTTGCGGGCGCGGCGGCGATTCTCTCCGCGCTGATCTGCGCTGTCATCATCTTCGGCGTTGAGTTCGGGCTGACTGCGCTCATCCGCGAATCGTTCGTGGACGAGCGCGAAGAGACCCAAAAAATGCTGATCAGCCTTGTCCGCATCGACCGCATCGCGCCGTTTGTGCGCATCGGTCTGGCTGCGCTGGCGGTATTTGCGGCGGGCTGTGTGACCTCGCTTGTGATGCTGCGGCGGCAGCGCTCCGACAGCCTCTCCGATCAGATTCGCGGCTCGGAAATGCAGCTTGACACAAAACAGTCGCATATTCTGCGAAACAGTGTCATTGCGGTCGCGGCTGCATTTGTCCTCGTGATCGCAGGGCTGCGCATCTACAGCGTCACAGCATATCATCACGACCGGAACGCATACGCAAAGGCAGGCTATCTCCATCTCGTGGACGGCGCGGACAACAAAATCAATGTCTACAGCACCGGCGCGGAGCACGGCAGGCATACGATCGTCGGGCTTGCCGGACAGGGTGTGAACTGTTTCCCGCTCATTACGGAGCAGCTGAATGCGCGGCTCGGCAAGGAGAATACGCTCGTCTATCCCGACCGCGCAGGCTACGGCTTCAGCGATGATTCCTGCAGAAGTCAGTCGCTCGGACAGGTCGTGGAGGATTACCGCGCCGGACTGAAACACGCAGGCTTTTCGGCGCCCTATGTGCTGATGGGGCATTCCTACGGCAGCTTTTATGCGCTCTGGTGGCAGATGAAATATCCCGACGAGGTCGAGGCAATCATCTTTTTAGACGGCACATGGCTTGCGAAAAACGACCGCTGGGAAACCTATACCCCCGAGGAATTCCCGGAGGGCGCTGCGGGGACCATCGTCCGCAGAATGGCGCTGCGCACATGGCTCGGGCTCGACCGGCTGTTCCCGGAGGAGGAAAACACCGACGGCACATACGGCAAGGCGCTCTTCTCCGCTGAGACGCTCGCACTCTGGAAGCGCTGCGAAAACCGTTCCAACACCGCTGCGTATCTCTCCGAGGCGATGCACGAGCCCGACGCTGCCGCCGCGCTGCGGGAAATCCTGAAGCCGACCGGCACCCCGAAGCTCTACTTCTCCACGATGCCGACCTGCGAAGCGGATATCCGCGAATTGCTGGAATTCCAGAATGCAGATATCAGAGCCTCCGGCAATACGCCGAAGCTGGACCCCGAGGCTGCGGCAAAATCCGAGTGGGCGCGCGACGGCTGGGAATATCAGGATATTTACGAAAATACACTAAAGCCGTTTCTGGAGCGCTGCGGGAATTGCAGGCTGAAATCCGTCGGCGGCGACCACGGCATTTTCTATGCACAGAAGCCCGATGCAGTCGCGGATGAAATTGAACAGTTTTTCGCCGAAATCCATTGACATTTCGCGGCGGGCATTGTGTCCGCCGCTTGCTTTTATCCGTATTTCATGCTATAATGAAACCGTCGCGGGAGGTGAACGCAATGCCGAAGATTATGCTGGTCGAGGACGACGAACAGCTCGCAGCTTTTCTGATGCGGTTTCTGAATTCCGAGGGCTATTCCACGGATTATGCAGCCGGACAGAAGGACGCGCTGCGCCTGTTTGCGGAAAACACATATGACTGTGTGCTGCTCGATATCTCCCTGAAGGACGGCAGCGGCTATTCGGTCTGTGCGGCGATCAAGGCGCAGAACGACACGCCCGTCATTTTCATCACGGCATCGGCGGACGAAGCCTGCACCGTTGCGGGCTTTGAGATCGGCGCGGATGACTACATCGGGAAACCGTTCGGCACCAGAGAGCTGCTTGCCCGCATGAAAAATGTCATGCGCAGGCATCAGAAATCCTCGCCGCTGCTGCAGTGCAGAAATGTCACGATCGACCCGATCAAGGGCATCGTGCGGAAAAACGGGCAGGAGCTTTCCATGTCCGCGCTGGAATACCGTCTGCTGCTGGTGTTCTTCTCCAACAAAAACCAGATGCTCTCGCGCGACCGGCTCGCGGAGGAGCTCTGGTCGCTGACGAAGGAGTTTATCTCGGACAATACGCTGAGCGTCTATATCCGCCGGCTGCGCGAGAAGATCGAGGACGATGCGCAGAATCCGCAGATGATCGTCACGGTCAGAGGGCTCGGCTACAAGGCGGTGGATGAATGAGAGACAAAAAGCGCAGGCTGATTCATGTGCTCCTGACTGCCGCGCTGGCGGTTCCCTGCCTGTTTTTCAGCATTCCGTGCGCAGTGACGGCGGCTGTCGCTTCGACGGCGTTTCTGATCTTCTATGAATGGATTTTCGCGGGGCGGCGTGAAACGGTGATGAAGCTGTGCGATGACATCGACCGCATTCTGCGAAGCGATGACATCATATCATTTGACGAATACAGGGAGGGCGAGCTGAGCGTGCTCTCCGCGGAGATCCACAAAGTGACGATCCGCCTGCGCGAGCAGAATGCAGAGCTGCAGCGCGAAAAGCAGTTTGCCAAGGAAGCGCTGGAGGATATTTCCCATCAGCTCCGGACGCCGCTGACCTCGGTCATGATGATCCTCGGACTGATGCGCTCCTCCGACCTGACAGACGAGGAGCGCGTGGAGTATATGCGCGACCTGTATGAGCTGCTCGCGCGCATGAAATGGCTGATCGAGACGATGCTGAGCCTGTCGCGGATCGAGGCGGATGCGGTCAGACTGGCAAGGGAGCCCGTTTCCTGCCGCGCGCTGATCGGGCAGGCGGTCGAAACGGTGTCGGTCGCGGCGGAGCTCAAGGGCGTGGAGATCAGGACGGAGACCGAAGGCGAGCCCGAATTGCTCGTCGATCTGCATTACACCTCCGAGGCGGTCGTCAATCTGCTGAAAAATGCGATCGAGCATACGCCCGAGGGCGGCACGGTCACGGTCGCTGCAAGGGGCAGCAGCATCTCCGCCGAAATCACGATCTCCGACACGGGGGAGGGGATTCCCGAACAGGAGCTGCCGCATATTTTCGAGCGCTTTTACCGTTCCTCTGCGTACACCAAAAACGGCTTCGGCATCGGGCTGGCGTTTGCAAAGAAGGTCATCACTGCGCAGGACGGGAGCCTGAAAGCCGCAAACCGCAAGCCGCACGGCGCGGTCTTTGCGATCCGCTTCTACAAAGCCGCAATATAAAACAGGCAGATGCCCGTCCGACGGAGCATCTGCCTGTTCTGTTTCACTGCCCGCCCGGTCTTCGGGCGCTGCGGGGGTTTTTCGCTCAGAACCGGATTCTGAGCCAGCATTCCAGCTGCTCCTGTTCGATGATCGTTTTGGCAGCGGCAGCCGTCAGCTGATCCGTCAGGACACAGGGCGTATGCTCCGCGGCAGCCAGCAGCGCGGAGACCGGCGTTTCCAGACGGAGGGCTTTCCGGATTTTCAGCATCGTTTTTGCCTTGTTCTCCGGGCATTTCACAAGAATGACCTGCACCCGCGCCGACCAGTCCGTGACGTCCTGCTTCTCCTGCGAAAAGGAATGTCCGTTCTCGTACCATTTCGCGAAGCTCTGCATGTGCGCGGGCTTTGCAGTGCCGATCGCGCCCTGCTCCAGAAAGCCGAAGGTCTTTGTGCTGCTGCCGGACCGCATGACCAGCTCGCAATCGCCGTTGTCGTTGCCGATGGGGATCAGCTCCGGCGCATATTCTGCAAATTCCAGCGTGACGTAGCGCTCCGCGATCGCATCAATATCATACAGTATGCCGTCATCGAACTGCATGTCACGCCCTGCAAGCAGGAATTCGCGGTATACCGCCGGAATGACGATATGCAGTCTGCTTTCGGTTTCAGAAATCTTCCGTTCGATCTGTTCCATACGCTCCTCCGCTCGGTGTAATCAGTCTTTCTGTGCTTTCAGCCTGTTCTTTGCTCCGCATATTTGCTTTCACCCGTGCGCGCAGCGTTTTTCGCGCTTCTGTTTTACCGCTTCTGCGCCGGCTTGTACAGGGGGGAGGGTTCCGGTATGCGGAATCAGGTCTTTCTTCTATTATAGTGAATGATTTCGCTGCTGTCAATCCTGAATGTGATTTTTGTCCGGGCTCCGCACATCGGGGAGCGAAAAATGCCGGGGAAGGAACAGTTCACAGCCGAAATGCTGCGGCGCGCTTTCGTGCAAACAGGTGACGATCGCACGGTACAGAGAGGACAAAAAGATATTGTGCCCGCGCAGAGAATGTGATATAATGAAAAACAGGGAAACGCGGATTGATTCGCATTGCGGACGGCGTGTTTCCCGACGGAAAGCGCAGCCGACTGCGCAAACGGCTCAGAGAAAAAGGGCGAGGGGGATTCCCGATGAAAAAGCTGAAAAAAACCGCCGCCGTGCTGACCGCGTGCGGTCTGCTGCTGAACGGCGCGTCCGTGCGGCAGGCGGAAGCGGCGGAGACCGTGACCTTCTCGGGGCTCACGGGGCTGCCGTTTCCAAACGGCGACCCCTTCAAGGGCGTCGACGTGTCCTCGGTCATTTCGCTCGAAAACAGCGGCGTGAAATTCTACGACCGCAGCGGCAAAGAGCAGGATCTGTTCGTCACGCTGAAAGCGGCGGGCGTCAACACCGTGCGCGTGCGCGTGTGGAATGACCCGTACAATTCCGCGACCGGCGAGAACTACGGCGGCGGCATCTGCGACCAGAAGGTTGCGGTGCAGATCGCAAGGCGCTGCGCCGATGCCGGTCTGAAGCTGCTGGTCGATTTCCACTATTCGGATTTCTGGGCGGACCCGGGCAAGCAGAAGGCGCCGAAGGCATGGGCAAATTATTCGGTGCAGCAGAAGGCGGATGCGATCTACGGCTTCACGCTCGACACCCTGAAACAGATCGGTGCGGCAGGCGCGGATATCGCGATGGTGCAGGTCGGCAACGAGACCACGACCGGCATGTGCGGCGTTCTGCTCAGCGAATATAACTGGAGCGACGAGGGCTGGTCGGCACTCGCATCGCTCTTCAACGCGGGTGCCCGCGCGGTGCGTGCCTACAGCCGCGATACGCTGGTCGCGCTGCACTTCACCGATCCCGAGAAGTCCTCGAATATGGCATATCTCGCAAAAATGCTCAGTCAGAACAATGTCGACTACGACGTCTTTGCGACCTCCTACTACCCCTACTGGCACGGCACGCTCGCGAATCTCACAAGCGTGCTGACCTCCGTCGCGCAGACCTACGGCAAAAGGGTCATGGTCGCGGAGACCTCATGGGTGCGCACGCTCGAGGAGAGCGACGGCTTTGTCAACACGATCGGCTCGGCGGATGCGATGGGCGACTATGTCTCCTACGCGGTCAGCGTCGACGGGCAGAGCGCGTTTCTGCACGACCTCTTCACGGCGGTCGCCGCAGTGCCGGACGGCATGGGCATCGGCGTGTTTTACTGGGAGCCCGCGTGGCTTCCGGTCGGGAGCAGCTGGGCGTCGAATCAGGCGCTCTGGAACGCCTTCGGCTCCGGCTGGGCGAATGCGTCTGCCGCAGAATACGATTCCTCCGCGGGCGAAAGGTACGGCGGCAGCTGCGTGGACAATGAATCGCTGTTCAGCACCGGCGGCGTTCCGCTCGATTCGCTGTATGTGTTCGGCACCGTGCACGGCGACGGCAGCGGCAGCACGGCGGAATACGGCGGCAATCTGCTGCGCAATCCGGGCTTTGAGGCGGACGGCGGCTGGTCGGATTCGCCGACGGGCTGGAGCCTCCGCGGCACGGCGGACGGGCATTTCGGTGTCCGCGCCGAGGATGCCCGCGTGGGCAGCTATGCCCTGCACTGGTATTCGGAGGGGGCATTCTCCGGCAGCACGGCAAGCACCTCGGTGACGGTCACAGAGAGCGGCACCTACCGCTGTGCGGTCCATGTTCAGGCGGATGAATCCGGCACCTGCACGCTGACCGTGCAGACCTCCGGCGGCAAGCGGGAGACCGTCACCGCAAAGGGGAGCGGCTGGGCTGCGTGGTCTGAGCCCGCCGTTACGGTCGACGCGAACGCGGGGGAGACCGTCACCGTGACCGTGACCGTTTCCGGCGGCGCGGGCAGCTACGGCTCGGTCGACGACTGCACCGTCAGCCGCGTGACGGAGCCCGGGAACCCGACAGTCCGGTTTGACCGCGACGATGTGACGCTCCATCTGCACGGGCGCGGCGCTGTCCGCGCAGACCGCAGCGACGCGGAGCTCCGCAGCAGCAATGAGTCGGTGGTGTCGGTCGACAGAGACGGCAATCTGACCGCAGTCGGCGAGGGCACGGCGGAGATCACCGCGTGGATCGGCGGCAGAGAGGCGGGCAGAATGACGGTGACCGTGCTCGGCATGCGCCGCGGCGACCTCAACCGCGACGGCGAAGCAGACAGGCTCGATGCGCATGTTCTGGTGGGGTATCTGCTGAACGAGAGCAGGCTCGATGCTGAGCTCGGCGAGCAGGCAGACCTCAACGGCGACGGAAAGATCAACGCCGTCGACCTGACGCTGCTGAAGCGCAGCATTCTCGCAGAGCGCAGTGCAGCACCTGCGCCGGGCTCCCCGCACGGTCACGCGGGCAAACGGAACTGAACGAAAAGACCGGCACGAAGCGGATTCGCGCCGGTCAAGTTTGTTGCCAAAGGGATTTCCGGCGGACAGCCGGGAGAAGGAGCGATCGGCATGAGCAAGAGTATTCTGGAATTCGGCGCTGCGGGCGACGGCGTCACCGACTGCACCGGCGCACTGATGCAGGCTGCCTGCTGTCAGGACACGGTGTTCTTCCCGGAGGGCATCTATATCATCACGCGCCAGATCAACACCGGCAGGACACTGCGATGGATCGGCGAGGGCGCAGGCAGCATCATCCGGCTGCTCCCGAAATACTTTGAAAACCCGGAGCGATACAAGAACCGGACGGTATACAACACCACCATGCTGAGAATGGAGAACGGTGCGCATTTTGAGCTCCGCAGCCTGACTTTGGATGCAAACAAGGACGCCTTTGCGGCGGCGCTGCTGCCGGAGAAGGATACCGATTCTCCCGACGGCGAGCTCACACGGCGCAACGACCATATCGTCTGCATTGAGGTGTTCGGCGCGGAGCGGCTCATCATCGACGGGTGCACGGTCAAAAATGCGATCATCGAGGGCGCCTATATCGAGCGCACCGCCGACATCTGCATCACGCGCAGCGATTTCTCCGGCAACGGGTTTCCGCTTGACGATGCCAGCGGGCTGCACATTCTGGGCGGCTACCCGGAGGCGCCGTCCATCCGGGTCTCCGACTGCAGATTTCACGGGAACGGCTTCAACGGTCTGCTGCTCAACAATGTCTACGGCGCCGCGGTGCAGAATATCTCCTGCTGCAAAAACGGCTACGACGGTGTTGCGCTGTGGAACGGCTCGGGCAGATGCATGCTGTCAAACGTGTTCTGCGAGGGGAACCGCGCGGGCATCTGCTTCCGCGGCGACGATCACGGCTGGGAAGCGGACAGCCCCCGCCCCGGGGAAGCCGAGCGCTGCCGGAGCACGGAAAATACCGTTCACGGGCTGATCACGCTGCAGAACCGCAGCGGCATCATGTGGGGCTGTGCGCAGCATATTTTTCTGTACGGCTGGGTGTGCCGCGACAGCTATGCACACGAGCTGTTCTTCCGGCAGCCCGGCGGAGACGTCACCTGCAGCATTTACGGCGCGCACCTGACGCCGCAGGAGGGCATGATTCTGGACCGCAGCGATGCCCCGGAGGCGTTTCATGCGGAGATGCGCTGAACCGAGTGAGAAATGCGCAGAGCAGGGAGGAGGAAGCAGGGAGGAGGTAGGAGGTCAAGTTAGCAGTTAGGAGTGAGGAGTTGTTCCGTTCATCCCCTGCCCTGAAGGTTTGTCCAAAAATGAAATTGTCCCAATAATAAAAAAGGGGGCTTGACAAACCGCGGATTCTGTGGTATAATATATGCACGCTGAAAGGCGTCATTGCATAAGGAATGGAGAATCAAATCTGTAAATCATGACGGGCGAAGTATGCCCGGTCGATGGTTTGCTGATTTGATTCCCCATTCCTTTTTTCTTTTTTTGGCACCTTGAAAACTGCATATTCAGACGCTGACCACGCCGCGGACAGTGTGCATGGCGGGCTTTCTGCCCGGCGCGCCCACGGCTGAAATTCTGCACAGCAGAAGCGAATCAGATGCTCTGAACCGAATGAAGCTGCGAACCTTTTAAGGAGATGATAGTATGAAGAATTTGTATCCGGATTATCCGCACGGCACTGTCACGGCGGTGAAGCTCGACCGCCTGTTCCTCACCGAGCCCAAAAGACCGCTTTCGGAGCGGCTCTCCTCCCGGCTGGTCAGGTGCGCCTCGATGCTGGAGGAGGGCGAATTCCTCGGCTGGCAGATGACCGTTCCGCAGAAGGGGCTGATCGGCTGCACGCTGTTCAGCACGGGTTCTGTCAGCGTCGGGGACCTTGCATGGGCGGCGGAGCACACCGGCAGGATCAAGCCGCCCGGCAGCGTAAAGCAGCTTCCCGCGATGACGGTGCTCTGTACACTGACGCTCCCGGCTTTGGAGGCTGCCGATGCAGGCGCCGCGATCGGCTTCGGCGCGCAGCAGGTACCCCGCACATCGGACAGTGCTGCTGCGCTTCCCAACTGCTATTCTGCGCAGTTTGCAGAGCTGGTCGCGGCGCTGCGCACCGCGGGCGGCGTGCTCCGCGTTACGGTCGGTCCCGCGGATTCAGCGTCACAGCAGCGCTGCCGGAAAGCCGTGCAGCGGGTCTGGTCTCCCTGCGAGATACCCGTGAATGACTACATCGGCACACCGGTGCGCATGCGCGTGCTGCTGCTTCTGCCGGGTGCGCCCTCGCTCCGGCTGCGCACGGTGCTGAATGCCGCGATTCCCGAAGCAAGGCTGCACTGCATCGGCAGCACGGAGCAGGCAGATGCCGCCGCGCTCTGGGATGCCCCCCTGCGGGATGCCCCGACCCTGCCCGATTACGCTGCCCGCATCCTCATGCTCGAGCCGGAGCTGCACCGCCCGATCGTCGGCATGAACATCTGCCGCGATGCCGTGAAGAAGATTCCGGCAAGCCACAGAAATCCGAAGGACAGGCGTGCGGTCACCCTCGGCAGAGCGACCGACACCGCCGGGACGCGCCGCAGCATCACCGTCGGCACGGCCGATCTGCAGCGCCACTATCAGATCGTCGGGCAGACCGGCACCGGCAAATCCACACTGCTCACGACGGTGATCCTCAGCGCGATCGCGCAGGGGCACGGGCTGACCTTCTTTGACCCGCACGGCACGACGGTCGACACGGTGCTGCGGGCGCTTCCGGCGAAGTATGCCGACCGCGTGCGCGTTGTGCGGCTCGGCGACGCGGAGAACCCGGTGCCGCTGAACATCTGGGACAGCGGCGACCCCGTGCAGGAGGAGCGGAATATCTCCGACCTGTGCGAGCTCTTCGGCGACCTCTTCAACCCGCCGGGCATGGTGTTCGTCGGTCCGCGCTATGAGCGCTGGCTGACCGCATTTGCAAAGGCGTCCCTTGCGCTGCTCGGCAAGCGGGCATCGCTGGAGAGCATCGCGGTGCTCTCGCAGAGTCAGGAGAACATGAACATGCTCTGCGCCGCGATCAAAGCCGCCTGCCCGGAGGTCGCCGAGACCATCCGGCAGGAATACTGCATGGACAACAGCCGCGATTTCCACAACGACCTCGGCTGGTATCTCTGCAAATTCCAGCGGCTGACGTCCGTCGTGCAGCTCCGCAAAACGCTCGGCGCCGGCACCAACGCACTGGATTTCCCGCATACGGTCGACACCGATACCGTCACGCTGATCGATCTGGCGACCCCGGTCATCGGCACGGCAGCCGCAAGAATCGCGGGGACGCTGATCATGATGAAGCTGTGGAATGCGGTGACGGCGCGGAAGGAACGCACGCGCACGCATATGGTGATCGTGGATGAGGCTGCGCTGTTCCAGACAAACCCGATGCCGCGCATGCTGGCGGAATCGCGCAAATTCGGGATCGCAATGGTGCTGTGTCACCAGCACACCGGGCAGCTTTCCGCAGAGATTCGCGATGCGCTGGAGGCAAATTCCGCGAATTTCAGCGCGTTCCGGCTGTCCCCGGCGGATGCGGCAGCGGCATCTCTCCGGTTCGACCGCGAGGGGCTGCAGACATTTCTCGCGCGGCAGGATGCATTTCAGGCAGTGACCACACTCAGCATTGACGGGCAGCAGACGGAGCCGTTCACGCTGGAGACCGTTCCGCCGCACATGCAGAAAAACGGCGAAGCGATCGCCGCAATGATCGAGGAGCGGAGCCGCGCACAGCTGGTCGAGCCCTACCGTGCACAGCGTGCGCTGACACCGGCGGAGATCCTCGGCTTTCTGAAGCATCCCGAGCTGATCATGCAGCCCGACTGGCTGCACGAGTGGAAGCGCAGACGCAGCAGTCTGAAGCAAGCAGGATAAGCTGCAAGCAGATTAGGGTGTGTTGACACAATAATAATGTGCGGATTTTTGAGATGATTTTGTTCCGTTCAAGGCAAAAATCCGCAGGCGGGCTGTCGCATGTTTGCAGGCAAACTGCGCAGTTCCGCTATGCGGAACATGCGCCCGGCAAGGTTTTTTAACGACGAACGGGGCAAAATCAGCCAAAAAGACGTGCGTTAGGCTTCGTGTCAACACACCCTAAAAAGCAAGCATGATAAAGGAGGAAAGAATATGTCTGTTCAGGCATTTGATGCATCGGAGATTCGGAGGATGGGCGTTTCCTTTGAGACGGAGGAGGAGACGGTGCTGTTTCTCAGCGTGCTCTCGGAGGAGCTGCAAAGACGGATCGACCGGACCGGCATCCTTCCGGAAGTCTTTGACCCGCTCCCTGCGGACGACCCGGACGATGACATGCTGCTGTGTGATCCCGAGATGAGCCGTACAGAGCTCAGTGCCGTCACGGAACGCTGCAGAGCGGCGCTGCGGCGGGAGATCATGCAGTATCGCGGTCAGATCGCCGGTTGCCTGCCCGGGCTGCCGGATGAGCTGCTGCAGACGGAGATCGAGGCGCTGGAGCTCTCAATCAGGAGCTTCAACTGTCTCAAGCGCGCCGGGATCAATACGCTCGCGGATATTCTCGCGCACGGCGAGCTCAGCGATATCCGGAATATCGGCAGGAGGGGCGTGGACGAGGTCGAAGAGAAGCTCCGCAGTCTTGGCTTGTAACAGCAGAGTGCAGGGGAGGAGTGCGGGGACGGATTCCCCGCGAACATGTGCTGTAAACAAACTGAGAGGGAGCCCCGAAACGGGACTCCCTCATTCTTCAGATCATGTGTCTCCGGCGGCTCCGCCGGGATGAACGCCGCACGAAAGCAGCGCCTCATGTGCTGCGTGCGCTTCTCACTTGTCGATCCAGCCGACATAGCCGTCCGCATACTGACTGTCCGTGATCGGCGTATAGCGGGTCTGGTCGGAGCCGATATCGTCGAGGAAGCCGTTATAGGCGCGGTAGATATTGCCGGTGTCGTTGTCATAGACGCGCTCATATTCGCCGATCATATCGGAGCGCTTTTCCTGAATGATCGTGTCCTGCGTCATGCGCTCCTCGAATGCCTCCATGACCGGGTCGGTGTCATTGGTATTGGAGACCGGCTCCTGCCGGCTTCCGATGCGCTGCATCATTTCCTGCCAGTAGTAGTCGGTGTAGGTGAAGGACTGCGCGATCTCCCGCAGCACGGGCTGCCAGTTGACCAGCTCGCCGCGCGGCGCATATTCCGTGAAAATGCCGTTGATCTCCCACATCGCGTAATTGTAGCCGCCCGTGAGGATCAGATCGGGTGCCTCCATGATGACCGCAGAATAGATGCCCTCGCCCTCAACACCGTTTTCCGAGAAGACCGCATAGAGCGACCGGTAATCCCAGATCGCCTTGTCCCTGCGGAGCGATTGGAGCATGTCCTTGTTCGCCGGCACGCAGGAATTCTGCACGGTGAAATAATCGGTCGTGTTCGCGAACATCTTGCCGAAGAGCTCCTCGACCGTCCCCTTCTCCAGATAGAAGCTCTGCCCCAGCAGCTCGCTCACCTGCTTCGATTTCGCGGCACTCAGGTGGTCGGTGTTGGACAGCCCGAGGATCGAACCGTCGCCCGCCTGTGCCTGCCACACCAGAGCCTCGGAATTGCCCTTCCACTGCACATCCCAGCCCTGCGGCACCTTCAGCGTGAAGTAGACGCTCTGATACTGCGTCCACTGCACATCGGTCCATGCCGCATTCCGGACCGTGTAGCTCGGGGTCTGCGGGATGAGGTCCGCCGTCGTTTCGCCCTCCCACACATCCTCCGAGCTGTCATCCGGGGCGGTCGCTTCGGTGCGGTCGGTCCCTTCGGTCTCTGTCAGATCGGTCGTCTGCTCCGGCGCTGCCGTTGTCGTCGTTTCCGTGCTCCCCGCCGGGCTGTCCGCAGGCGAATCCGCCGGACTGCTGCAGCCGGTGCACAGATACACCGTCATGCAGGCGAGCAAGCCTGCCAGCTTTTGTTTCATCCTATGTACCTCCGAATATGTGCTCACTTTCCGAGCTGCTTGAGGATCGCGCGCAGATCGACAAGCGTCACAACGCCGTCGCCGTCATAATCGAGATCGGCATCCAGCGCCTGTGCGGTCTGTGCCTGCATTGCCTCGTCCTCGCCGATCAGCTGTGTCAGCAGCACGGCATCGGAGAGCGTGACATCGCCGTCGCCGTTCGCATCGCCGATCGCGGGCGCCGGAAGCTCCTCGACGGTCTCTCCGGTCACCTTCACCGACTGCGCAGAGAAGGTCAGATTGCTGAATTTCGCCGTATAAATGATGGATTTGCCTTCTTTTCGGCTGCTGATTTTGCCCTCTTCTTCAATGGTATGGCTGTCATCGTGCTCGCAGACTGACACCGCAGAGCAGACGGAACAACCCTCATTCCATGTGTAGGTCGGCTCGCCGTAGCTGTGACCGATCGCCGGAAGGATCTCCATATCATCAATATGGGTCACGCCGGGCATGATCAGCCCGCTGCCCAGCTTGTAGACCTCCTCGCAGCGGATGCACTTCATGCCGGTATAGCCGTCCTCGGTGCAGGTCGGCTCGACTGTGACTCTCTCGGTGAAGGCATGCCCGAGCGCCGGGAATTCCTGATAGTAGGTGTGACCGCAGACGCAGATTCCGGAGATTGCGCCGGGTGTGGTGCAGGTCACGGGCACGCAGGCTGTATAGACGTAGGTGTGATCGAAGTCGTTGTCGGGGTTGTGCGTGACCGGCGGTTCATAGATTGTGTGGGTTTCGGTTCCGAACGTATTCTGAACCGTGACAATGGTATTGCCGTCCTCGTCGGTCTCGTAGCCGTTATAGCTGTCGGTTTCCGAGAAGTTCTCACGGTTTGTCAGGGCATACGCCAATGCTGCGCACGGATTGCCGTCCTCATCGGTCTCGGAATCGCTCACGAGCACAACGGTTTCGCAGTGGACAGAGCAGTTGCCGTTTTCCTGAGCGGTTGAGCCAAAGGCATAATCGCCGATAATCTTCACGCTCTGCGGGATATAGACCGATTTCAGGTTCATGCCGCTTGCGAAAGCGTATCTTCCGATGGCTTCCAGCGTAATCGGGAAATTCACATTCCGGATCGCAGTACAGCCGATGAAAGCCGAATCCTCGATCACGAGAGTCCCGTAGGGGATATTGAATTCTGAAATATTGCCGTCAGCAGCCGTCATGCTCATGCCCACCAGCTCCGAGCAGCCCATGAACGCCTTTTTGCCGATGCGCTTGATGCCTGCGGGCAGAACAATATGCGTCATTTTCTCATGTTTTGCAAAGGCATAGGGCGCAATGTCATCGACGCCCTCCGGCACGGTCACATACACAGAATCCTTGGTATACCAGAGAACCGACTTGCGGACGTCAAATTCCACCTGATATTCAGTCACCGCGCCTTCGATCTTTTCATTATAGCTGCTTGAATTCTTATCCGTTTTCGAGCTGATGTTGCTGTTGTACACGGAAGAGACTTGGTGCGTATCCGTGTCCGGATGAAGATAGTACAAAAACCCGTTGCTGAATACATATTTTGAGTTGTGAGAGATAAACTCCCTCAGCGAGGTGCAGCCGACAAATGTACCCTCTTGGATATAAGCAATATTTGCCGGGATTGTAATGGATTCGATTGTTTCGTTTCCTACGAAAGCACCGGCATGGATGCTGGTGACCTTTTTGCCTTCGATGGTGTTGGGAACCGAGACGGATTTGCTGTCGCCGACATAGCCAGTGATTGCAATTCTTCCGTATGTTTCGACATATTCAAAGCCGCCGAAGGTCTTGGTTTCCGCCGCATCGGTCACGATCTCCGGAATTGCAGCGTCCAGCGGAATCAAAGCCGAGGCGATTGCTGTCACAGCAGCACAGAGTACAGTTATAAGCCGTTTCGTTTTCATTGCAGATTCCTCCTTTTAGTTGGGTGTCAGAATATCATATCCGATCGGGACACTGCCCGGCGTTCCGAAATAAAGGCTGTCGCCGTTCTGCGCGACGGTATCGACCGAGGTCGGCACATGCAGCGTGGAGCCGTCGCCGAGCGCGTAGGAATTCTCGTCCTTGATGTATTCATCCCAAGCCTGCATCACGCGCTCCTGCGTTTCCATATCCGAGCTTGAGACAGGTGTGCCGCTCTTGCTGTAGTCGCCTGCGAGCTCCCGGATGCGCTCCTCGGTGCGGTATTCGATCATCGTGTTGAAGATCTGCCTTGCCACATAGGTTGCGGCAGAGAAGAAAGCCGCCGTAAAATAGCCGTTGGCAACGATGACCTCATAATCCGAATAATACTTGTCGAAGGATTCCCTGTCCTCGGCGATATAGCTGATGGAGCGGAGAATCTGCGACCATGTCTCTGTGACAGACAGCATGACCTTCGTGTAGGTATACTGATAAGCCGAGATTGCACAGCTGCACTCGCAGCAGCCTGTGCCGACCTGAAACTGCCGCCGTGCGAGCGTGCCCTCCGCACCGTAGCCTGTGATCTGGTAGCGGCTGTTCTCGATCGCGGTGTTGATGCCGTTTGTCGCGTAGACCTCGGTGAAGGCGTCGATATCCGCCTGCTGCTCCGCGGTAATCTCCAGATCGGCGATCAGCTCATAAGAGGGAAAGGAATTCTGAATAAAGGTGTCAATGAACACCGATGCGGTCATGTAGGGCTTCAGCGTGACGAAATTGGAGATATCGGCGCCGTAGCCGCGGTCGCTGCCCTCCTCGAAGATCAGAGGGGAATCAACGGTAACGACGGCTTTCCCGTCCGGGCTGACAAACTGTACGCTCTCCGCGCCGGGGTACGGATTGATCAGCCCCCATGTGCTTGTCATCTCCACGGTCCAGCCCTCCGGCAGAAGCCCCTGATAGGCGACGACCCCCGCATACTGATCGACCAGCCCGATCTGGCGGTAGAGTCTGCCCTCCGTCTGCAGCGGAGGGTCCGGCGGGGTGATTTCAGTGCCGTAGAGCAGCATGCGCTTGACCAGCGTCAGCTCCTTTGCATTGACCTTGCCGTCCCCGTCGATATCGGCATTTTCCGGCGCCAGAATCGTGACATTGTCATGCCCGAGCAGCCACCCCTGATAGATCACCGCATCGACGATCGTGATCTCGCCGTCGCCGTTGACATCGCCCGGCAGCGTGCCTGCCGCAGATACCGGCAGCCGAAGCAGTGAACAGCACATGGCAGCCGCTGTCAGTGCGGAAAACCGTTTTTTGCGATCCATATTGCCGCCTCCCTTTTGCATCAAACAAGCAGTCTGAATTCCGCGCATACCGGGTGCATGCATGCACCTGAACGCGCAATACCGATACTTATTATCAGTTTAGCACAACAGACAGATGCTGTCAACTATTCCCAATTAAAGTTCATAATTTGTTTACATTTTGGATGTATCGCACATATTTTCGCGGCGAAATCCGCGCAGACTGCCGACCGAAACCCGATTTTTCCTGAAAATATGTGCTTTTTCTGCGATGTGCACGAAATCTGTACAGAATGCTCAAAACATTTTTCGCATTGTTGGTACATTTCATGCTTCCTATCAATCACAATCCTATTGAAACAGCCGCCGGCAATGTGATATAATAGTATCAGACAGAAAGCCCCAAAGCGGGAGAAAGGCGCACGGGTCACAGAACGAGGCTGACCACCTCAGCCGCATGCACGGGAACCCCAAATACAATTCTCAATGCAGAAAGGATGCGAAATCATGACACATACAAAACCGCGATCACTTTTCACCAGACTGCTGAGCGGCATCTCAGCACTGGCAACGGCAGCGTTTGCACTGCCGGCGCTGCCGACGCTCACCGCGTCTGCGGGCGAGGCTTATGACCTTTCCATTGCAGGCGTGACTGTCCAGACGAGCAACATCGACGATGTGCTCGACAACGGCGCTTTCAGCTATGACCCCTACGAAAACGTGCTTCACATCAAGAAAAACTACACCTACTATGTCCCCAACAGGCACCTCATTACAAACTCTATCTCCGGACTGACAATTCAGGTCGACAATGACGCAATGCTGGAATGCTACGGTGAGTCGAGTTGTGTCATCAAAACAACGGAGAACATGACGGTCACCGGTCCGGGCACTCTGGATCTGCGTCAAGGCAGCGGCTACGATGCATTCAGCGTGTGCGGCGGAACCCTGACCCTCTTGGATGTGGATGTCAACATCACCGCAGACCGCTACGGCATCAACGGCACAGCCGATCTCAGCAGAAAACCGGCACTGGTCGTGAACTGCTCAAATGTGCATATCGCTGCCGGAGAATGCGGCATCCGGGACATGTCCGGCGGCGTCGACTTCTGGAGTTCTTTCGTCGCAGTGCCCGCGAACTATGCGATCTCAGGAGAAGGCACGCTCTATACATCCAGCGACTCCTACGAGCACTTCGCATGTGACGTGGATATTTTTGCCTCGTACTCTCTCATGGTCGGCGGGACCAGGGTCACGGGCAACAATGCCTCCGACATTTGCGGGGACGGCAAATTCTCCTTTATCCCCTCCACCAAAACACTGAATGTCTCCGGTGACTTTACCTCTTCATCCGACCATGCCATCTTCAGTACCTTGTCCGGTCTGACAATCAATGTGGAAGCGGATTCTACTCTGACGAGAGAAAATTCCATCTGCATGTATCTGATTGGCAATACGACAATCACCGGTCCGGGCAAGCTGACCGTGCGCGGCAAGTACGGCATTGTGATACAGGACGGCACGCTGTGGCTCACTGATGCGAATGTCGATGTGATCGCAAGCGACTTCGGCATCAGCGGTTCCGGGGAGTATGAAAACGAAGCCCTTGTGATCGAAAACAGCACCGTGCACGCACAGGGCGACATCAAGGGTGCAATCCGCGAATTTACCGGCGGCATCTCCCTGAGTAACGCATACATCAGTTACCCCGCAAGTGCATATATCGTCATGGACGATTCCGATGGTATACCTATTTGGTTCATCGGCACCAATTACGAAGAAAATGCGGAAAGAGCCGCAGAGGTCTCGATCGTTCCCGCAGTGCAGTATCCGCTGATTATCGGCGGAAGAACTGTCACAGAGACGAATAAGGACGACGTCTGGGGCAGCGGGCAATTCAGCTATGACCCCGACGGCAGGATTCTGTATGTGAACAAAAGCTTCCAATGCGATGAAACGGTCATTGACAATGTCGGCGTTGACGGTCTGATTATCTACACGGTAGATGACTGCACGCTGCAATCGAATGAGCATGACTGCCTTCTGCTCGAAAAGGACACCGTGATTACCGGTCCCGGCAAGCTGACCGTCTTGGGCAATTACGCAGCGATCTTTATTGAGAACGATTCCAACCTGACGGTCCTGAATACCAATCTGACGGTCTCCGGACAGGTCGGCATCGTCGGCGACGAGTATCACGATGTATACGACTCACTGACGGTCATCCATTCCAATCTGGATCTCTGGGGCGGCAACGGCGGCGCCTGCTATGACCTGACCGGCGGCTTCAATCTGATCGGCTGCACAGAGACCACCCAATCCGTCCAGAAGCCCGACGGCTTCTACGGCAGCAACAATTATCCGATAGCTGCGGTGAAGATCAGTGCGGCTGAGAACTATACTGCCTATCCGCTCTTCGTCTGCGGCGTAGAGGTCAATGAGTTCAATGCAGCCGACGTTCTCGGAAACGGCGCCTGCACATTCACCCCGGCGACCGCCACGCTTTCGGTCAAGGGCAATATGACAACATTCGGCAAATACGTCATCGAGAGTAAAAGCGGTGATCTGACCATCAGCATTGACGCAGATGTGACGCTGAAAACTCTCAATTCCGCAGACTGCATCTATCTGCACGGCGACGGGTCTGTCTACACCGTCACCGGCACCGGCAAACTGAATATCAATTCTGCGGATTACGGAATTTATCTCGCTGCGGCGGACTCCGTACTGATTCTCGACGGCATCAGCGGCAATATTACCGGAAGATATCGCGGCATCGGCTGTTCGGATGAACAGACTCTGCGAATCGTCAACTCGTCCTTCACGGTTTCCGCGAAAGATGATGGTTACACTGCGATTGACGACTTTGGCAATATTATACTTGAGGGCTGCGAGGTTATCGAAGGCTGTGCAGCGGACGGCAGGGTTTATAAATACGAATACGGCGGAGACGGCGAAGAGCTGATTATTGTCGATAAGTCTCCGGCACGCTATGCCGAAATTGATATCATAAAGCCGAATATCACCGAGCAGCCGCACAACCAGACCAACGTGCTCGGCTACACTGCAAAGTTCAGCGTGACCGCCGAGGGCGAGGGGCTCACCTATCAGTGGCAGATGAACAGCGGCAGCGGCTGGAAGAATTCCGGCGGCGACGGCGCGACCGCGAATACCCTGAGCATCCCGATCACCACCGGCAGAAACGGCAATAAGTACCGCTGCATCGTCACCAACGCTTACGGCGGAAAGGCGTACACGAAGGAAGTCATGCTCAAGGTCAAGACGAATATCACCGCACAGCCGCAGAGCGTTTCCGCTCCGATCGGCGAAGCGGCGAAATTCACCGTGACCGCATCGGGCGTGGGACTGACCTATCAGTGGCAGTACAACAAGGGCGACGGCTGGAAGACCTCCAACGCGACCGGCTCGAAGACCAACACCCTGACCATCAACACCGCAGCAGGCTACAACGGCTACCAGTACCGCTGCGTCATCAACAACACCAACAACCAGCCGCAGACCTCCTCGGCAGCAACGCTGAAGGTCAAGACGAAGATCACTGCACAGCCCGCAAGCCTGACCAAGGCGATCGGCGAAGCGGCAAAATTCACCGTCACAGCGACCGGCGTGGGTCTGACCTACCAGTGGCAGTACAACAAGGGCGACGGCTGGGCAACCTCCAACGCGACCGGCGCCAAGACAACGACGCTCACCATCAACACGGCAGCCGGCTACAACGGCTACAAGTACCGCTGCGTCATCACCGATGCCAACAGCGCAAAGACCTATTCGAGCGCGGCAACGCTGACCGTCAAGACGTCGATCACCGGGCAGCCCGCCAACGTCAGCGCGGCAGTCGGAACCGCTGCAAAGTTTACCGTGACCGCAGTCGGCGCAGGGCTGAAATA
>JAEEGL016825744.1_pt1 | contig 30493 bp, 16 predicted proteins | sample 9134231 | NCBI WGS metagenome assembly JAEEGL01 (sample SAMN16246548, study PRJNA631951) | gut metagenome | biome: gut microbiome; feature: rumen; material: fiber-attached | host: Bos | place: Iran: Karaj | collected 2018-10 | reverse complement strand
GAATAATGTAAATGTAATCAGTAATTACGGAAGTAATGGGTGTTCGGCCCGATACTTCCGTAATTTTTTGCTGTCTTATCCGGGAGGATCGTGCGGTTTTACGGAACTAAACGGGAAAATGGGCAAAAGTTCCGTAATTTTCGTCGGCTGGAGAAGAAAAATAAGAGAGAAATTACGGAACTAAGCGGGAAAATGGGCAAAAGTTCCGTAATTTTCGCCGGTGGGAGAAGAAAAGCAGGAGAAAAATTACGGAACTAAGCGGGAAAATGGGCAATAGTTCCGTAATTTTCGCCGGCGGAAGAAGAAAAGCAGGAGAGAAATTACGGAACTAAACGGGAAAATGGGCAAAAGTTCCGTAATTTTCGCCGGTGGGAGAAGAAAAGCAGGAGTAAAATTACGGAACTAAGTGCGAAAAGCGTCGATAGTTCCGTAAATCAAATGAAATACAATAAACGGGCAATTTATGGTATACTAGAGAGTATGAAAAAGAAGGCGTATATCAGCGGAATATGCATATTGTTGATCGCGGTGATCATGGCGTTTTGCCTGTATCTGGGAGTAGAGGGATATGAGTCCATGGGATACGGCATATACGGGCTTGATATCTTTCATATCATCGTTATAATCGCGATATTTTATATAATCTCATGGATAATCATTGAATATATGTATCAGGTATGCATATTGGGGACATATGACAGCGAGGTGATCGTAAGGCGGAAGCTTAAGACATTTATCGTAATCGCAGTCCTTATGGATATGCTGCTCACGTATTATATACTTGCACTAGCATCCAGGGTTGTGAATCCGGGGGCATATGATGACGGAATAGCAAGGCTTGTAGTTACATTCATCATGGGAGCATTATGCCTGCTTTCGTTGTTCCTGGCATATCAGATAATACTTAAGGATGCGAAGATCCCCGTGCTTAACAGGGTACCTGACAATATAGTGCCTGCGGGACATATACTTGACGGTATCGGCAGGAAGATCAATGTATCCGGTAAGAGACCGAGTACGCCGGAACAGGTCGTATCAGTGTATCTCAGACATATAGTCAATGCAATGTCGGTTTTATTGCTGTTATGGTTTGTTGTCGGTAACAGCATCAACTATAAAGGCTCAGTCATGGGATATATGAGCAGCGGACAGTGGGAGAAGGGACTCAATGTATTTGCGTTTACGGCATGCATATTTGCGCTCTGCATCTCATTTACGATCTCGTCATTGCTTAAGTATATCGCGGATGCCATAATAATAACCCTCGATTCAAGAGGAGAGACCATTGGCAGGATGATCACGAGCCTGCTTAAGTATATCGTACTGATACTGGCGGTATTCCTGTGCCTTTCGATGCTCGGCTTCAATACAGGTACGCTGGTTGCATCGGCAGGAGTGGTTTCTCTTGTGGTCGGACTTGGAGCCAAGGAACTCATCGGGGATATATTGGCAGGACTCTTCATCATCATTGAAGGCGAGTTCAGAGTCGGAGATATAATCACGGTTGGAGACTTCAGAGGAACGGTCTCTGAGATCGGTGTCCGTACGACCAAGATGGTTGACGGCGTCGGTAATGTCAAGATCATAAACAACAGTCAGATAACAGATGTTATCAATATGACGAAGAACCATTCCTTTGCCAACTGTAATGTGGGCATCAGCTATGATGAAGACCTTGTGCATGTAGAGGAAGTGCTGGCGAAGGAGCTTCCGCTTATCAGAGAGAGAAGCAGACTGATAAAAGGCGGTCCCTATTACAGAGGTGTTGCCGAACTTGCTGACAGCAGCGTGATCTTAAGGATCATGGCGGAATGTGACGAGGAAGACAGGATTCAGCTTGAGAGAGACCTTAACAGAGAGATCAAGCTGATATTTGATAAGAACGGGATCAATATCCCATATCCGCAGATCGTTGTTAATGAAGGAAACAAGGCTCGTTCGGCAGATCATGTAAAAAATGACCGCGACTGAGTGTCACTCAGCCTCGAAGGTAATGAGCGTCCGGGGCGAACGATAAGAGATGTACTGATGGATACAGATAAGGGTATAAGGCTCAATAAATACATAGCCGAGTGCGGGATCTGCTCAAGAAGAGAGGCGGATAAGCTGATAGAAGCAGGAGAGATAACCGTAGACGGCAGAACAGCCACTCCCGGCATGAGGGTGAGCGCAGATAATAATGTCGTGTATAAGGGTAAGAGGATACGCCCGATAGTAAAGAAGGTGGTCCTTGCATATAATAAGCCCATAGGCGTGACCTGCACGGAAAGGGATGAGCATGCGGAGCTTACGCTTGGTGATGTGATAGACTATCCGGTGAGGCTTAATTATGCAGGAAGACTTGATAAGGATTCAAGCGGACTGCTGCTCCTTACCAATGACGGAGATCTCATAGATGCGCTTATGAGAGGCGCCAATGAACATGAGAAGGAATACGTGGTCAAGACTGATAAGAAGATCACGGAGAGCATAAAGAAGCGTCTGGAAGAAGGGATATACCTTAAGGAACTCAACGTGACAACCAGACCGTGCAAGGTCAGCATAATAAGTGACCATAAGTTCTCGATCATCCTGACGCAGGGACTTAACAGACAGATAAGACGGATGTGTGAGGAAGTTGGACTCAAGGTCGAGAAACTTACAAGGATAAGAGTAGCCATGATAGGGCTTGGCAACCTGACATCCGGAGAGTACAGAGAGCTGACAGAACGAGAGATGAGAGATCTCTATAAAGAAGCGGGAATAACCAGAAGTTAATTCAGGAATTAATAATTAGACAGACAGAGGTGTGTAATGGCAGACAGGATGAGAGAACTCATCGACAAACTTAATGAGGCTTCAAGGGCATATTATGCCGAAGACAGGGAGATAATGAGCAACTATGAATATGATGCTCTGTATGATGAACTTGTCAGACTTGAAGAAGAGACCGGGATCACTATGTCGGATTCTCCGACTGTCAATGTGGGTTATGAATCCGTGGATGAACTGCCCAAGGAGAGACATGAGTCACCCATGCTGTCTCTTAATAAGACCAAGGATAGGGAAGAACTCCGTGCATGGCTTGGAGAACAGATCGGCCTCTTAAGCTGGAAACTTGACGGACTCACGATCGTCCTCACCTATGAAGGCGGAGAACTCACCAAGGCAGTCACCCGGGGAAACGGTGAGATAGGTGAAGTCATAACGGCCAATGCCAGGGTATTTAAGAATATACCCCATAAGATATCACACAAGGGAAGGCTTATCCTTCGCGGAGAGGCTGTTATCAGATATTCGGACTTTGAGAAGATAAACGCAGAGATAGAGGATATAGACTCCAAGTACAAGAACCCCAGAAATCTGTGTTCGGGCTCGGTAAGGCAGCTCAACAACGAGATCACGGCTAAGAGAAATGTATATTTTTACGCATTCAGTCTGGTCATGGCGGAAGATAAGGAGTTCTCATACAGGCAGGAGCAGTTTGACTATCTTAAGTCACTTGGCTTCGATGTGGTCGAGAATGTCAAGGTCACTAAGGATAATATCCTTGATGAGATAGAAGCCTACTCACGTAAGATCACGGACTATGATGTTCCGTCTGACGGACTTGTGCTTATCTATGATGATATAGAGTACGGCAGGAGTCTCGGGCGTACAGCCAAGTTCCCCAGAGATGCGATCGCGTTTAAGTGGCAGGATGAGATCAAGGAGACCATTTTAAGAGAGATAGAGTGGAGCCCGAGCAGAACCGGACTTATCAATCCCGTGGCCATCTTTGACCCCATAGAGCTTGAGGGTACGACTGTAACCAGGGCCAGCGTGCACAACATTAGCATAGTCAGAGGACTTAAGCTTGGTATAGGGGATAAGATCACAGTCTATAAGGCCAATATGATCATCCCGCAGATAGCCGAGAACCTGACGCAGAGTGATTCGCTCATTATCCCGGATGTCTGTCCGTGCTGTAACGGTAAGACAGAGATAAGGAGTATCGCTGAGGCTGAATCTCTCTACTGTACCAATCCCGAGTGTCCGGCCAAGAAGATCAAGTCCTTTGACCTCTTTGTAAGCCGTGATGCCATGAATATTGACGGTATGAGCGAAGCGACCCTTGAGAAGTTCATAGGCTCGGGGATCCTCAAGACGCTTACGGATCTCTATCATATGGACAGATTTGAGGATATGATCGTCAAGATGGAAGGCTTTGGCCGGAAATCCTATGACAATCTCATCGATGCGGTTAACACATCAAGAGATACCAACCTCTCAAGACTTATCTACGGCCTTGGGATCCCGGGGATAGGGGTGGCCAATGCAAGGATGCTGTCCCGTTACTTTGATCATGATATGGACAGACTGATGAGTGCATCCGCCGAGGAGCTCTCCCTCATAGACGGTATAGGAGATGTCATGGCGGGAGCGATAGTGCGCTTCATGTCTGATGATGATAATCGAAGCCTCATAAGAGACCTGATGTCTGAACTTAAGTTTAATGAGACTGCGGTAGATAAGAGCAATGACCGTATAGCCGACAAGACATTTGTCGTGACCGGAAGCCTTGAGCGCTTTGCCAACAGAGATGAACTTAAGCTTAAGATCGAAAGCCTTGGCGGCAAGGTGGCGGGCAGTGTCAGCAAGAATACGACTGCCCTTATCAATAATGATGTTACATCCAATTCTTCCAAGAATAAAAAGGCCAAGGAGCTCGGAGTGCCCATAATCTCGGAAGAAGATTTTATAAATGATTATCTTGGAGAGGAGAATATCTGAGAGCTGAGAACGAAAGAGTCGCTCCTGTTTTTCGGATAATAAAGAAAAATGCCGATAAGGATCAAAGATTCGCTGCCTGCACAGGCGATACTCGAAGAAGAGAATATATTCGTGATGACGGAGTTCCGTGCCATGCACCAGGATATCCGTCCGCTTGAGGTGTTGATACTTAACCTCATGCCGAATAAGGAGGTCACGGAGACGCAGATACTGCGTAAGCTCTCCAACAGCCCGCTTCAGTGTAATGTTGAGCTGCTGCAGACCGCGAGCTATGTGCCGACACACGTGGATTCGAACCACCTCGAGTCGTTCTATACGACATTCGACCAGATCAAGGACCGCAAGTTTGACGGAATGATCATCACGGGTGCGCCGCTTGCCTATGTGGAATATGAGGATGTTACTTACTGGAGGGAGCTCTGCACGATCATGGACTGGGCCAAGGTACATGTCCACAGCACGTTCTTCCTCTGCTGGGGCGCATTTGCGGGGTTGTATCATCACTTCGGCATCCATCACAGGTTCTATGATAAGAAGCTGTCGGGCATATATGCGCACAGGGTGTTAAAGACCACGTCGCCGCTTTTCAGGGGCTTTGATGATGTGTTCTATGCACCTCACTCAAGGGAGATATACATAGACAGGAGCGATATAGAGGATATCCCGGGGCTGGAGCTTATGGCCGAGTCGGATAAGGCGGGGATCACGATGTTAAAAACAGAGGATTCCAGGATGTTCTTCGTTTTCTGTCATCTGGAATATGATGCGAACACCCTGTCGGATGAGTACTTCAGGGACCTGGGCAAGGGGATGGATCCGGATCTGCCGGAGAATTACTTCCCGGATGATGATCCTGAGAAGAGCCCTGTTGTCAACTGGCGTTCGGCAGGCCAGCTGTTCTATACCAACTGGCTTAATTACTACGTGTACCAGTCTACGCCGTATGATGTGACCAAGATCGGTGAGGATATAGATATTGAGAAGGCTGATGATGTCGACTTTGGCATGTATATATGATCCTGTTGAAGGGAGTTGCCATGGATTTTCAGAGAATAGTTGATTCTTTATATGTACCGTCCATAATCGTATCGGTTGTGCGTAAGCCTGACGGCAGATATGGCGATATTCGCCTTGAGGCAGCGAATAAGAAGTATGCTGATGCGCTCAATCTGCGTATGGACCCGGGAGAGTATAATTCCTGGCTTGATGCGGAGGGCAACTTTATACCGGGGATGCTCTATACCGAGTATTTTCAGCAGACTATCAATTTTGAGGATGTCTGCTTCAGATCGGCTGTCCGGAAAGAGGAGATCCACACCTATGCACATATATACAATGTGGATGTCTGGTTTGATATCTATGTGATCCCGCTTGAATATGAAGACGGAGATACCTGCTACTGCCTGTATACCACGGTCTTAAATGATGATGCGGATTCTCTCCTGGATACATTCAATTCATCCAGGGCGGCTAATGATGTACTTAAGACATGCATCAAGCTTCATAAGGCCAATGATCTTAAGAGCGCGCTGAAGGATGTTATCGCGCAGATACGACTGATATGCAAGGCGGAAGGGTGTACGGTGCTCCTGATCAACTATGAGGAAGAGGAGTATTCCATCCTTGCAACGGACTTTGTGCCTAACAGCACGATAAAGCGTGTCACGGAATTTGAGGGTTACTATAAGGTCGCCAGTTCCTGGAAGGACATGCTGGGGAATGAAGGTGACTGCATAATCGTCAGGAATGAAGAGGAGATGGAAGAGATCGGAAGGATCAACCATCCGTGGTATCTGACTCTTGTTGAGGCCGGTGTCGACAGCGTGGTCCTGTTCCCGTTACGACAGGGAGGTGAACTTCTCGGATTCATCTGGGCAGTCAACTTTGATACGGAGAATGCGCAGCACATCAAGGAAACACTGGAACTTACGACTTTCTTCATCTCTTCACATATCGCAAGTTATAAGGTGATCGACCGTCTTAAAAAGATGAGTTATACAAACTCGCTCACGGGCCTGCCGAACCGCTATGCCCTGACGGAGTATATATCCGATCTGATCGCATTCGATGTGCCTTTTGCAGCAGTATCGATAGACCTGAATGATTTCAGGCATGTCAATGATACGCTGGGATTTGAAGCAGGCAACAGAGTCCTTTTAGAAGTGACCAGACGGTTTAAGGCTATCGCTGCAGACGATAACGGGGATATCAGGATCTATCTTGCCAGTATCGGAGGAGATGAATTCTTCCTTGTCATATACGGGTTTAAGTCTGAGAATGAATTGAGAGATACGGTCATGCGCTTTAATAACGTCCTGGCGGATATCCTGACAGTGGACGGCTATGACCTGTACGTAACTGCAAGCATAGGATATGCAGCCTTCCCTGAAGATGCTAAATCTCCGGATACGATCATCTCATATGCAAATGTTGCGATGAAAGAGATCAAGAAAGCCAACAGCAGTGAACATATACTGAAGTTTTCTTCTGATCTGATAGGGAATGAGCGTATCCTTGAGATAGAGAACATGATAAGGAATGCCCTTGAGAATGATAACATATACTTCAATCTCCAGCCACAGTACGATATGGACCATAAGCTTCGAGGCTTTGAGGCGCTTGCACGTATGAAGGATGGCGATGGCAATGTCATAAGACCTGAAGAGTTTATCCCTGTGGCTGAGGAGGTCGGACTCATTGACAGAGTAGACGGTACGGTAGCCAGAAAGGCAGCCATGTTCTTCGGACAGCTGCTTAAGGAGACGGATGCGAAGCTTACGCTTAGCCTCAATACTTCCGTTCGTCACATGATGAAGAGCGACTTCCTGGATGAGATAAGGGGACTTCTGCGTGACAGCGGTATCCCTGCTTCCCAACTTGAGATTGAGATCACGGAATCCATCATGATAGACTCTGTTGATAAGGCGCTTCGCTGCATAGATGAGCTTAAGAGCATGGGCATCCAGATAGCGATCGATGATTTCGGTACCGGATATTCATCCTTGAGTTATCTGAACAGATTCCCTGCGAATCTGCTTAAGATTGATAAGTCATTTATCGATGATATGAACACGAGCGAGTCCTCGAGACAGTATGTTGCGGCTATCATTTCCATGGGACATGTTATGGGATTTGATGTTATCTCCGAAGGTGTGGAGAAGCCGGATCAGCTTGATACTCTTAAGGACATAGGCTGTGATTTTGTACAGGGATTCATCTGGGGCAAGCCGTTATCAGAAGAGCAGGTTAGGGAACTGTTATTAAAGGACAACTAAGGGATCTATAATGGACAGACTGCGAGTTCTTAACCGGAATCAGATCAAGTATATCGTCATCGTTGCGATGCTCATAGATCATATAGCATGGGCATTCGTCCCCACGAAATCCGTTCAGGGGATCGCAATGCACTTTATAGGAAGGCTGACCGGGCCTACAATGGCCTTTTTTCTGGCCGAGGGCTTCCTGTATACACACAGCCGGGTTAAGTATGCCGTAAGACTTGGAATAGTGGCTCTGATCTCATGGATCCCATTCAGTCTCTTTGAGAAAGGGGCATGGCCTAAGCCTGAGTTTGGCGTGATATATACATTGTTCTTAGGGTTTATAGCCATATGGGTGTGGAGCAATGAGAAGATATCACATATCATCAGATTCGCAGTCGTTATCGGACTTCTCGCATTATCCACATGGGGCGACTGGGCGTATATGGACGTCCTGATACCCCTGCTCATGATAAGATATAAGGATGATGAGCAGAACAAATGGATGGCCTTATTCATAATGTGTGTAATGTGGGGGATCATGAGCTTTTCGGAAGGCATAGAGAAAGGCATTATGCAGTGCGGAGTACTGATGGTTCCGATAATGCTGAGGTTCTTCTATAACGGGCAGGTCGGGAGCAGGCATCCCGTGCACAAGTGGTTTTTTTATATTTTTTATCCCGTGCACCTTTTTATTTTGGCGCTTATCAAGTACAATACTATTCGGATATGTGGCGCCGGAATAGTTCTTCCGTGGAAGTGATATTGGGAAGTGATACTATGAACAGTGAGATCAGGATGAATGTATCATCCCTTATTCGTAAGGATGGAGACAAAGCCATATATGTAATGTTTACCGATGAGACCAAGCAGGCAGAGTTTGTGATCCCCGAGGGACGCCTGCTCAATAACAGCGGGTTCAGTGCGGAAGAGATTGATAACCTTAAGGACTATCTTAAGAATGAACAGGATCATATCTACGAGATAGCGAAGAAGGTCAATCCGATGAAAGGCTTCATGGGTAAGGAACAGGGAGTATGAACTTTTTTAGTGACTTCAGGCACCGTTTCATGTTATGCCGAAAAACAAGGGCGACTAAGGTGCTTGCGATTATTATGATATTGTCCCTTATAGGTGGGGCGACCGCCTGCGGAAAGGGTAAGCATGCAGATATCGTACCGGACAGCGAAGAGGCCGCCACGGATATCGCGCCTGAAACGGCTGATGATACCGTATCAGAGGTGTCCGCCACGGAGCCTGAGGGCAATGGGGAATCAATAGAGAATGAAGCTCCTGTTTTGCAGGAGACTGAAAGTTCAGACGAAACAGACAACGGAGAGGAAGACAAAATGAAGACTAAGTACGACAAGCACGGAGCTCTGCATGTGAATAACGCAGGCAAGCTCGTTGATCATAACGGAGAGGTTGTTGCGCTGCACGGATATTCAACTCATGGGATCAATCTCTATGACGGATATGTCAACAGAGAGTTCCTTGAGTATATGCGTGATGAGTGGAATATCGACATTATCAGGCTGGCTATGTATACCTCTGAAGAGAACGGTTACTGTGTAGGTGATGAGGCCAACAAGGCAAGGCTTCTGGATGTTATAGACAGAGGCGTCAAGACGGCTACCGAGCTTGGATTATATGTGATAATCGACTGGCATATACTGTCCGATTCCAATCCGAGGACGTATGAGGACCAGGCAGCTGACTTCTTTGATAAGGTATCCGAGAAATATGCCGCATACGGAAACGTGTTCTATGAGATATGTAATGAACCCAATGTGGAGGCCACATGGGAGGATGTGCGTGCTTATGCCACGAGGATAATCCCCGTGATCCGTAAGCATGATAAGTACAGTGTTATCCTTGTTGGTACACCGAGCTGGTGTCAGAGACTGGATGAGGCTGTGGCTGACCCCATTAAGGATGATGACAACCTCATGTACTGCCTGCATTTCTATGCGGATACTCACAAGGATGACTTAAGAAAGGTTTGTGAAGATGCGCTGAAGGCTAAGCTTCCTGTATTCGTATCAGAGTTCGGGACCTGTGATGCAAGCGGTAACGGACCTCATAATGCGGATGAAGCCAATAAGTGGATCAGTCTTCTTAATGAGAACGATATAAGCTATGTAATGTGGAATATTTCCAATAAGGACGAGACCAGCGCGATGATCGCGCCCGGTTGCGACAAATTAAACGGCGGATACTCCGATGATGAACTCAGAGAACCCGCCAAATGGTACAGAGATATTCTTAAAGATAACTAATTCTCCTTAAGCCTTTTAAATGCGCTGCTGAGCATTAGTTTCACACGGTTAAGCTGATTGACTTCACTTGCGCCGGGATCATAATCGATAGCCACGATATTGGCTTCGGGATGAGTCCGGCGTATTTCTTTTATCACGCCCTTACCGACGATGTGATTGGGAAGACATCCGAAGGGCTGGGTGCAGACTATGTTGACGGCACCCGAGTGTATTAACTCTATCATCTCACCGACGAGGAACCAGCCTTCACCGGTCTGATTGCCTATCGATACATAATCCTTGGCATAATCCACCAACTCTCTTATATTGCAGTAAGGATCAAAATGCCGGCTCTTCTTATATGCTTCATTGGCGGGCTTTTGAAGGAATTCAAGTGCCTTTATGCCGAGCTCTGACAATCTGGCGGTTTTCGCACTTGTCCCCAGATTTTCCGCCTTATATATCTGATTGTAGAAGGCATAGAGCATAAATCCGAAGAGTTCGGGTACAACGACCTCTGCGCCTTCCGATTCAAGAAGTTCAACCAGGTGGTTGTTACCGGTGGGAGAGTACTTAACCAGGATCTCGCCAACGATACCGACTCTGGGCTTTACCATATCCTCATGGATGGGGATGGCATCGAATTCTTCAACCATCTGACGGCACATCTTCTTAAATGTGAAGTAGTTGGGATACTTCTTGGAGCAGAACTTCACACAGCGCTCGATCCACTTTCTGTGCACTTCCTCAACCGAACCCGGAGTTACTTCATAAGGTCTCATACGGTAAACGGTCTTCTGGAGAATGTCTCCGAAGGCTGCGCCGAATGCGGCATGCATAAGGAAGCTTAAGTCCATGTGGAAGCCGGGGTTTGATTCGAGACCGGCCAGGTTCATGGATATTACGGGTATATGTTCAAGACCTGCCTTGCGAAGGGCACGTCTGATAAATCCAATATAGTTGGTAGCACGGCATCCGCCGCCTGTCTGTGTGATTATGAGCGCCACCTTGTCAAGGTCATACTGACCGGACTCGAGAGCAGCCATAAGCTGTCCCACCACGATGAGCGAAGGATAACATGCGTCATTATTTACATATTTAAGGCCGTGATCGATGGCCGTACGATTATCATTGTTAAGAACTACCAGATTGTAGCCGCAGGCAGCCATGGCAGGTCCCAGGATGTCGAAGTGGATGGGAGACATCTGGGGACAGAGGATCGTATAGTCCTTACGCATTTTCTCCGTGAAGGGAACCTTCTCTATAGCGCTTGAACGGATCGTGCGCTTATCTCCCTTACGGTCCTTGACCTTAAGAGCGGAGATGAGCGAACGGACTCTGATCCTGGCAGCTCCGAGGTTATTGATCTCATCGATCTTAAGACAGGTATAGATCTTATCGGAGCCTGAGAGTATATCGGCCACCTGATCGGTCGTTACGGCATCCAGCCCACAGCCGAATGAATTGAGCTGTATCAGATCAAGGAAATCCACGGTCTTAACAAAACTTGCGGCCGCATAGAGCCTTGAATGATACATCCACTGGTCCATGACTATAAGAGGACGTTCGGGTTCTGCCATATGAGATACGGAATCTTCGGTAAGTACGGCAAATCCGTATGATGTGATAAGCTCGGGGATTCCGTGGTTGATCTCGGGATCGAGATGATAGGGGCGGCCTGCGAGGACTATGCCCCTCATTCCGGTATCCTTAAGGAACTTAACGGTCTCATCACCCTTAAGGCGCATATCTTCACGCGCGGCGGCAAGTTCGGCCCAGGCCTCGCTTACGGCAGCCTTGAGTTCCCATTCGGGTATCTCCGAGAATTCCTTCTTTAGAGCCTCAAGCACCGTATCTTCAGAAGTAAATGCCATGAACGGATTACGGAACCTGACTTCTCCGCGGCCGATCTCCTCGACATTATTCTTGATATTCTCCGAATATGAAGTGACTATGGGGCAGTTGTAATGGTTGCCCGCATCCTTAAACTCCTCACGCTCATAGAAGAGGGAAGGATAGAAGATGAAGTCAACGCCCTGACTTATAAGCCACATGATATGTCCGTGGGCCAGCTTGGCCGGATAACACTCGGATTCGCTGGGAATGGACTCTATACCGAGCTCATAGAGCTTGTGTGTTGAACTGGGTGAGAGAACGACCTGATAATTAAGCTTCGTAAAGAAGGTATACCAGAAAGGATAGTTCTCATACATATTGAGGACTCTGGGGATTCCAACACGACCGCGGACAGCCTTCGATGTCTCGAGGGGTTCGTAGCCGAATATCCTCTTTAACTTGTACTCAAAGAGATTGGGTATGCCGCTGTCGGTCTTGGCCTTGCCCAAGCCGCGCTCACATCTGTTACCCGAGATATACTGTCTGCCGCCCGAGAAACGGTTGATCGTAAGACGGCAGTTATTGGTACAGCCCTTGCACTTGGCCATGCTGGTCTCGTACTTAAGCTCTGTGATCTCCTTAAGAGAGAGCATCGTGGTCTGATAGCCCTCTTCATACTGTTCACGTGCAATCAGAGCAGCACCGAACGCTCCCATGATACCGGCAATATCCGGCCTTATCGCTTCGCAGTCAGCGATCTTCTCGAAAGCCCTTAAGACTGCGTCGTTATAGAATGTTCCGCCCTGGACTACGATGTTACGCCCGAGCTCGGATGCATTGGAAACCTTGATGACCTTAAAGAGGGCATTTTTTATAACTGAATATGCAAGACCTGCCGAGATATCGGCAACCGTCGCGCCTTCCTTCTGTGCCTGCTTAACCTTGGAGTTCATGAACACCGTACATCGCGTTCCCAGATCGATCGGATAGGGAGCAAAGAGTGCTTCGTGAGCAAACTCCTGAACGCTCAGGCTTAATGAGGAAGCAAAAGTCTCAATGAAACTTCCGCAGCCGGATGAGCATGCCTCATTGAGCTGCACCGAATCGACGCACTTATTCTTGATCTTGATACACTTCATATCCTGACCGCCGATGTCGAGGATACAGTCAACCTCGGGGTTAAAGAATGCGGCGGCATAGTAGTGAGCAACAGTCTCAACCTCGCCGTCATCCAGCATAAAAGCAGCCTTCATCAGCGCTTCGCCGTATCCCGTAGAGCATGAACGCACGATACGAACACCTTCGGGCAGCTTGTCATATATATCCTTGATCGCATCAATGGCGGTCTGCAGAGGAGATCCGTTATTGTTGCTGTAGAATGAGTGCAGGAGCTTGCCGTCCTCGCTTATCAGAGCGATCTTGGTGGTAGTAGAACCGGCATCTATACCCAAGAAGCAATTGCCCTTATATTCAGACAGCGGAGCGGTCTCAACGTGAGCTCTGCTATGTCTCTCAGTGAACGCCTTATAGCTGTCTTCATCGGGGAAAAGAGGCTCCATTCGCTCTACTTCAAACTCCATCTTTATCCCGTTACTTAAGCGGTCTGTCAGTGCCCCTAAGGAAATAACAACATCATCCTTGGAGTTAAGGGCAGATCCCATAGCTGCAAAGAGATGAGAATTATCAAGTTCTATAGTGTGTTCTTCGTCAAGCTTGAGCGTACGTATAAATGCTACCTTAAGCTCGGATAAGAAGTGCAGAGGTCCGCCAAGGAAAGCCACGTGTCCTCTGATGGGCTTACCGCAGGCAAGACCTGATATGGTCTGATTTACAACAGCCTGGAAAATGGATGCCGCCAGATCCTCTCTGGTCGCTCCGTCATTGATAAGGGGTTGGATGTCCGTCTTGGCGAACACTCCGCACCTGGCTGCTATGGTATATAAAGAGTTGTAATTTTTCGCATATTCATTAAGCCCCATCGCATCGGTCTGCAGAAGGGCAGCCATTTGATCGATGAACGAGCCGGTACCGCCGGCACAGATGCCGTTCATGCGCTGCTCGACATTACCGTTCTCAAAGTAGATGATCTTGGCATCCTCACCGCCAAGCTCAATGGCCACATCAGTCCTGGGCGCGAATGTCTCAAGAGAGGTCGCAACAGCGATGACCTCCTGGGTGAAGGGGCATTCAAGGTGGTTGGCGAGCGTCAGTCCGCCGCTTCCCGTGATCATCGGATGGACATCTATGTCACCGAGCGTCCTGCCCGCGTCTGTAAGAAGGCCCGAGAGAGTGCCCTGAATATCGGCAAAATGCCTCTTGTAATCGGAGAACAGAAGATTGTTCGAATCGTCCAGAACAGCGACCTTGACGGTCGTGGATCCTATATCTATACCAAGTGAGTATCTTGTCTTTGCCATTTTATCACCATTAGTCCCTGCGGCCGGTCTGACCGATGTAGTATCCCTGACTACATTTAATAGGTAATCATACAATATTCAATCTTTGCTATTCTACTAGTACATTGAAAAAAAATCAAGTCGATTGATGTTCTGAAATCCGTACAAGACCGCCGGCCCGGGCGAACACCGGAAGAATGAGAAGATGGTGCTTCAGAGCGTATGCAGGAAGCTGTGATAATCCCGGCGAATCATTGACTATGACTGCCTGTAGCAATATAATGGATGGTGTGCGGACTTTTGGCGGCGCATGTCGTATCGCAGGCCGCAAATACGCCTAAATACATAAGATTTTTCAAGGGAAACAGTAAAATGAAAGACAGCTTTTCATCTAAAATGGAGCGGAAACTCTCCAAATATGCAATTAAGAATATAACTCTGTATCTGATCATATGTTATGCGTTCGGATATATCATTCAGTTGGTCAATCCGGAATTTATCAACTTTATGACATTGGAGCCTGCATATATCCTCAAGGGTCAGATATGGAGGATATTCACGTGGCTTGTGATACCGCCTTCAGAGAGCAATCTGTTCTTTGTGCTCATCATGCTCTACTTCTATTACAGCATCGGAAGGAGCCTCGAGACTGTCTGGGGGACATACAGGCTGAATGTGTATCTTATTTCGGGCATGATATATACGATACTCGGCAGCTTTATACTCTACGGGATCATGAGAGGACTTGGCGCACCCGAGATGACGACATTCGGACTGGCGTTCTCGACTACCTATATCAACCTGTCCATATTCTTAGCTTATGCGGCGACATTCCCGGATATGCAGGTGCTGCTGTTCTTCCTGATACCCATCAAGGTCAAGGTCCTCGGCATCATATATGTGGTGATCCTTGTATATGAGTGTGTGAGCATTGCGATCAACTACGGGCTGATCATAGGAATGGTATATTGGGTGGTCATCGGTGCTTCGCTTCTTAATTTCATCATATTCTTCTTTACATCGCGGTCGAGGGTGATGATGAAGCCTGCGCAGATAAAGAGGCATATGGAATACAGGCATATGGCCAGAGAGGCTGAGACCAACCGCATAGCCAAGCATAAGTGTGCCGTATGCGGACGGACTAGTGAGACCAATCCGGAGCTTGAGTTCCGCTTCTGCTCTAAGTGCCAGGGGAATTACGAATACTGCAGTGAACATCTTTTTTCACATACACATATAAGATATGACAACACAAGTAAGGAGTGAGTGAGGAACAATATGAGAAAGCGAAACAGCATCAAGGGAAGACTGACGGGGATAATACTGTCGGTTGTTATGACAGTGAGTTCGGTATATATACCGGCTTATGCCGTGACACCGGATGAGAACGAGACGGAAGCTGTCGTAACTGAAGAGAGTTCGGCAGACGAGAGTCTGAGCGCAATTGAGGACGTGACAGAGGCTGCAGATGAAAAAGTGACTGAGGGTGAGAGTGTCGCAGAGTCGGCATCTGATACTGAGGATACGTCTGAGGACGAGCCGGAGACTTCGGATGAGACTGAAGAAGCCTTGACTGAGACTGTTGAGGCGGAAGAGGGTGAGACTGAGACTTTGGTCGAGCAGGAGAGTGTCACCTCGGATACGGAACTGTACGGAGACAGTATAGAGGGTGCTTTCACATTTGATTCATCGAATGTGTTGACAAAATATACCGGTACAGGCGGCGATATCATCATACCTGCGAAGACAACAAAGATAGCTTCCAATGTTTTCCAGAATAAAGAGAGCATTACATCTGTTACATTTGCAGGAACAAAGTGTAAGGAGATAGGATACAGCGCTTTTTCCGGATGCAGTTCCTTAAGATCCGTGACTATACCTGATACTGTTACCATAATCGGTTCAAGGGCATTTTATCATACGGACCTGAGCGAGATAGCGCTTCCGTCCGGCTTAACGGATATGGGAAGCGGGGTCTTTGAAGGCAATCCAAACCTTAAGAAGGTCACTGTCAATTCTAAGATAACAAGTGATCCTGACGCAGATTGTTTTAAGGACTGTAAGATAGAGAGCATCATCTTTGGGAGCGGTGTTAACGGTATTGCCGTGAATCTGTTCAATAATGCAACATTTGCGGATGGTTTTTTGCTGACGGTCCCTGACGGCATATTGACCATCGGTGAATCCGCTTTTTACGGAAGCAATATATCAGGCATCAGATTCACAAGCAACAGTAAGCTGAAGGAGATCGGCGACACAGCATTCCTGGGATGTACAGGTATCAAGGAATTAACACTGCCTGCTTCGGTTCAGAAGATCGGCAGGGGAGCTTTTGCCGGCAATGATCTGACGGAGATAACACTGCCTGCAGGACTCAGGGAGATATCTCTGGGGGCGTTTAAGTCCAATACCGGATTGAGCAGGGTTACATTAAATTCGACAGAGCTTGCTGTTAATGATACTACCGATAATGATGTTTTTGATAAATGTAAGATCAGTGAGATCAGGTTTGGCGATGATGTTACCGTAATACCCGCGCGACTATTCCGCAAGGCCGGGTTTGCAGATGATACAATTATTTCGATACCGGCAAACATTAAAGAGATCGAATACAATGCATTCAGCGATACCACTATTGCGGGTGTCAGCTTTGCCGCGGGAAGTAAGCTTGAAGTGATCGGCGAAGGAGCGTTCTATAACTGCGCCGGTATTGAGGCGATCGAACTGCCGGCATCCTTGAAAACGATACATAAAAATGCTTTCTACAATAACAGCCTGGCTGAGATCACGATTCCGGCAAGCGTTACCAAGATCGAATCTGAAGCGTTTTTAAATAATACCGGACTGAAAAAAGTAACGGTCAATTCAGAAAACATTGAACTCGATACTTATCCGGCTGCCGTATTCGGGGGATGTCAGGTTGAAAATATTGTGTTCGGACCGAATGTGACCAAGATACCAGCCTATCTGTTCCGTAATTCAAAATTCGCTGACGGATTTGAACTCGTGGTTCCTGCCAGGATAACATCTATAGGGGCAGGAGCATTCAATTTTGATACTGTCGAATCGACACTGTACGGTCTTAGCTTTGAGGACGGCAGTATACTTGCATCTATAGGTGATCGGGCTTTTTACGGGTGCAAATACATAGAAGAAGTATCGCTGCCTGAGACTGTGACATATATAGGTGAATCTGCATTCAGCGGCTGTGATCTGAGGAAGGTGGTAATACCTTCAAAGGTCAGCTTTTTGGGCAGTTTTGCTTTTGAAAAAAACACAGAATTGGCTGAAGTCGATATACGGACTGATAAGATCATCGATAAAAACTATAACAGATACGGGGTTTTCTTGGGATGTAGGATCGGCAAGATCACATTGTGTGACTCAATGCCGTATATTCCGAACGGATTATTCGATAACTGCGGAATGAAGAAGGATACTTCGGTTGTCATTCCGTCTTCGGTTACTTCCATACACCAAAATGCTTTCGGCAGCTGCAAGAATCTGACAGATATATATATGGGCAGCATTGTTAAGGAGATGGTGGAAGATCCTTTTTCATACGGTTACAGCATCAGTGATAACGGCAGCAAGGATCTGACATTCCACGCTCCGGCCGGGTCTTATGCGATCAGATGGGCCAAGGAACACGGATATAAGACTGATGAGATAACCGTATACAAGGTGACATATAACCTTAACGGCGGGACCAATGCACCGGGTAATGCTTCGGAATATGTGAAAGGTAAAGGATTTGACCTGCAGGATCCTGTCAAGAAGGGTAACAGCTTCGAAGGCTGGTATACAACATCTGACTTTGCGGAAGGGACGAAGATCACAAGGATCGAAGGTGATAAGGATATCACCGTATATGCAAAGTGGAAAGCGGATATAGCAGAGACCTCCGTATCTGTATCACCGGCAGGAGGCATGCTCTATCTGGGTGAGAGTATGTTGCTTACCGCTACGGTACTTCCCGATAATGCGACGCACAAGGATGTGACATGGACATCTTCTGATACGGCTATTGCGACGGTTAAGGATAACGGAAACGGAACTGCGACAGTGCTGCCTGTTGCCAACGGAAGCGTGAAGATCACTGTCACTACTAAGGGCATAGGCAATAAGAGTGCGACTTGCTATATCACTGTTGATACCAAGGTCACATCGATAAAACTGGTCGATCCCAATACGGGTAATAACAGCGGGAAGATCCAGCCAGGTAAGACATTGCAGCTTAAGCCCGTGTTCAATGAAGGCGTAAGCGAGCCGACCGATAAGAGCCTTATCTGGGTCAGCAGTAATGCTGCAGTAGCATCGGTTTCGTCCACCGGTAAGATCACTGCAAAGTCTGCCGGAACAGTTAAAATTAGCGCATATAAGGGCCGAGAAGTTGAGTCGGAGTACTTTACTGTCACGGTATATGAGCCTATAAAGAAGATAACGCTTAACAAGAGTAAGTTGACTCTGGGGGACGGAGATATATATGATCTTGATGTTGTGATACCGGATCATCTCGCCGATCAGAGCTATGTCTGGTCTACGTCTGATGAGCTGATCGTACAGGTTGATTCATTCGGATATGTAACTGCTCATCTTCCGGATGGATTCTCTTCGGCAACAGCGACAGTTACTGCCATAGCCACAGACGGAAGCGGTACTTATGCGACCTGTAAGATAACGGTCGGAGTACCGATAGAGTCCATAGACATAAATGTACCTAAGAGCTTAAAGTATAATATAAATGGCATACCGTGTGTGGCTGTGGGTAAATCAGTTAAGCTGTCCGCCGTATTCAATCCCCTGTCTCCTGCCAACAAGAACCTTGTATGGAGCAGCATGAATGAATCTGTTGCCAAGGTGGATGCCAAGGGCAATGTGAAGGCTCTGAGCCCGGGATGTGGGAGTATAAAAGTCAAGAATACTGAAAGCGGTAAAAACAGAATAATCCCGCTCTATGTATATTCGCCGCTTAAAAAGCTTGCGCTCAATGAGAATAAGCTGAGTATTAAGCAGGGAGACACATTTGACCTTGAGACCATTATGACACCGGCGGATGCGACATTCTCCGATGACGGAACTCATTATGATATCCCTAAGGTAATCTGGACTTCGTCTGATCCGAGAATCGCGACGGTCGATGCATACGGTAATATATCAGCCCTGAACCTTGACGGTAAAGATAAGGCTGCAGTCAGGATCACTGCCAGTGCAACAAGTGACGGTAATATCACAAAGACTGCAGTATGCAATGTGACTGTATACGTCGATGATGTGAAGATAAGCAAGCTCGGCTTAAGCAAGACAAAGCTGACTATCGGCTCAAATGCGAAAACAAAGTTGAGTGCCAAGATCACACCGGCTTCAGCAACGAACAGAGAACTTGACTGGAGCAGCGATAATGAAGCTGTTGCGACTGTGAGTGGTGACGGTACGATAACGGCGCATTCTGCAGGAACGGCCGTGATAACTGTATCGGCTAAGGATGGAAGCAGTAAGAAATCGACCTGTAAAGTGACTGTAGGTAATCCGGCTACCGAGATCAATATAAAAGCTCCGAAACGACTGGCCGTAGGAAAAACGTTTGTATTGAAGGCAGAAATGAAGTCGGGCACGGGTAAAGCAGCCAACAAGGAATATACATGGATAAATGATACTCCCGATCTTATAAATATTGATAAAAAGGGCAAAGTGACAGTAAAGGATGTCGGTACGGCCAAGATCACCATCAAGGCTGAACCCGTGACTGATGAGCCTGAACGTATAACAAAAGAAATATCTTTTGACACCTATATCCCCGTGAGCAAACTGTCTGCGGAGAAGACCAAAGTCACCATGTTCGAAGAAGACTCTGGTTATGAACTTCACTATATTATTGGCAATTATGAAGATGCCACTAATAAGGATATTAAGTGGACGAGCAGTAATGCTGATATAGTGATGATATCAGACGGCAGCAACAATTACGCGGGAGAGAAGGTTACAAATCAAAGAAGCGTATATATAAGAGCGCTTAAGCCCGGCACAGCCAAGATCACGGGCATCACAACTGACGGAAGCAATAAGAAGGTTACCGTGACTGTTAAGGTACTTGGAATAATGCATTATGAGGATGTCGGGATCAAAGTGACCTCGCAGCCGAAGACGGTCACCGTTACGGATAATGAGACACTGCATGTAGAGGTAAAGAATCTTCAGGTTAAAAAGACATTTAAGATCGTTCCGATGCTCACCAAGACGGCAACGGATAAGACCGTAACATATTACAGCATGGATAGTTCTGTGGCAACCGTAAGTAAGACGGGTGTGGTAACCGCCAAGGGAACCGGCAGTACAAGAGTATATATGTATACGTCTGATGGCGGCCATGAAGGCTATGTTGAGGTTACGGTAGTGAAATAGTTATGAAAGATGAAAGCGCATTTATAAAAAGAATAGAGGAACTGGTGTCGCTCGGCAGGGAGCAGGGAGGCAAAGTCTCAAAAGAGCAGGTGGAAGAAGCAGCCATGGAGCTCAACCTCCCGGTAAGCGGCCTTAATGCCATACATGACTATCTTAAGAGTAAGAAGATAGGCATAGAAGAGGCGCTGGATATCGAAGAGGCACTGTCGGAAGAGGACAGGAACTATCTGGAACTCTATATTGAGGAGCTTAAGGAACTGACCGAATACAGTGAGGGAGAGAAGGAAGCACATTATATATCCGCAATGGCGGGTCATCTTGAGAGTCAGACCAAGGTAATTGAGATCATGCTGCCGCAGGTGGTCGATATCGCCAGACTCTATGCGGATCAGGGTGTACCGATAGAAGACCTGATAGGTGAAGGCAATGTGGCTCTTTCGGCAGGAGTGACGATGCTCGGGGCACTGGAGTCGGGGAAAGAGGTTCCCGGTGCACTTGCATCCATGGTGATGAATGCCATGGAACAGCTCATAGGAGAAGAGAGCGACATAAGGGGCAAGGATCAGAAAATCGTATCCAAGGTCAACAAGGTGGCGGATGCCGCCAGAGAACTGGCTCAGGATCTCGGAAGAAAGGTGACTGTAGAGGAACTTATGGCGGAGACTAAGTTAAGCCGCAAGACCATAGAGGATGCCATCAGGTTCTCCGGACAGAATATTGAGGATATAGATGGACAATAAGGATTATAAGCATATCATACAGGACTTCTCCAACATATATCTGGGCGGAAGACTGAGCTACGGTGAGATGATGGATATGGAGGACATCCCGTTTAAGTTAAAGACGGTGTTCGCCCATTATATGCTCAAGGAATTGGACAGGGATACAACCTTAGAGAACCATCTTTTTTACATGGATAAGGACAGTATGTCCTATATGGTATATAAGAAACTCAAGGCAAGATTCCTGCTCAATGTATTCTATGAGGACGGCCACGGGAAGAATGAGCCCGGGTATCATATAGATGAGTTTCTTATCGACGAGGTGCTTGATAATGAGGATATAATGGCCAATAAGGATGTGACCTTTCTTACTGAGGTCAGGATATCCAAGCTTAAGCTGACAGGGCTGCCGACCTGAGAGCAGCCGATGTGACGGGGACGTATATTCGGGGAGATACGGAGTAGGCACATGAATCTAAGCCGATCAGATGAAGAAAAAAGATCATTCGTAGTAAAGGCAATTCTCTATGCAGGCGCCATGATATTCTTTCTTGGCGTTGTATTCCTGTATTTTAACAAACTGTATTCCGAGACCAAAGAGAATATCATAAAGAGCGGACAGATCAATGCGGTCGAGGCTTCCAACCGTATAGACAAGAAGCTGGCGGAAAACATGAGTGTTCTTCTGCTTACTTCGTATACGGTTGATGAGATGCTTGCCGAGGGCAGACCTGAGGAGGAGATCCTTGTATACCTGACTGATGAGTCCAAAGCCGTGATCGCTTCTCTTATATCAGATACGACCGGAATGTACGGTTATATAGACGGTGAATATCTGGACGGATCCGGATGGGAGCCTGAAGAAGGATATGTTCCGACAGAGAGGCCCTGGTACACTGAAGCCGTGGCCGGCAAAGGCGATCCTGTGGTAGTGGACCCTTATGTGGATATGTACACGGGCAAGGTGATGATCTCGCTTTCAAAGATGCTTAGTGACGGTGAGAGTGTACTTGCAATAGATGTGGCCCTTGATGATATACAGAGCATATTGGAGAGCAGGGTGGAGGCCAGCCATTCATATGCAGAGTTCCTCGTAAACGGCCAGGGCAATATCATCGCCCATTCCAACAAGGATATGATAGGCAGAAATGTTAGCGAGGGAAATGATCCGCTTACAGCGGCCATTGCCGGAAGGATCAATGATACCGAAGCCAGTTACTGTTATCTCAAATATGCCGGCAGAGATTATATGCTCTACTTTATGCCGCTTGAGAATTCGTGGAACTGTGTTTCCGTAATAGATGCTACAGAGGATTTTGGCAGACTCACGAAAAATCTTATCATCACTTTGATCGTTTCCGTTCTTATCGTAGCGATATTTGTGACGATCCTTGTCATATCCGAGAAGAAAGACATAAGGACAAGGGAGCTCGTGCTTAAGTCAGAACGTGCGACGGCTGCCAATGAAGCCAAGTCTGCATTCATGTCAAATATGTCACATGAACTGCGTACTCCCGTCAATGCGATACTCGGAATGAATGAGATGATCATAAGAGAGTCTGATGACGATTCCGTTATCGCTTATTCAGAGAACATCAAGGCTGCAGGAAATATACTGCTTGGGATGATCGATGATGTCCTTGATTATTCAAAGAATGAGGATATAGAGATACCCACAGCTGAGGCAGAAGAGGATGCAGAGAATGGGACTGCAGATGATGCGGAAACCGTATTAGATGACGTGACTTCCGGCGATAATTCTGTTTCCGCTTACGAAGGTGATAAGAATACTGAGTTTAACAGAGCCGGAAAAGAGAAAGAGACTTCTCCGTCTGATTCCGGAAGTATTGTATACACAAATGAAAACTGTATAGGCTGTAATAAGTGTATCAAGGTCTGCAGCGCGATCGGTGCCTGTGTATCGAAGGAAGAAAACGGAAAGGCCAGGATCGATGTGGACGGAAGCAAGTGTGTGGCCTGCGGAAGCTGCTTCGATGTGTGTGTTCATAATGCGAGGGAATATCGTGATGATACTGAGAGATTCTTTGAGGATCTCAAAAACGGTGAGGAGATATCCCTGCTGCTTGCACCTGCATTCAAGGCCAACTATCCCGACGAATATGAGAGTGTCCTGGGCGGTCTTAAGGCAATGGGCGTTAAGAGGATAATAAGCGTATCCTTTGGCGCGGATATAACCACCTGGGGCTATCTTAACTATATAAAGGAACATAACTTCATAGGCGGAATCTCACAGCCCTGTCCGGCACTGGTATCTTATATTGAGAGATATCTTCCGGAGCTTCTGCCTAAGTTATTCCCCGTGCAGAGCCCGCTGATGTGTGCTGCGATCTATGCACGTAAGCAGATGGGGATCAGGGATAAGTTTGCATTCATAAGTCCCTGTATCGCCAAGAAGCTTGAGATAGAGGATCCTCACAATAAGGGACTTGTCCAGTATAACGTGACATTCGAGCATCTGATGAGATATGTGAAGGAACACGACATCAAGGGACCCGAAGTGCACAGTGAGATAGAGTACGGCCTTGGTTCGTTCTATCCGACTCCCGGAGGACTGGCAGAGAACGTCAAGTGGTTCCTTGGGGATGATGTATATATAAGGCAGATCGAGGGAGAGAAACATCTGTATGACTGGCTTCATGCCAATGAGGACAGGATAAAAGAACAGAAGACTCCGTTCCTTTTCATAGATGCGCTTAACTGTGAGAAGGGATGCATATGCGGAACTGCAGTCAATCCCGAGAAGTCCGCGACAGATGATGCATTATATGCGCTTCTTGATATCAGAGAGCAGTCCAAGAAGGATACAAGCGGCGATGCCTGGTCAAGACAGGATAAGCCTGAGGAACGCCTGATAAGCTATAATGAGCAGTTTAAGGACCTCGACATCAATGATTATATCAGAGGATATACGGACCGTTCGTCAGAGTGTTCATATGAGATACCCGATGATTCGGTGCTTGATGCGATCTTTAACAGCATGAATAAGACGAATGAAGAGTCCAGACATATAGACTGTACATGCTGCGGATATGACAGCTGCCGACAGATGGCAATAGCCATATATAACGGATTTAACCATAAGGATAACTGTATCTACTATGAGAAGACCATGGTACAGGTCCTTGAGATAGAGAAGGAGATAGCCGAGGAAGCAACGCAGGCCAAGAGTTCATTCCTGGCCAATATGTCTCATGAGATCCGTACACCCATCAATGCGGTGCTAGGGTTAAATGAGATGATCCTAAGGGAGTGTAAGGATCCCGAGATCACCAGCTATTCGGAGAACATCAAGAGCGCAGGCGATACGCTGCTCGGACTTGTTAATAATATCTTGGACTTCAGTAAGATCGAAGCCGGCAAGATGGATATTGAGACCGTGGATTATGACCTGTATACCGTTATCAACGATCTGGTCAATATGATAAGGTTACGTGCGGTTGAAAAAGGCCTTGAGCTTAACCTTGATGTGGATCCCCGCACGCCTAAGACCCTGCACGGCGATGAGATACGAATCAAGCAGATCATAACCAATCTGCTGACAAATGCCGTTAAGTATACGGAGACCGGCTCCGTGACATTTAAGGTGGGATATGAAGACATACCAGCCGAGGCCGATCATATCAATCTTAAGGTTGAGGTGGTCGATACGGGCATAGGTATCAAGGATGAAGATATAGGAAGGCTCTTTGAACAGTTTGACAGGATAGAGGAAAAGAGAAACCGCAATATCGAGGGCACCGGACTTGGAATGAACATCACGCTTAAGCTGCTCGAAATGATGGATTCTACGCTTGATGTTAAGAGCGAGTACGGAAAGGGCTCGAAATTCAGCTTTGTGCTTAAACAGAAAGTGGTCAAGCGAACCGGTATCGGAGAGCTGGGAACTATCTATATGAGGCCTGAAGATTCATATACATCCGAAGGCGGACTGTTCACGGCACCGGAAGCTAATGTACTTGTGATAGATGATAATGCCATGAACCTTATGGTATTCAAAAACCTGCTTAAGAGGACGGAGATCAGCGTAGATACGGCAGAGAGCGGTGATGAGGGTCTTAAGCTTGCGGATGAGAAGAAATATGATGTCATATTCTTTGATCATATGATGCCCGAAAAGGACGGTATCGAAACCCTTCATGAACTGCGGGCCAAGGCGGGTAATCCCAATGCAGATTCTCCGGCCATATGTCTGACGGCCAATGCGATATCAGGCGCCAGAGAACTGTATATGGAGGCGGGATTTGACGACTATATCACAAAACCCGTTAATCCTGATAAGCTCGAAGAGATGCTTAAGAAGTATCTGCCCGAGGATAAGGTCGTTGTATCGGATCGTGGAACAGAAAGTGACGGATCTGAGGATGACGGAGAACTCAGCGAGGCGCTTAAAGCTCTGGATGCCTATGACGGAATAGATGTAAGAACCGGTATATCCAACAGCGGTTCGGCTGATTCGTATATGCCGATGCTTAAGATATTCTACAATTCCATCACGGATAAATCCGAGGAACTTCAGGGATTCTTTGACGAAGAGGATTGGGAGAACTATACGATCAAGGTACACGCGCTTAAGAGTTCTGCCAAGATTATCGGAGCCATGAGGCTTGCAGAGACTGCCCAGGCTCTGGAAAACGCCGGCAAGGAAGGTAATACCGGTTTTATCAGGGAGAATCACAAAGGATTCATCCAGGATTGTATGGAGCATAAGGAACTGATCGGAGAGTTTGTAAGAGATGAGGCCAGCCCTATTGAGATGCGCTATGCCCCTAAGGCCGTAGCTGACAGCAGCATGATGAAGTTTATATATGGCGAACTCAGACAGGCTGCGGACGATATGGACTGTGAGGCTATCGAAGAGATAATCGAGGGAATGAAGGGTTATACCATTCCCGATGAAGAAAAGGAAAAGTATCGCGAGATATGCAAACTGGCGGATATCTTTGATTATGACGGCATAATAGAGATATTGGATAAGATTGAATAATGGTATTTTCATCACAAATGGTGTATAAATATATTGGAGGTTGAGAAGTATGCTTGAGAAACGTATCGGGGTAGCTCTGGTTGCTCCGCAATACAGCGTCGTTGTCAAGGGAATGGAGAAGAAACTCTTTGACATCGGATATAAGGTGATCTCAATAGAAAACAATATTGATGATATCAAGAACTGTTCAGATTCCGTGGAACTGTTCATTCTCTATATACCCGATAATATAATAGAAAATGATCTTAAGCTTAAGAACATGGAACTTATGATAAGACTCATCAACAGTGAAGCCGGCAAAGCCATGGCGATAGGTGAGAAGGTCTCGCGTAATGATCTTGTTGATTCCATACCTGAGCTTGGTAACTTCATGTGGGTTGATAAGCCCGTGGAAATGGATAATCTTGAGTCCATACTTGATAAGGCTTTATCCGGTGATATCGACATGGGTAAGAGGAAGAGGATCCTGCTCGTTGATGATGATCCCGCATATGCCAAGATGGTCAGGGAGTGGATAAAGGAAGACTACAGGGTAGATATCGTGACTGCCGGAATGAAGGCGCTCGGATTCCTGCTCAAGGTCAAGAAGGAAGAGATGGTAGATCTTATCCTGCTTGATTATGAGATGCCGATGGTAGACGGTCCCAAGGTCCTTCAGATGCTCAGACAGGACCCGGTGACGGCAAATATCCCGACTGTTTTCCTGACAGGCAACAGTACCAAGGAAGCTGTCTCAAGGGTCATGGAGCTTAAGCCGGACGGTTATATTCTTAAGACTACTACCAAGACAGAACTGCTCAACTATCTGAACAATGAGTTCAAGAAGAGAAAGCAGGCTGACGAATAAGCCTGTTACATATAAAACGGGGCATCCCGAAGAGATATGAGAGGAGAAACAAGTAAGATGGCCATTTCGGACCTTACTCAATATGAGCTTATTGAGAGACATCCCATCGCAGAACTGGATTCGGTGGGATACATATTAAAGCATAAAAAGACCGGAGCAAGAGTTGTCCTTATGGATAATAAGGATGACAATAAGGTCTTCTATATAGGATTCAGGACACCCCCGGAAGACAGCACGGGGGTAATGCATATTTTAGAGCACTCTGTTCTGTGCGGTTCCAAGAACTTCCCTGTCAAGGATCCCTTCCTTGAACTTGCCAAGGGCAGTCTCAATACATTCCTTAATGCAATGACATATCCGGATAAGACGGTTTATCCCGTTGCAAGCTGCAATGATAAGGATTTTCGTAATCTGATGCATGTATATCTGGATGCCGTATTCTATCCGAGGATACTTGACAGTGACATGACATTTAAGCAGGAAGGCTGGCATTATGACCTTAAGGACAAGGATGATGAACTTAAGATAAACGGCGTTGTATACAGCGAGATGAAGGGTGCTTTCTCCAATCCCGATGATGTGCTTGAGAGAGAACTGTTCAATTCACTCTTCCCGGACACTCCTTACGGTGTGGAGTCGGGCGGAGATCCCAAGGTCATCCCTACGCTTACATATGAGCATTATCTGGAAACTTACAGAAGATACTATCATCCGAGCAACTCCTACATCTATCTCTACGGAAATATGGACTTTAAGGAACAGCTTGACTTCATAGACAGAGAGTATCTGTCTGCTTTTGATGCTCTGGATATCGATTCATCCATTCCGTTCCAGAAACCGTTTGAGAGCAGGGTGGATGTGGTCAAGGAGTTCTCTGTTACCGAGGCAGAGCCTGTTAAGGATAACACATACTTAAGCCTTAACTATGCGATGAAGGATAACCTTGACAGAGAAGAATATATCGCATGGCAGATGATCGACTATGCACTTTGCGGTGCGCAGGGTGCGATACTTAAGCAGACCCTGTTTGATAAGGAGATCGGTAAGGACATATATTCGATATATGACGGAGGAGTAAGACAGCCTTACTTCTCGATCGTTGCCAAGTACAGTGAGGCTGATAAAAAGGACGAATTCCTTGGAATTGTCAATGACACATTAAACGGAATAATTAAAAATGGATTTAATAAAAATACATTAAGAGCCGGCTTGAACGCCATAGAGTTCAAGTACAGGGAGGCTGATTTCGGCCACTATCCGCCGGGTCTCATGTACGGACTTCATATACTTGACAGCTGGCTCTATGATGATGAAAAGCCGTTCATACATATAGAGGCGGATGCGACATTCAAGTCACTCAGACAGAAGATCGACACGGACTATTATGAGCAGCTTCTTAAGAAGGGGCTGGTAGACAATAAGCACAGTTCGTTTGTTATGGTCGTTCCCAAGGTCGGCTTAGTCGACAAGGATGAAGCTGAACTTAAGGAGAAGCTTGCCGAGTATAAGAAGAGTCTGGATGTTTCCGAGATCGAGAGGCTGGTCAACGATACTAAGGCACTTGAAACATACCAGGATGAGGAGGATACGGAAGAAGCACTTGCGACGATCCCTGTTCTTAAGATCAGTGATATTCGGAAGGAAACCGGCAAACTGTATAATGAAGTAAGGGTTATTGACGGTGTTAAGACTCTCTATCATCCCGTAACGACCAAGGGTATAGACTATGCCAGGCTTATATTTAAGGCAGATAATATTGACAGTGAGCTTTTCGCATATCTGCCGCTTCTAAAGAGCGTTATCGGAGTGATGGATACAGCCAATTATTCATATCAGGAACTCTTTGACAAGGTATATATCGATACAGGCGGAATAGTACCTGCGATCAATGTATATGAGAGAAATGATGAAAGAGGAAGGATACGCACGGACTTTGATATGAAGGGTAAGTGCCTGGCGGGTGATCTTCACAAGGTGTTTGACCTTTTTACCGAGATAATAACCACTACCGACTTCAGTGACGCAGACAGGCTGCTCGAGATCCTCTATGAGGTCAAATCCCATAATCAGAGTACGATGATCAGTTCCGGTCATGTGGTTGCCCTGCAGAGGGCGCTTAACTACATATCACCGATGGCCAGGACAATGGATGCGATTCAGGGACTCAGCGCATACAGACTGCTTGAAGGAATAGAAGCGGATTATGAGAATAAGAAGAACGATGTGATCGATAAGCTCAACAGACTGAGCAAAGTTCTCTTTACACGTGATAATCTGATCTTTGATTTTGCGGGAAGCGAAGAAGAGTATAAGGTATTTACGATCGAAGCGCGTGCATTTTTATCAAAGCTTCCACAGGGTGCCGCATCCGATAAGAGATTCGTACCTGTTCCTTCGATGGATAATGAAGGACTTAAGACGGCAGGTCAGGTCCAGTATGTCTGCAGAGCCGGTAACTTCAGGGATAAAGGACTTGAATATACCGGTGCTCTTAAGGTGTTAAGGGTCATGATGGGCTACGATTACCTGTGGAACAATATTAGAGTTAAGGGCGGAGCATACGGATGTATGTCGGGATTTTCCCGTAACGGTGACAGTTACTTCGTATCCTACAGGGATCCCAATCTTAAGGAGACCATAGACATATATGAGGGAGTGACCGAGTATCTTAAGAGCTTTGATGCGGATGAGCGTACCATGACTCAGTATATAATCGGCGCCATAAGTTCGCTGGATATCCCGCTTACGCCTCAGGGGAAGGCGCTTAAGAGCTTAAGCGCTTATATGGCCGGACTTGAAGAGAAGGATTTCCAAAAGGAGAGGGATGAACTGCTCGCTACAACTCCGGAGGTCATAAGAGGGCTCGCCGGATACTGTAAGGCTTTCCTTGATGATAAGGCCCTGTGTGTTGTGGGAGCTGAGTCCAAGATAGATGAGGAAAAGGAATTATTCAAAAAGACAGAACCGTTATTTGAAGGATAGATGACAGACGTTGATCGGCAGATGCATGTCGGT
>JAEEGL010676872.1_pt1 | contig 30493 bp, 34 predicted proteins | sample 9134231 | NCBI WGS metagenome assembly JAEEGL01 (sample SAMN16246548, study PRJNA631951) | gut metagenome | biome: gut microbiome; feature: rumen; material: fiber-attached | host: Bos | place: Iran: Karaj | collected 2018-10 | reverse complement strand
TAAAAGAGGTTATTGATAAGATTAAAGATATGGGTCTTAAATTCCGTAATGAAGATTAGTAGTTAGGAGGATTAATATGGCTTATAGAAAATGAGGACGTACTAATAAACATAGAAGAAGTATGCTTGCTAACTTAACTAGAGATGTTATCATGAACGAAAAAATCGAAACAACTGAAACAAGAGCTAAAGAAGTTCGTAAATTCGTTGATAAGATGATTACTTATGGTAAAGATGGTTCTTTAGTTTCACGTAGAAAAGCATTAGCATTCTTTCATAACGATAACACAGTAGTTAAAAAAGTATTTGACGTACTAGCACCTCGTTATGTAAAGAGAAATGGTGGTTACACAAGAATCTTAAAATTAACTGAACGTCGTGGAGATGACGCTTTAATGGTTATTTTAGAATTAGTTGAGGAAGATGCTAAATAGCATCTTTTTTTTGTTTAAAAATATGATATAATTAAATTGTATGGAGGTATATATATGGTAAGTATAGACAATCTAAAATTTAAATATCAAAGTTTACCAGATAATAAAAAAGCTGTAGTTAAGATGGGAATAATACTAGGAGGAATATTACTATTATTCATAATACTTGTAATTATAGTTTCAATTGTTATGGGTAATAAAAAATCTTATGAACAATTTGAAAATATAGTATTAAGAGCTTCAGAAAGATATGTAACTGATAATCCAACTGTTATTGACCAATCAACTGTATATGGAACTACAGAAATAACTATTGATACTTTAGTAACAAATAATTACATGAAAGAAGTTTCTAAATATTTAGGAGAAGATAGATCTTGTACAGGTAAAGTTTTAGTATATAGAAATATGAAAGATCTAAAATATATACCTAAAATTAAATGTGGTACTGATTATTCAGATGTTTCTATCTCAGAAAAGATAATCCTTAATGAGGAAGTAGTTTCCGAAAATGGTGGATTATATGCTGAAGATGGTGGATATGTATTTAGAGGACAACATGTTAATAATAATGTTGTATACTCAGGACAAAACTGGAAAATAATTAGTATTGATAAAGTTGGTAATATTAAAATGATTCAAGCTGATAGAATTAATGACTATGTTGAATGGGATGATAGATATAATGCTGCATTCTATTACAACAGTGGATTTAATGAATTTCAAGGAAAAACTGGTACTGAATCAAGTAGAATTAAAGATCATATTAATCAAGCATATAACGGAAGTGCTTTAACAGATGAAGCTAAAAAAATAATTGTACCAACTGAATATTGCATTGGTAAAAGAGGAGAAACTGATAAGAGTAAAGATGGTTCTACAGAGTGTGCTTTAAAAACTGAATTATCACCTGCAGGATTATTATCAGTTCATGAATTCTTACATGCATCATTAGATGAAAAATGTATAGATGCAACTTCAAGAGAGTGTGGGAATTATAATTACTTTACTGATATTGCAGGATCATACTGGACTGCAACAGCATCTAATAAGAATACAGCAGATGTATATTATATAAATAATGTTTTATATATAAGTAAGGCATCTAACGCTTATCCTTTAAGATTAGTTGTTGTAGTAAATGGACTTGTAAACTATAAATCAGGTAGTGGAACTACTCAAGATCCATACATATTAGATTAAGCATAAGAAATTATGCTTTTTTTTATTTAGTAAATGGTATATAATTAAAGTAGGTGATAATATGAAAGCTATAATTACAGGGGCAAGTTCTGGAATGGGAGCTGAAATGGCAAGAATCCTTTCACGAAAAGGATATGATGTTGTTTTAGTATCAAGAACTAGAGAAAACTTAGAAAAGGTAGCAAAAGATATCAAAACTAAAGTGGATATAGTACCTTTAGATTTAACTGTTGAAGCTAATTGTCATAAGTTATATGACTTATATAAAGATGAGGATATTGATATACTAATCAATTGCGCAGGTTCTGGAGTATATGGTTTCCTAGATAAAACTAATATGGAAGATGAACTACAAAGTATTAAACTTGATGTAATAGCAGTTCAAATACTAACTAAATTATTCTATGAAAAATTTATGCGTGAAAATAAGGGACGAATAATGAATGTTTCTTCTATCGCCGCATTCCAACCAGGTCCTCTGATGGCTTCATATTATGCTTCTAAAGTATATGTATATAGTTTGACTATTGCCTTATATGAGGAAATTAGAAGAAGAAAAAGAAATGTTAAAGTTCATGTTTTATGTCCAGGTCCTACAAAGACTAACTTTATTAAAAAATGTGGTGTATCATTTGCTGTAAAAGAAATGAGCTGTGAGCGTGTTTGTGAATATGCTATTAAACAGATGTTTAAGGATAAACTAATTATTATCCCAGGACCTCTTTATAAATTAATGAAATTTGCTGAAAGATTTTCACCTGAAACATTTACTATAAAATTTGCATATCGTATGCAAAAGAAAAAAGCAGATAGACTAGTAAAACAAGAAAAAAGAAGAGCAAAATTAGAGAGTAAAAAACAAGTCAAGTAAGGTAATACTTGACTTTTTTAATTGTAAAAGATACCTATTTATACTATAATAGTTATGTATTGGTGGTGATAAAATGGGTACTATAATTTCAATGAACAATATAAATTTTGCATACGGAAAAAAAGAAATATTTAGTAATTTATCATTAAATATAAATAAAGGTGAATTTGTTACTATTATTGGACCTAACGGTAGTGGTAAATCTACACTAATTAGAATATTATTGGGTTTTATTAAATCAGAAGGAACAATTACAGTTAATGACTTAGTAATGAATAGTAAGAACTCACGAAAAATAATAAGTAAAATAGGAGTTGTATTTGAAAATCCGGATGACCAGTTTGTTGCGGAGACAGTTATGGATGATATTGCATTCTCCTTAGAGAATTTAAGAGTAAAACCATCAGAAATAAAAAAGAAAATAAAAGAAGTAGTTGACTATTTAGATATTGAATATCTTCTTAATCGTGAACCACATACTTTATCAGGTGGTGAAAAACAACTTGTTTCATTGGCAAGTGCTTTAGTAATTGATCCAGATATTATAATTCTTGATGAAGCACTTACGATGATCGATGTTGATATTAGGGAACAAATATATAAGATACTAAAAGAATTAAATAAAGAAAAAAATATCACAATTATTAATGTTACTCATGATATGGATGAGACACTATATGGTGATAGATTAATTCTTATTGATAAGGGAAAAATTATTCTTGATGGTAAAACTAGTGAAGTTTTACTTGAAGAAAAAACATTTAATAAGTTAGGATTAACTCTTCCTTTTTTAGCTGAACTTTCTATTAAGTTAAAGTACTATGGGTTAGTAGATGAGATGATTCTTGATATGGATGAAATGGTGGATAAGTTATGGAAATAAAGTTTAATAATGTAGATTATATTTATAACAATAAGACACCAATTAAGAATCAAGTTTTAACTAATATAAATTTCAAATTTAAAGAAGGTTTAGTTACATCAATAATAGGACGTAGCGGTAGTGGTAAAACTACAGCCGCAGAACTTATTAATGCCCTTTTATATCCTACTAATGGAAAAATAGAAGTAGATGATTACGTAATTAGTAATAAAGGTGTAAAAGGTGGCAAAAGTGTTAATGATTTAAGATTTAACGTAGGACTAATATACCAATTCCCTGAAGAACAATTTTTTAATATGACTGTTCGTGATGAGATATCATTCGGTATGAAGTATTTTAAATATCGTACTAAAGAAATAGATAAAAGAACTAAGGATGCTTTAACAATGGTAGGCTTAGGTGAAGAATATTTAAATCGTAATCCTTTTACCTTGAGTAATGGCGAAAAACGTAAAATTGCAATAGCATCTATTCTAGCCTTTAATCCTAAAGTTATTATTTTAGATGAACCTACAATAGGTTTGGATAGTGCTAGTAAGGAAAATCTAATTCAATTAATTAGAAAATTAAAATTAAGATATAAAAGAACAATTATTTTAATAAGTCATGATATTGAAGTTGTACATAAGATATCTGATTATGTCTATGTGCTAGATAAGGGTAAAGTAGTATTAGAAGGAGATAAATATACTGTATTTAAGCAGGAAGCAACATTAAAACAATATGGTTTGAGATCACCAAAAATGATTGAATTTTCCAATAGAGTTTTTGATAAAAAGGGAATAAAAATAGGATATCGCGATTGTGTTAATGATCTTATAAAGGATATATATCGTTATGTTAAATAGAATAATGATAGGTAGATATTATCCTATAAGTTCTCCAATTCATCATATGAACCCTGTTGCGAAATTGTTAAGTATGATTCTATACATAATTACTATATTTTTATGTAGAGATATTAAATTAATGTTACTACTTACGCTCGTAGTATTTATGTTATATGAGTTAGCTCATTTACCTCGTAAGATATATTTTAAAACACTGTTTAGTTTAAAATTTATTTTACTGTTTATCTTAGTTATATATTATTTAATGGGTTATGGTTTAGAAGATGTTATACTCGTATGTTTAAGACTGTATGTAATAGTTTTATATACAACTATTCTTACTCTTACAACACCTACAAGTAATATAACTTATGCTTTAAAAACTATCTTAACTCCGTTAAAATTAATTGGTATACCAGTTAATAAGATGGCATTTTCTATATCGCTTGCCTTAAGATTTATCCCAACAATCATGGATCAAGCATCAAAGATAATGAAATCCCAAGCAAGTCGTGGAATTGACTATTATTCTTCTAATTTAGCAGGGAAGTTTTTAGCTATAAAGACTATGCTTCTTCCGATGTTTATTTTAACTATAAGAAGAGCGGATACTTTATCTGAATCAATGCAAATGCGTTTATACGATATTAATGGTAAAAGATCAAGTCTAAAGCGTTATAAATGGACTTTATTTGAAACATTTATTGTATTTATGCATATAGGCTTAATGGCAATAATAATTGCTAGGATGGTGATAAAATGAAATATTTAATGACATTTTCTTATGATGGGACTAGTTATAATGGTTATCAAAAACAACCAAATAAGAATACAGTTCAAGATGTTTTAGAAGATGTATTAACAAGAATTAATTCGAATAACGAAGTTAGTATAGTTGCGTCTGGAAGAACAGATAGTGGCGTACACGCAATTAATCAAAAAGCTCATTTTGTTTTAGATAAAGAAGTAGAACTAAGTAAATTAAAAGATTCAATTAATAAGATGCTACCAGCATCTATATATGTTAAGAATATTAAGATAGTTAATGACGATTTTCATGCTAGATTTAATTCTAAAAGAAAAACTTACACCTACAAAATAAATACAGGTGAATATAATCCTTTAGAGGCAAATTATGTATATCAATATAATAAAAAATTAGATATTGATAAGATGCGTGAAGCTATAAAGTATTTTATAGGTGAACATGACTTCACTTCCTTTACAAAAGCAAGTGAAGATAAAGAAACTTATATTCGTACAATATATGAGGCTTCTATAAGTGAGGATCACTCAATAATAAGTATTACTTTTACCGGAAATGGTTTCTTAAGATATATGGTTAGAAATATAGTGGGAGTTTTAATAGAAATTGGATCTAATAAAATAAAAGTAAATGATGTTCAGGATATTTTAGAAAAAAAGGATAGAAGGGAAGCTGGTATAACTGCTCCAAGTAGTGGGTTATATCTAATGGATGTAGAATATGAAAACGAGAATTAAGCTATTAATTGGAATTGTAATAATTTTAGTTCTATATTTTATTCTTTTCTCTTACTATGTAAAAAAATATCGTACAGAAGAGAGAAAACCAATTGAGGCTATCCCAGATTTAGTAACTGTAGATAAAATACTTAATTTTATTGCGGATAATAAAATAGTGTATCTTGATAGTTTAAATACTTCATTTACTAATAAGAATATAAATAGTGAAGAATTATTAAAATATGCATACTATGTATTAGTAGAAACAGAAGACTTTAAAAATGGTGTTGAGACTAGTAAACTTGATAAAGTAATTAAAGATGCTTTTGGTTCTAAAATAAAATATAAATATGTAGATGTAAATTTTAATAAGAAGTCACAACTTAAATATTTAAAAGATGATGATAAATATGTATTAGAAGGAGATAATATAAAACCTACTATTTCGGCTTATGATTATGTTATTAATTATGAATCGCGTTTAGGTAAATATATTCTTACTGTTAATAAGATATTTATTAAAGATAATAAGGCATATGCGACTATTAATGATTTAAATAAAACTACAAATAGTATATTCGATGTAAAAACATCTGATTTACATGTTTATTTGCAAGAAAATCATGATAGTTTAAATAAATATTTAGAGGAATATGAATACACATTTACTAAGGAAAATGGCAATATAGTTATCCTAAAATATCAAATTAAGAATAAAGCTGTAAAAAAGCCATTAAATAAGGAAAAATAAGCGAAAACTATTGACTTTAAATAGAGTTTTTAGTACAATTTTACTTGGTACATTGTGAATCCCATTAAGTAAGAACTGGGAACTCTTACTTAAATCACTTAAAAAAGAAGGGAAAGAAAAAATATGAAAAATACATACATGCAAAAAAAAGAAGATGTAGTACGTAATTGGTATGTTATTGACGCTGAAGGTTTACCTTTAGGTCGTGTTGCTACAAAAGCTGCACACGTATTACGTGGAAAACATAAAGTAACTTATACTCCACATATCGATGGAGGAGATAATGTTATTATTATCAATGCTTCAAAAGTTGTTTTAACAGGAGATAAACTTGATAAGAAAGTTTACTACAATCATAGTGGTTACACTGGTGGTTTAAGAGAAAGAACTGCACGTGTAATGAAAGAACAATATCCAGTAGAAATGATCGAAAGAGCTATCAAAGGAATGCTTCCAAAAGGAAGATTAGGACGTCAAATGTATAAAAAATTATTTGTATATGCTGAAGGAAATCATCCTCATGCAGCTCAACAACCGGTTGAACTAAAGGTTAAATAATAGGAGGTAAATTCATGGAAAAAGTTTTTACAGGTACAGGTAGAAGAAAAGCTTCTGTAGCACAAGTTAGAATGGTTCCTGGTAAAGGAAACATTACTGTTAATGGTAGAGATGTTAGAGATTTCTTCCCATACGAAACTAATGTTATGGATTTAATGCAACCTTTAGTAGCAACAAATAATGAAAAAACATTTGATATCACTGTTAAAGTTAATGGTGGTGGATTTACTGGTCAAACTGGAGCTATTCGTTTAGGTATTACAAGAGCATTATTAGAATATGATAAAGCTAACGAAGGTAAAGAAGATAGTTATAGAACAACTTTAAAAAGAGCTGGATTCGTTACAAGAGATTCAAGAAGCAAAGAACGTAAAAAACCAGGTCTTAAAGCAGCACGTCGTGCTCCACAATTCTCAAAACGTTAAGAGATATTTGCAAAATTCAAAAGGTCCGTTTTACGGACTTTTTTGTATATTAAATATATTAGTGATTATGTGTTATAATAATATAAGAAATAGGAGATAGGATGATAATATGAGAGTAAGTAGTGATTGGAAAGACTATGAATGTTTAGACGCCGGTAATGGTGAAAAACTTGAAAGATGGGGAGAAGTAATTTTTAGAAGACCTGAACCTCAAGCTATGTGGCCAATTGATAAAGATGCTTCATGGAATAAAGTAGACGGATTCTATCACCGTAGTGATAAAGGTGGTGGATACTGGGATTTTAAAACAAAATTAAAAGATAGCTGGACAATAAGTTATAAAGATTTAACCTTTAAAGTAAGTCCAACTAATTTTAAGCATACCGGTTTATTCCCAGAACAAGCAGCTAACTGGGATTTTATGATGGATAAAATAAGAAAAGCTAATCGTCCTATTAAAGTATTAAATTTATTTGCTTATACAGGAGGAGCAACGATGGCTTGTTCAAAGGCAGGAGCTGTCGAAGTAGTACACTTAGATGCGGCCAAAGGAATGGTAGAATGGGCTAAGGAAAATATGCATTTATGTAACTTAGATGACCATCGAATTAGATTTATCGTTGATGACTGTTTAAAATTTGTTGAGCGAGAAGCTCGTCGTGGCAATAAATATGATGCTATTGTTATGGACCCACCAAGTTATGGTAGAGGACCTAATGGCGAAGTTTGGAAATTTGAACAAAACTTATATAACTTAATAAATTCGTGCATGAAGATATTAAGTGATAAGCCATTATTCTTCTTGATAAATTCTTATACAACAGGTATTTCAAGTACTGTTTTATATAATATTTTGAAGACTACAATGGAACCTAAATACAAGGGTAGTATTGATGCTGGCGAAATAGGATTACCTATTACACGCAATAATTTAGTATTACCTTGTGGAATTTATGGTAGATGGGAAGAAAATGAATAAGTTAAACGTAGTATATGAAGATAATCACATTATAGTTGTGGAAAAACCTATTAATGTACCTACACAGGCAGATGATAGTAAGGATTTAGATATGCTTACGATGGTTAAAGAATATGTTAAAGAAAAATATAATAAACCAGGGAATGTATATATAGGACTTGTACATCGTTTAGATAGACCGGTAGGTGGAATAATGGTATTTGCTAGAACTAGCAAGGCTGCAGCCAGATTAACAGAGCAGGTTAAAAATCATACTTTTAAGAAAGAGTATTATGCTGTTGTTGAAGGAAAAGCTAAGGACTCTGATGAATTAAGAGATTTTCTTCTAAAAGATTCAAAAACTAATATAACTAAAGTAGATAAAAATGGTAAAGAAGCAATTCTTAATTATAATCTAGTGGAGTATAAAGATGGTTATAGTTTGGTGAACATAAATCTAAAGACTGGCCGTTCACATCAAATACGTGTGCAGTTTAGTAGTAGAAATTTGCCACTTTATGGTGATCAAAAATATAATAAGAATTCCAAAGTTGGTGAACAATTGGCGTTATTTTCCAAAAAAATTACTTTTATGCACCCAATTACTAAAGAAAATATAACTTTCGAATTAAAAATGCCTAACAGAAAACCATTTGACATGTTTATAAAATAGTAAAAAAGTATATGCAAAATATACTTTTTTCTTTTATAAAAAATAACCTTGTAAATTCTTATAAAAAAAATGCAATTAGATTGTAAAAAATAGTATTTTATGGTATACTCAAGATGTATATTATGGATTATAGGAGGTTCCAAATGTTTAGACATGATGAAGATGAAGACGTAAGAAGATTTTCTTTGATAAAAAGAATAGCAATTGTAGTAGTAATATTCATATTATTATGCTTGGTTTACTTCTTTATAAGTAGATTTGGACAAAATAAATTAGAAAACGGATTATTAAGAGCGGGAAAAGAATATTATAAATCTCCAGAGGTTCTATTACCGGAACAAGGAGGAGAATGCAGCGTTGTTTCTTTAGAAAAACTTCAAAACATGGGATATATTAAAAGTACACTTTATGATCAATGTGATAAAGCTGAAACATACGTTAAAGTTTGTAAATTAGAAAGTGGAAATTATCATTACACACCATTTGTTAAATGTGATAGTGAGTATGATACAAAATTCGGAGAATGGCAAGTTGGTGAAGAAAGTGATTTAGTTGCTAACAAATCAAATGTTAGATTTACTTTCATGCCACAAGTATATACAAACAAAGGTAAAGCATATTATCCTTCAAATGTATCTGATGCTACTAAGATAAATACTTACTATGCATCAGCACCTACAAATGAATATAAGAATAAAGATAATGCTACTAAAGCTAGTAAATGGTATACAGAAGCTAGTGGTGTAAATTATTGGAATAATGGAGCTTACTCTTCAACACAACCTAGTGGATATCCAACTAGAGGAGGTGAAGGAACACCAATTACTTCAATATCATTAACAAAACCAGCTAGTGCAAGTTATAGAACTATTGAACAAATTACTTTATATAAAAAATATAGTTCAGCTAAACCTTATGTAATGGATTATATTTGTTATGATACAAAGATTCATGGACAAGTAACTTCGCCAGTTCCTTGTGAAAGTAGAAGTACAAATAATTATAATACAACTATTATGATTAGATATACTTGTAATGGATCTGATGTAGTTGATAAAACAGCTACATGTGCAGGTGGAGCTGCAACTGATTGGACAACAAGTGTTTGTACACCATCAGAAAATACAACTTGTGAAACAAAACAAGGATATAGATACACAGACCGTAGATGGCAATGGTATACAAGTGGAACATATCGTAAGTATTACCCAAGCGGTGCTTCTACAAGCGCTGGAGAAATTACTTATTATACATCTGCTCCTATAGCCGGTGCTAAACAAGATACTTCAACAACAACTACAGTTTATAAATTCTATAAATTAGTTGATGGAGTAACAACAAGCGGTTCTTGGGAAAACGCAAGTGATAAATACATATCTGAAGATGACATGGTTGATTTACTAAATAAACAAGGATTTAAAGTAAATAGTCTATCAGAAATATTAAAGAATAAAGATATTAAATATTCTATTAGATTAGAATATAGTAATAGAGAGTAGGGATATCGTATGGAAAAGAAAGAAATGCTAGAATTACTATTAAGTATTCAAAGTAAGCTAGAAAATATGGGCATCGAAGAAAAAGATGTTGAACATAAAGCAGCTAAACTTGAAGAGATAATAGCAAATAGAGAACAAACTAAAAGAGAATTACAATTTTTAGAGGATAGATTATCTTCTGATGAAAACTATCTTGATAGAACACCATATTTATATGATGAATCAAGAAGATTTAACTTAGAAGACTTAGTTGATCATAGAAAGCAAGCTGAGGAATCTAATAAAGCTGAAATAGTAAGAGTTGAAGGATTAATAGCTGACTTAAGAGAAAATCTTGATGCAAAAGTTGCTGAATCTAAAGCTAAAGCTGAAAAATTAACTGCTGAGTTAGAAGAGGATGCCGCAGTATTAAGAGAATCTGTCGATGTTCCTGATGATGAATTCAATAGAATGCGTGAAGAGTATGCTGCTAAAGTTGCTTTACGTGATGAAATGGCAGGATTTGAAGATAGAATTACTGAAGAATTAACTCAATTAAATAATGAATTAGAGGATGATAAAAGTAATTCTGTTAGATTAGCTGCTCAAACTCAAGAAGCAGAAGAAATGTTAGCAAGATTTGATAGACAAGTAGCAAATCGTTCAATTATTGATAGAGATGCTAAAAAAGCTGATGAAGATCGTGCTACATATCTTGAAGAAATGTTAAGGTATTATGATTCTGCTGAAGATTTCATTCTATATGATTATTCAAGAGTATTAACTCAATTAATTAATGATTATAGAGCTGATAGAATTGATCAAGATGAAGTTCGTAGAATCATGACTGAAGTTGGTCGTCATCTTGAACCAGCATTACTAGAAAGAGAAGTTGGTATTGAGTCTACACAAGCTGCTAAAGATTATGCTTCTACTGCAGTAAGTGATGATATCGATCGTTCAATTAATGAGCGTTTAAATAATGAAGAGTTAGAGAATAATCGTTCTGTAATGCAAAGATGCATTGCAGAAATTACAGCATTAGAAGAAAAATTAAGTGATGATGCAAATTACATCGTTTCACCTTTCGCGGTTGAAAGAGAAGAAAGAAACTTAAAAAGAATTAATACAATCATTGCTAATAATAATGTAAATATAGCAAATTATCAAAGTGAAATTCAAAGTGCAACTGAAGACATCGCTACTGCTAATGCTTTAATTGCTGAAGAAAGAGCTAAAATTAATAGTTTTGCTAGTCAATTAAGAAGATTAGGACCAGCTATAACAGTAGAACAAGAACAAAATCTAGGTGCTGAAATTAAAGCTTGTGGTGAAAATATTGAATACTTAGAAGAAACTAAGGCTGAAGCTGGTAAGATTATTGATCATGATAAACATGAACTTGAATATTTAATTGATAAAACAGATAAATTTAAAATTGCTTCTAGAAACTTAGAAGAAAGATTAAGACAATCAAATCATATTGATATGAGTGCTAGACGTCTTGATCAAAATAGATTAGCAAGTTTAAAAGCATCTTTAACTGCTCTAGAAAATAGAGAAAGATTTATTGGTGTAAGTATGTATGAAGACTTATATGAAATTATTAAATCAGGAGATATTAAAGCTCCTGAAATGAGTGATAAAGATAAAGAAGCTTTTGATAGTTATTTTAAAAATATTGAAACTTCAATGGTAAAAAATACTATGGAAGAATCAAAAGATGAAATGAGTGAGGAAGACAAAGCTTCATTTGATAATTATTTAAATAATATTAAGAATAACGAAAAAGACGAAATGAGTGAGGAAGACAAAGCCTCATTTGATAATTATTTAAATAATATTAAGAATAATGAAAAAGATAAAGTTGTTCCAGCAACTTATGATCCTGAAGACGAACCAGAATATGAAGAGGTACTTGAAGAAAAACCTAAAAAAGATAGAAAAAAAAGAAAAGTAAAAGCATTTAGCCCTGAAGAAAATAAAAAATTAATCAAAAAGATTAAAGAAAAAGGAAAAGCTTTTACTAAAAAGTATAAAAATTTCCTTAAAGTTTTAGCTTTGATTGCTGCAGTAGCTGCATTGTGTGTAGGTATATTAAAAGCTTGCTCTCAAGAGAGAGCTGATGAGCTATTAAGAGATGCTCAAGAAAATCCTACTAAATATGAGCAAATGACTGAAGATGAAATTAAAGACGAATTAACAGATGATGAAGTTAAAGAAACTGTCGAAGAAAAAGATAGCGAGAAAGATGACAAAAAACACGGTACTAAGGATGCAAATAATAATAAGAAAACTCCAACATTAAAAGATGAGACTAAAACAGAAACTATTAATCAACAAGTAATAGACACAACACCTATTGATAACACAACTAATACTAATAATGATACTGTAGTTACTAATATTCCTATTTCAGAGGAAGAACAAAGACAAATATTAATTGATCAAGGAATTATTCCTTCAGATGATATACCACCAGTAACAACAGATGATAATGCAGATATAGTATATGATGGAGATAATGGTGAATTTATCGAGGATAAAGGTAATGGTGGAGACGCAAATCCAAGTACTGAAGATATCTCATGGAGTGATGATGAATTTGTAGAAGACCAATCATCTATTCCAGATGATACAACATCTAGCCAAACACAAGAATCAACAGAGGATACATTTGTTGAAGAAAAAACAGAGACTACTCATGAGGAAGCCCCTGTTACTGAAACAAAAGAATTTAAAGTTGATGATAGTGCAGTAGCTCCAAATCCTGAAGATTCACTTACAGTAAAAGTAAATAATGGTGAAACACTTACAGTTAATTTAGATGGCACTACTTATGAATTAAATAATAGTGAAAAAGCATCAACAGAAGGAGCTGAATCATTTATTAATTTAGATGGTACACGTTCAATCACTGAAGATAGTGAAGGTGCTGTTGAAGTTGAAATTGGTGGTGAAGATGCTAACAATATGTATCGCGAAAGCGAATTAACTAAAGAAGATTTAGAAAAATTAAGAAAAGAATTAGCTGAACAATACGGTGTTAGTCAAACAACTCAAGAAGAAATAGATGCTGCTAATGAAGCTTACCAAGCTACACAAGAAGCGGCAGTAAGATAAAAGGAGGAAAAGGGTATGGAAAATAGAATTAACCATGTAATGGAATTAGATGATGGTAAAAAATACTTCATCTTAAAACAAGCAATTTATATGAACGATAATTATTTCATAGTTGCAGAAGTTACAGAAGATGGGGAAGATGTTAAAGACAAATTCCTAGTTCTTCACGAAACTAAAGAAGGAGACGATAGATTTGTTGAAATCGAATCTGATCCAAAAACCCTTCAAGTAATTTTAAAGCATCTAGATGTAAAGGAAGACTAATAAGTCTTCTTTTTTTCTTCAAATATCTATATTATGATATAATTATAATAGGTGATAGTATGCGAGATGATAAAGTATTTAAAACTATCGACGAACAAATAGATATAATGTCTAGTAAAGGAATAAAAATCAACAATATAGATAAGGCAAAACAGATTCTTTTACGTGAGAATTACTTTTTCTTAAATGGTTATCGTCGTATTTTTATTGATAGTACAACGGGCAAGTATTATCCTGGAACTACTTTTGAAGAAATATATAGTATGTTTTTATTTGATCGTGCATTAAGAAATATATTCTTTAAATGGATTTTAGTTATTGAAAATAATTTTAAATCAATAATGAGTTATTCTTTATCCAAAAAGTATGGATATAAAGATAATGATTATTTAACACCTAAGAATTTCACACAGGATTCAATGAAGCAAAGACAAGTTAGAGATGTTCTTAAGAAGGCGGAAAGACAAATAAGAGTTAACGGAAGTGAGCATGCAGCAACACAACACTATAAGCAAAATTACGGATATATTCCATTATGGGTTGTTGTTAAAGTTTTATCTTTCGGTATTATGGTAGAATTCTATTCGATTTTAAAGAGTGAAGATCGTGCGGATATCGCATCGGTTTATGGAATAGTTCCTTCTAATCTAGAAACATATCTATCTTTGATCGCAAATTATCGTAATATATGTGCTCATGAGGAAGTTCTTTATGATCATAAAACACAAAAAGAAATGCCTAACGTAAGATATTATAAAGAATTAAATATTCCTATGGAAGATGGAGAATATTTATATGGTCGTAACGACTTATTTGCACTTATAATTATCTTAAAAGAGTTAACAACACAAGATGAATTTAAGTCTATTGTTAAAGAAATAAAATATGAAGAAGATATTTTGGCAGGTAAAGTAAGTAGTGTAGATATAAAATCTATAATGAATAAATGTGGTTTCCCTGATAATTGGGAAGATATAGTGATTTTATAATATGCGCTCTAAAGTAGTGAGTATAACAACTTTAATACTTATAGTTGTTATAAGTGTAGCTAGTACTTTACTTATTCAAAATATATTCTTTAATAGAAAACAGATAATCAAAGAAACTGTTAAAAATATAAATATAAATGAAACTACAACTATATCATCGGCAGTTAATAAAGTATATGATTCTGTAGTTTACATAGAAAAGACAAGTTCTAATGGTGTAAAGAATTCAGGGTCCGGATTTATCTATAAAACTGATAAATCTTACGCTTATATAATTACCAATAATCATGTTATCCAAGATAATGTTGGTCTAAAAGTAATAAATTCGCAAGGTAAGTCATATAACGCTGTTATTGTAGGTACAGATGAATATTCTGATTTGGCAGTTATAAAAATTGTCAATGATGGCGTACAATCTGTTGTTGAAATAGGAAGTAGTAGTGCTTCTTTAGTAGGTGATACTGTATTTGCTATAGGTAGCCCTATAGGATTTGAATATATGAATAGTATCACTAAAGGAACAATATCAGGGAAAAATAGGACTATAGCGATTACTCGTTCTACAGGTAAAGAGTTACTGGAAGTAATTCAAGTTGATGCAGCTATAAATCCAGGTAATAGTGGAGGACCACTTTGTGATTTGAATGGAACTGTTATTGGGGTTACTTCTCTTAAATTAATTGAAACAGAAGTAGAAGGAATGGGATTTGCCATCCCTATTGAAACAGCAATGCTAATTGTTGATGAACTTGAAAAAGGAAATAAAATTATAAGACCATATCTAGGTATTACACTTGCTAGTATTTCAGATACATGGCAGTTATATACTAATGATATCTTTGTTGATAAGAATATTAATAAAGGTGCAGTTATTACAAAAATAGAAAAGAATTCGCTTGCCGCAAAAGCAGGTTTAATAAGAAAAGATGTAATAATTGGAATAGATGGTAAAGAAGTAGATAGTGCTGCGCATTTCAATTATCTGTTATATAAACATAAAAAAGGTGATAAGATTAAGTTAAAATATATTCGAAATGGCAGTATTAAAGAAGTAGAAATATTGATTTCTGTAATGAAATAGTTTTAAAATACTTTAAAAGTATAGTATAATGTTAATGGGAGGTAGAATATGAAAAAATTATTAATGACTGTAATTTTAGCAGTAGTAGCTTTAGTTCCTACAATTACTGTAAAAGCTAAAGATCCTGTTAAAGTTTATATATTTGAAGCTGGAGGATGCCCATACTGTGAAAAACAAGTTGAGTATTTAGAAGGACTTGAGGGATATAATAAAATATTTACTATTGAAAGAAAAGAGTTATATGTAGATCATATTGATTGGGCTCAAGGAAAAGACTTCGAATTAGGTAAATTAGTTGCTGAAGCATTCTCAAAAGCTGGTTTTGAAGAAGCTTCATATCAAGGAACACCTTTTGTTGTAATAAGTGATAAATATGCTACTGCGGGATATAGTACTGCTTTAGAAGATATTATTAAAGGTGTTTATGAAGAAGGCGACAAAGACGTAGTTGGATGTTATGCTTCTGGAAAAACAGATTGTTTAGATGGTGTAACTGTAGATGCTCTTGAGGGGAAAGATTCTACTGCAACTGTTTATATTACTTTAGGAGTAATAATTGTTGCTGGTGTAGCATTACTTGCTTATAGTAAAGCAAAAGCAAATTAAAACTAATGGAAACATTAGTTTTTTTCTTGCTATATATTGTATTATTACTCTTTTTTTGCTATAATTTACTTGTTCCAAAAATTTAGGGGTATAGTTCAATGGTAGAATAACGGTCTCCAAAACCGCTGATGTGGGTTCGACTCCTGCTACCCCTGCCATTAGTATGAATCGAACCATTAGGCTCGTTTGGAACAAAAAACACTAACTTAATTGTTAGTGTTTTTTCTTATTATAATGTGTTCAAAATATTGTTCTTGGAATTCAGTTAAGGCATCGATAGCATCATCTGAATAACTTTTTCCTTTTGGAACGACAACTAATTTATCGTCATCATCATTAGTTCTATGGACAATTGCGATGCATTCTCCGTCGAATTCTTCAACTGGTTTAAATATACCTAATAAATAAGCGTCTAGTTCTTCACCATCACCACTCACAGTATTAGGTACGTACCCATAATTCACAGGATATATAAATCCATGTTTTGGATGCTTAGATCCGAAAGGTCTATCAATTTTAATGTGTAATTCTTTTCCTAAATATTCTTTATTATCCACGATTTTCCTCCTACTAAAAGTATTATATACTAAAGAATTTCTTAATACTAGTACAATTAAATAAAAAATAAAACACTAACTCAGTTAGTGTTTATTTAATGCTTTCAAAAGCGTCTGTTAATACTTTTAATTTTTGATCAGAACTATTTAATTCAGATTCTAATTCACTATTTTTACATTCTAGTATTTCAACTTGTTCCTTATATTTCAGTAATTCAGCTTTAGCATTTTCTAGTTCTTCTTTTAAAGAAACATTTTCATTTTGAATAGAAGATATACTGTTTTGAACAGTTTCGTTACTTGAAGTATTACAAATATTATCATTAAAAGTATCAATTAATTGCTCTAATTCTTCTGGAATTATTTCATCTTTAAATTTATCTCTAATGCTATCTTTATTAAATAGTTCACCAGATATAGCACTATATCTTAATGAATTTAATACATAAGCATAATTAGAGTCTTGATTTCTACGTTCTAGTAATTTATCAAGAATGATTGGAAATTCACTATATGTCGCTGGGATAGCATTATATTTTTTAGCCATGTCTTTTAAATTATTATTAAAACCTAATTTATCCTCTAGGCTTACTGCTATCTTAGCGTGATATCCTGAACCCACATTAGTTATTGTTAAAAAGTATGGATAAGTGACTTCTTGATTTCTTGAAATTTGTGCTAGGAATTTACTTAGTTCATTGTAGTCTGCAAATAATCTTGAAGTAACAGGAACATAATAAGAAGAATTGTCATTCTTTATAATACCTAAAGCAGAAAATCTTCTTCCATGTCTTCTAATGATAAAATATTCAGAGTTTTCTTTATCTTCTCCGGTAGCATATGCTCTTTCTGGAAGATATTTGATAATACAATATATATCATCGGTACGAATTTTTAAAACATCAATAAATATATCTAATTTCTCATCAATATAATCAGAAAAGATGTTCGCAATATTAAAATTAGGATTTGCTACTTGCATACTGCGATATGTTATATCTGAATTAATTAATCTACGAAGAACTTCATATGATGGAGTATTTGGACGAACAATACCTGCAGCACGCATGCTATCAATATTTACTCCTAATATATGTGCGATAAAGTTTTCAGGAAACACTAAATTAATATAGTCGCCGTTGGCTAGATTTAAAGTAAAACGGTTACCTTCTAACCCATTATTATAGTATCTAACTCTATCACTAAGTTTACTAATTATTTCATCATATCTACTTGAGTTTATAGTTTTCATATATACACCCCTTTTTTCAATAGTAAAGTATTCTATCATATTTTCTTAGAAAGTCAAATTAAAACACTAACATTGTTAGTATTCATATATAGTTAAACTTTATGTAATTTTTTTTAATATGTTATAATACGTGTATGGGGCTATAGTTTAATGGTAGAACTGTAATCTCCAAAATTAAAAGTGGGGGTTCGAATCCCCTTAGCTCCATTTTATTTGACAGAAAAACGACTTTTAGAGTCGTTTTTAGTTTATTTGAATAAAGCTTCTGAAGATTCCGATATATTTTACATTTTTACCTGCAAATCCTGGCTTAGTCCACATTGTGTTAGTTGAACCGTTAGTTGTATAAATGCTAAATATGTAATAATTTTTACGCTCATAACCACTTTCATACAATTTTTCTAGGCCCAATAGTTTTACTTGTTCGTAAGTAACATTTGTTGTACCATCGCTTGATATTTCGTGTATTTTTTTATTAAAATCTTCTTTTGTTGGATTAAATAGTGCTGCAAGCAACAAAAAAATTATTATCAGTATAAGCAATATTCCTTTTTTCTTTTTCATACTATCCTCCTTACCATATTAATGGAATTAATTTGTATTTTACTTTCTTTTTATATTCTTTATATCCTTTTAATTCTTTTTCTAGCACTTTTTCTTCGTTCTTAATTCTTTTAATTATAATACAAGGATATATTAGAAAAATTAAGAACGATATCAATGAGTTCAATATGAGTGGTATGGATAAGAATAGGGCGATGGTAACCAAATACATAGGATGTCTTACTATTTTATAGAATCCTGTATCTATTACTTTTTGATTCTTTTCTACTTTTATAGTTCTTGATAAATAAGTGTTTTCTCTAAGTATTTCACCATACATAATATAAGATAATATAAATAGTATTACCCCGATAATAACAACTGTTTTAGGCATATGTATCCAATTATAGCGATAGTTTAAACCAGCTATAATAAATCCACTTATAAACATTATCCCACTTAATATTATGACAGTTTTTTGTTCTGTTTCTTTTTCTTTAGCGTCTAGTCTTTCTTTTAATAATTTTGGATTAAATATCATTAATATAATACCTGCTATAAACATGGGTATAAATAATAAACCAACAAATATCCAAGCATTAATATAATTTAAGGAATAAGCTGGAATAAAAATTAATCCACTAACCAGGATTACTCCTAGCAGGTATTTTATAATAGCAGATATAAATAACTTTATATTCATAGTATCACCACTTTAATTATAACACACAAAATAATATAGTATTTTCTTTTTTGAATATGCTATAATTATAATAGGTGATAGTGTGAAAAAGATTTCGGAAGAAAAGCAAGTTAAGAATAGTATTCGTATATCAGTTAATAATATACTAATAGGGTTATTTATATTGGTGGTTGGAATACTTTATATTATTAAAACAGGTTTTAGTGAATATGGCTATCTTGTTTTACCATTTATTGTAATGGGACTATCTATTTTAACAAAAGGAATAGTTATTATTTTTCAAGCTTTTAAAAAGATTGACATAAAATATAGTAATATAATTATTAAAATTACAAATTATCTTGTTTATGCTTCAATAATAGCTTTTTTAGCTATCTACGTTATTAAATATAATAAATAAAGAAAGAGGTGTATTATGAACGAAGAAGTAAATGAATTAGTTGAATTAATCGAAAAAGAAGATTATAAAAAACTAAAAAACAAAATCACTGATTTAAATGAAGCAGATATTGCTGAAATTCTTCAAGATATTGAAGATGAAGAAAAAAGAATTAAGGTATTTAGATTACTACCTAAAGATTTAGCAGCCGATACTTTTGCTAATTTAGATAGTGATGTTCAGCAAAGTTTCATAAAATTACTTTCCATGAAAGAAGCAGGAGCTATTGTCGAAAACTTATATGTTGATGACGCTGCTGATTTACTTGATGAGATGCCAGCTTCAATGGTTACAAAGATTCTTGCTAATACAACTCCTGAAACAAGAAAAGAAATTAATTATTTATTAAGATATCCTGATAATTCAGCTGGTTCAATTATGAATATAGACTATCTTGACTTAAAGGCTAGCTTAACTGTTGAACAAGCTATTAATAAGATGCGCCGTGAAGGTAAAGAAAAAGAAACAATTAACGTATGTTATGTCCTTGATAAGAAAAGACAGTTAATAGGATACATTGAATTAAGAGATTTCGTATTTAATAGTCCTGATACTTTAATTGAGGATATTATGAATACTAATCCAGTATATGTATATACTTATGAAGATCAAGAAGAAGTAGCGGCTAAATTCTCTAAATATGATGTTACAGTAATGCCTGTAGTTGATAGAGAAGATAAATTAGTAGGTATTATTACAGTCGATGATATTGTTGATATTCTTGAACAAGAAACAACAGAAGACATTGAAAAGATGGCTGCTATTAGTCCTACTGATAAACCATATTTACGTATGACTCCGTTTGAAACATGGAAGAAACGTATTCCTTGGTTATTACTACTTATGATTTCAGCTACATTCACTGGTAAGATAATTCAACATTATGAAAGTGCCTTAGCTGCCTATGTAGTATTAACTTCCTTTATTCCTATGCTTATGGATACAGGAGGTAATGCTGGTGGACAAGCATCAGTTACAATAATTCGTGGGTTATCATTAAACGAAATTGAATATAAAGATTTCTTTAAGATAATAGGTAAAGAATTAACTGTTTCTTTAATGGTAGGTTTAACTCTTGCTGTAGCTAATTTTGCTAAATTATTAATAATTGATCAAGTATCATTGGTAATTGCTTTGGTAGTATGTTTATCCCTAATAATCACAGTTATATTTGCTAAATTAGTAGGATGTACATTGCCAATACTTGCTAAGAAAGTAGGATTTGATCCTGCTGTAATGGCAAGTCCATTCATTACTACTATCGTTGATGCTATATCATTATTTACATATTTTAATATTGCAACGTTAATTTTAGGTATTTAAAAAAGAGATTTATTCAAATCTCTTTTATTTTTATATAAATTAATATATAATTATATTGGTGATGATATGAAAAAAAACATGAAGATAGTACTAATAATCATTACGTCTATATTATTAATAGGAATAGGAGCATTCATTGTAAAAGAATGTTTAACTCCTAAATCATATACTGAAATAACTTTTGAAAATTTCAAAGATTTCTATGAGAAAGATAAAGATTTTGTCCTATTTATTGGAAGTAATACTTGTTCTCATTGTACACAATTCAAAATTACTGCAACAGAGGTTGTTAAAAAATATCATGTAAATATTTATTATATTGATGTTGATAAATTAGATGAAGAACCTGAAAAATTAGCATATATAAAATCACGTTTCCCATTTAATAGTACACCAACTATTTATGTTTACAAAGATAAGAAAAAAGACCATCATGTTGGTAAAATGAATGTTAGTGAAACTGTAGATTTTTTAAAACGTAATGGTATGATAAGTACTGATAAAAAATAAGGAGGGAAAATATGAATAATCCTGAAATTATATCTTTTGATGAAGAAAGTAAAACAGTAGAATCTAGTACTCCTAGTATAGTAAAGATGTATGGAGAAGATTTAACTGCAAAGACATATGTAACAAATCCAGCTATTGCTCGTGATAGTGAAATTAAAAAAATGATGATTGTTTTATTAACACCAGATAAATCGGCATTACTTGTAGGACATGCTGGTATTGGTAAAACCGCTATTGTTGAAGGACTTGCTTATATGATTCAACGTAATGAAGTACCTGATGCTTTGAAAGGATATCGAATTATTAAAATTAATTCAACATCTTTATTAGGTAAAATGGTAGTTGATGGTAAAGAAGAAATGATAGTTTCTTTACTTGTACGTGAATTAAAGAATATGACTAAAACAATCTTATTTATAGATGAAGTTCATACATTAATAGGTGGTTCTGGTTCAGGTCCAATGGATTTAGCTAATATCTTAAAACCAGCTCTTGACCGTGGAGATATAAAAGCTATTGGAGCTACTACGACACAAGAATATAATCTATATGTTATTCGTGATAGAGCGTTCTTAAGAAGATTTGATAAAATTGAAATAGTTGAACCTGATGTTGATACAACAGTTAAGATATTAATGGGAACCATTCCAAGAATAGCTAAGCAAACAGGAGCAACTTTTAAATATAATGAATATATTACTGAAAAGTTAGTACGTGCAATTGTTGAAGCAACAAGTGAATACAAACGTGTATATGGTTTAGCAGCTATGTATCCAGACGTTGCCTTCTCAGTATTATCTCAAGCATTTTCTAATGCCTTATTTGATAATCGTACAGAAGTAAATATTTTAGATGTATATAATGCTATTAAAAATAGTAAGCGTATATATCCAGATAGTATTGTTAAAGAATTAGCTGAATTTAAAGTTAAATATGCCGATATAGCTAAAGCTGATAATATTGAATTACCAGTAGTCACTTTAAATGATGTAAAGGATGAGTATAGCAGTTTTTAAACTGCTTTTTTTCTTGCTAAAATGTGGAAAAGTCTAAATAACTATGATAAAATATATATAGAAGGTATGGTGATTATATGAAGAATAAAGTACTAGAGAAGAAGAATTACATTTTTATGGCTCTTATAACAGTAGCGGTAGTTGTATTAACATTTTATATATCTAGTTGGTATAAGATAATTAAAAAGAATAGAGAGAATACTTCGGTAGTAGAGGAGGTAGTAACTAAGATAGATGCCTCATCATTATCAAGTTACCTTTTAGATAATCCTAATGCTTTAATCTATATAGCTTCTTCTAATGACCCTGACATAAAAGATTTTGAAAGTAGTCTAAAAAAATATATAGTCAATGAAGAACTAACTTCAACTATGATTTATTTAGATACTAAAGATATGACACAAGATGATATTAATAAAATATTCTTACCTTATGTAAGTTCAACAATTAAATTAAAGAATATTGTAACAGCAAATATATTGTATTTTGAGGATCGTGAGATTGTTGATGCAATATATACAAAAAATAGTGTAGCAAAAATAAATGATGTAAAAACTTTCTTAGAAGGAAATAGTATTGTAAATGATTAATGTAGTTTTATTTGAACCAGAAATTCCGCAAAATACTGGTAACATAATGCGTACATGCGCTGGAACTAATACTAAACTTCATTTAATAAAACCTTTAGGTTTTAGTTTAGATGAAAAATATATTAAAAGAAGCGCAGTAAATTATATTGAACATTGTGATTATAAAGTATATGAAAACTGGGAAGATTTTAAAAGTAAAAATAAAGGTACTTACTATTATTTAACAAGATATGGTAAAAAACCACATACATCATTTGATTACTCAGATAAAAATGAAAATATCTATTTAATTTTTGGTAAAGAAAGTACAGGTATACCTAAAGAAATATTAAAAGATGATTTAGAACACTGTATGCGTATTCCAATGACGGAGTATATAAGAGCTTTGAATTTATCTAATACTGTTGCTATTATGGTATATGAAGTACTACGTCAACAAGATTATTTAGATTTACTTAAAGAAGAACCTTTTAAAGGTGCTGACTATTTAGAAAAATAGTTATTGAAAATTATTTACATAAGTGATAATATAGATATAGAATAAGGAGGGTGCCAATGAATAATATAGTTGATTTTATCGTGAATAATTATATTTGGTTTATCGTTGGTGGGATAGTTGTTATTTTAACAATTATCGGTTATTTTGCGGAAAAATCTGATTTTTTAGCAAAGAAAAGAGTAGTAAGCCAAGAAGATTCAAAAGAATCAGCCCCTGTAACTGTAGATGAAAATAAAGAAGGTAGAGGCCTTAGAGATATTGTAAATAGTCATAAGGATAAAGAAGAAAAAGTAGAGGAAAATGTTATTGCTCCTTTAACTGATACTCCAACTCCTGTTGATACTCCGGTAAGTGATGTACCACAAGAACTATTTGCACCTATTAATGCTGCTTCTGTACCTGTAGCAGATACGCCTGTAGTTGATGCTCCATTAGTAGAGGCACCTGTAGTTGAAACACCTGTAGATACTCCAGTAGTAGAAGAACCAGCTCCAGTATTAGATACACCTATTACTGAACCTGTAGTAGGAACTCCAGTATTAGATACACCGGTTATTGAAACTCCAGTAGTTGAAGCCCCTGTAGTTGATACTCCAGTGGTAGAACCAGTAGTAGAAGCAACTGAACCAGTAACTGAGACAATTGAACCTGTAGTTGAAACTCCAGTAGTGGAACCTACAATTGAAGCTCCAGTAGTGGAACCAGTGATAGAAAATCCTGTAGTAGAAGCTCCGGTAGCTGAACCAGTAATGGATGCGCCAGTTATAGATACACCTGTAGTAGATGTACCTGTAGTAGAAGCAAATCAAGATATTACTCCTGACATGATTCCTCAAGTTGAACCTGTGGAAGATATGAATGTGAGTATCGATGTAACTCCTAAAGAGTTAGATCCTGCTTCACTAACTACTGAAGAGTTATATACTCCAGATGTTGCTCCAGTGGTAGAAGAAGAAAAAGATTTAACAAACGCTGAGTTTGAAAAGATGTTTCCAGATGATCCAATTATTATAAATGAATCACAACAACCTGAAGAAAAAGCACCTGTTGAAACACCTGTAGAAACTCCAGAAGATGTATGGAAATTCTAAAAAGTTCTTAATGAACTTTTTTATTTTCACTATAAAATATTGCTGACATGTGATATAATACTTAATGTAGGAGATAGGTGATAAGATGACTGTAGAAAGTATTATTGAATTACTTAGAAAATTTGTAGACGTACTTATCGTATGGATGGTACTTTATTATATTTTGAAAAACTTAAGAAAAAATGTAAAAATGGTTTTATTATTTAAAGGTATATTAATTATTGTAGTATTAAAGATATTTAGTACAATATTAGACCTTGTAACAATTAATTTCTTAATGGATTATGTTATTGAATGGGCACCACTTGCTCTAATTATTATATTCCAACCAGAAATAAGAAATGTTCTAGAACAATTAGGAAGAAGTCAATTACTAGGAAGACATAAAGTTCTAACTGTTGATGAACGTGAAAAAGTTGTTTATGAAATTGTTAATGCTTGTGAATATATGAAAAAAATGCGTATAGGAGCATTAATTGTTATTGAAAGAGATAATAGCTTACAAGATTATATCGAAAGATCTAAAAAGATTTATGGTGATATAACTAGTGATTTATTAATAGCTATATTCTTCCCTAATAACCCATTACATGATGGTGGTTTAATTATTCAAGGGGATAAGATTACTAGTGCTGGAGCAGTATTCCCAACTAGTAATAGTTTGAAAATTAGTAAGCGTTTAGGAACAAGACATAGAGCTGCTTTAGGTATTTCTGAAGAAACAGATTGTATTTCACTAGTCGTATCTGAAGAGACAGGAAGATTATCTATTGCTTTAGGTGGCGAGTTACACTATAATTTAACTCTTGATGAGTTTAAATTAATGTTACTTGAAGAGTTGCGTCCTAAGAAGGAAATAATAGTTGATGATGAGGAGGAAGATAAAGATGAAGAAAATACTCAAGTCAATTAAAAGTTTTTTCCTTGCAATATGGAAATTTATCGACAAGAAAATAATCCTTCCTATTACTAAATTAGTATTAGGAGTTACTGGTAGGTTTGACAATTCAGGTAAATCATTTGAAAACTGGTTGTCTAAAAGAAATACACTATTATTTATATCGTTATTCTTTGCATTCGCAATATTCCTTGTAATTGATAGACAAATAGTAACATTTTCGCGAAATTCAGCTGAAGTGTTAAGATCTTTACCAGTTACAGCTATTTACAATGAAGAGGCATATGTAGTTGAAGGACTTCCTGAAACTGTTGATATTACTCTTATTGGTAGTAAGACAGACTTGTTTATTGCAAAACAAATGAGTTCATATGATGTAACAGTAGATTTAACTGGATTAAAACCAGGACAACATAAAGTTAATATTAAATATAATCAATCATTAGTAAACTTAAAATATATGGTTAATCCAACTTCTGTTAATATAACAATACGTAATAAAGTTTCACAAACTAAGTCTTTATCTATTGATATATTAAATAAAGATAAGTTAGATTCAAAACTTGTTATCTCAAATACATCAATTGAAAGCGATAAAGTTATTGTTAAGGGATCACAAGAACAAATTGATAAAGTTGCTGTTGTTAAAGCTTTACTTGATGTAGAGGATTTAATAACTCAAGCAGTTGGAAATTATACAATTAATGATGTTCCTCTAAAAGCATATGATTCTAAAGGAAATATTGTTGATGTAGAAATTATCCCAGGAACTATTAATGTTGATATTGAAATTACTTCACCAAGTAAAGAAGTACCAATTAAGGTTATTCCTAAAGGTACGGTAGCATTTGGTAAAGCAATTAGTTCGCTAGATTCTGGATTAGGTAAGATTACTTTATATGGAGATAGTAAAGTTCTTGATAATATCAATTACTTACCTGTTGAAGTAGATGTATCTGACTTAAAGGATAATAAAGAATATAAAGTTGACTTAACTAAACCGGTAGGTATAACTTATATGTCAACAAACAGTGTTACTGTTACCGTTACTTTAGGAGCAGTTGCTGAACGTGATATAACAAATGTTATTATTAATAAACGTAACTTAGCAAGTGGATACTCCGTAAGTGCCGCATCAACATCAGATGCCGTTGTAACCGTAAATCTAAAAGGTGTATCTTCTGTAATTGAAGGTATCTCATCTGATTCAATCGTGGCTTATGTAGACTTGTCAGGATTATCTGTAGGTACGCATGAAGTTGAAGTTAAGATTGATGCAACAGATGCCAGAGTAACATATACACCAAAAACTAAAAAAGTTACTGTAACAATATCAAAGTAGAGTTTTACTCTACTTTTTTATTTTAAATGATGAAAACTATATGAAATATAAGGATTTATTATTATATTTTAGTAATATTATGCTATAATTATTTTGGGTGATAGAATGGAAAATGAAACAAAAAAGAATAAAAAAACAACTAAAACTACATCTACTAAAAAAACAGTAGATAAAAAAGTAGCTACTAAAACTACTAAGTCAGCTGCTAAAACTACTAAGAAGGTAGCTACTAAACCAGCAACTAAGGCTACTAAAAAAACAACTGTTAAAGTAGCAAAAGAAGTTAAGGCTCCTAAAAAAGAAGCTGTTAAGGAAGTAAAAGAAGTAGTTACTAAACCAGTTAAAGAAGAAAAGGTAGTTAAGAAAACTACTCCTGAGAAAAAAGTAACAATTGAAAACATTAAGAAATTCTTTAGAAGTGATTTAGGATCATTAATTGAAATCCTAGCAGTAATTGTTGTAATTATTTTAGCATTCTTCTTAATAACTAATATCATTAAGAATAATGGTACTAAACAACAAACTTCTAATAAAGATGTTCAAATTCAATATGAAGAAATCTTTATGAGTAATATATTTAATCAAAATGAAGATGATTACTATGTATTAATGTATGATACTGAGGATACATATGCTTCTGCTATTGAAAACTATAAGAAAGCATATACTGCTAAAGAGGATGCTATTTCTTTCCACACAGTATTATTAAATAGTGCTTTCAATAAGAAATTTGTAGCTAAAGAAAGTAATGTTGTAAATAATATTAAAGAATTCAAAGTAAGTGGTATTACATTAATAAGAGTAGAAGATAAAACAATCACAGAAAAATATGAGGGTACTGACGCAGTATTAAATAAATTAGGAAATATGTAAGGGTAATATATGGCTAGAAAGATAAAGAGTACATTAAAAAGATGGAAATTAAAAACTCCTAAGAAGGCTAGTAAATTTACTTTAGCACAAGTCGTTACAATATCTGTTTCCATTGCAGTTATATCATTATTAATGGGAATAGGTGTAACATATGCTGTACTAAGTAAATCTAATAATCCTGCTATAACTAAGTTTTTATCAGAATATAGTAAATTAAAAGATAACTATTATAAGGATATAAAAGACGAAGATGCTATGAAAACAGCATTAGAGGCAATAATTAACTCGCTTGATAACTATACAACTGTAGTTGATGATAATCTTTCTAATAGTTTATCTACAAGTTTACAAGGCGAATATGAAGGTTTTGGTATTCAGGTAGCTAATGACGATGCTAAAAATATTGTTGTTGTAGGAGTTATTAAAGATTCACCGGCCGAAAAAGCAGGTTTTGAACCTTTAGATATGATTGTATCTATGGATGGTGAAAAAATAAGTGGTTTAACTACATCTCAATTTGCAACAAAAGTAAAGAATTCTAAAAAATCAGAATTTAGTATTGTAGTTAAAAGAGATAATAAGGAAATAACATTAAAACTAAAAAGAGAAAAAGTAACATTGACTTCAGTAGTGAGTGATGTTATTGAAAGAGATAATAAGAAGATTGGATATATTTATGTTAATCTATTTGCTTACAATACAGATATTCAATTTAGAAAAGAATTATTATCTTTAGAACAAAAAGGAATAGACTCATTAATAGTAGATCTTCGTTATAATACGGGAGGACATTTATCTTCTGTTGAAAATATGATGAGCGAATTCTTAGATAAATCACATGTTATTTATCAGATAGAATCAAAGGATGGTACTACAAAACATTATTCAAATACTTCAAATAAGCGAAGTTATAAGATGGTAGTATTAGTAAATGAGCATAGTGCTTCTGCAGCTGAGATGTTTACCGCAACTATGAAAGAAGAATATGGTGCTACTGTTGTAGGTGTAACTACGTATGGCAAAGGTACTGTTCAAGAAGTACAAGACGCTGAATCAATTGGTGAACAATATAAGATAACAACTAAGAAATGGTTAACTCCAAAAGGTAACTGGATTAATGAAAAAGGTATTAAACCAGACGTAGAAGTTAAACTAACAGATTATGAAAAGGACAACCAATTAGAGGCTGCAATTAAGGTCTTAACAAAATAGTATTCTAGTAATACTATTTTTTTTATTAAAAAAGATGTATAATAAGGTTGGAGATGTGATAACATGAATAAATTATGCACAGGTGATAAACTTCAAATTCAATGTTATAAACATAATGGCAATATCCATCGTTCATGGGATGAAGCAATTTTATTAGATGAAAAAAAAGACTATATTGTTTTTGGTAATAACAAAACAATTGTAACAAAAGCAGAAGGTGTAACATGGCGTACAAAAGAACCAGCAATAATGTATTTTTTTAAAGATAAATGGTTCAATATAATAGCCCAATTAAAAAAAGATGGAATATATTATTATTGTAATATTGCTTCTCCTTATATAATAGAGGAGAATACAATAAAATATATTGACTATGATCTAGACTTAAGAGTCTTCCCAACAGGCCAATATAAGATACTTGATAGAATGGAATATAAGTATCATAAAAAACTAATGAACTATTCAAGTGATTTAGATAAGGTTGTTAATGGAGCTCTTGATCAATTAATTAAAGAATATAAGGATGGTCTAGAGATGTTTACAGATGAATTAAACTATAAATATTATGAAGTTTATAAGATGGTAACTGAGGAGAATTAAATCTCCTCTTTTTCTTTATATATATATAAGGACAAAAATACCAGTTCTGGCAACCAATTTTGGTTGACACCAATCGGGAGTTTGCCCTTATTTTATAAGGGAAAACAAATTATAAAAATTTTAAAAAAAGTGTTGACACTACCTTTTAGAAATGATATATTAGTTGTGCTTTCAACGAAAAGGAAGCAAAAAATATACAAATATTTAGAATTTAACGTTTTTTTATAAAAAAAACGTAAAATTCTCTTGACTTAGCTTGTTGTATTTGATATATTTATATTGCGCTTTGAAAAAAAGCGGAATGATCTTTGAAAACTGAGCAAAATGTCAATTCAAATTTTAAGTTAGGAAAAGAACAATTCAAATAAGAACCTAACATCAGCAATGATGTTTATTTTTTTGGAGAGTTTGATCCTGGCTCAGGATGAACGCTG
>JAEEGL016776883.1_pt1 | contig 30496 bp, 27 predicted proteins | sample 9134231 | NCBI WGS metagenome assembly JAEEGL01 (sample SAMN16246548, study PRJNA631951) | gut metagenome | biome: gut microbiome; feature: rumen; material: fiber-attached | host: Bos | place: Iran: Karaj | collected 2018-10 | reverse complement strand
TGGTAACCGATGTCAGCGTACGCATCACGGTGTTCATGTTGTTGTTGATAATCGAGGAGTATGTGTCCATGGTCGACTCCAAGATGTTCGAATAGATGGCAGTGGTTTCACGGGCCTGCGTCATCTCGATGTTGACGTCTTCGATGAGGTCGTCGTCAAGTTCATCCACCTGCAACTTGAACTTCAACTTCTGCAACAGGTTCTCGTTGCCACGGATGGAAGTGTTGAAGTAGGTCAGCGAGTCTTGCAGTCGACTCAGTCCGATGAGGCTCTCGTTGTTCACCGTGTGGTCCAGATTGTGCTTAGCCTTGTCAATGAGGGCATTGATCTGCTTCAAACGCTTCAGATACCATACTGCCGACGACAGAAACAGACGGAAAGTCAGGTCAACATGGTCGATGAAGCCCACGCCACGCTTTTGATGGAACGACACGAAGTCGAGCATCATGTTGGTTTCGTAGAAACAAACAGTAATGGTCACATCGCGTTTGTGGATGATACCAAGGGGTACGGTGGTATAGGGCGTGCGAGAACGTATCTCCTTCACGTAGGGAATACGCAGGATGATGAGCATCCAGCCATCGTCGTACTCGTAACGGGCACGCTCGTCGGTATCGCTGATGTCACTGATGAAATAGTCGGGAATGTTGAAGCGCTCCTCGAGTTCGCGCTGATCATCCTCTGTCGGACACGTCACCTGTATCCAACAATTCGGCTCCCACTCCTGCAGGTGGGACAACTTGCCAGTAGTGTTCCAATATGTCTTCATTGTTGCTAATCCTCCATTGTTTGTGAGTTAAGCGTAGTGTAAAATGCCATTACGCCCAGAGGATTAGCCGCTTCAGTGGTGGCTATCCCCGGGCCTTGCGTTTGCAACTGTCCGCCGGATAATCGTCCATGATTGTTCTGATTTTAGTGAATACTGTAGCCGCAACAAAGTGTAAACGGCCATTTTTCGAGTGCAAAGGTAAGAAAAAAAGTTCATAGTTCATAGCCAATAGTTCATATTTTTTTGATTTTTTATGTAGAAATCAGTAAAAAAGGATGAACTACGGGCTATGAACTATGTGTATTGACGTATCGAACGAGTGCTCGTTACTTCACAGGAATCTCCTCGAGGGCTTTCTTCAGCAGCTGCCAGAAGGGCTCTACGGTGGCAATCAGTGCACGCTCGGTTGTGGTATGCGGGCTCTTCATCGTCGGGCCGAGGCTTACCACATCAAGATGTGGGTACTTGCCTAGGATGACCGAGCACTCCAGACCAGCATGGTCAACCTGTATGATGCCGTCTTTGCCGTTCAGCTCCTTGAAGATCTTCAGTAGCAGATGCAGCATCTCGCTATCGGGATTCGGATCCCAGCCACCATATGAACCGGCAGTCTCGACCTTCATTCCTGCCATGTTGAAGCAGCTCTGCAGCGTGTTCACGATGACAGCCTTCATGTCCTCACGGCTCGAACGGGCCAGCACTTTCAGGGATGCCTTGCCGTCTTCAATGTCGATGATGGCGAGATTGCTCGATGTCTCGACTACTTCGGGATAGCTGGGAATCATGCGCAGCACTCCGTTATGGCAGCCATAGATGGCATTAACAAGGTTGTCCTGAATCTCTACGGGTACCTCTGTCTTCGGAGCTTCTACATCCTCGACTATCAGTTCTATACCACTCTCAATGTGCTTATACTGATCGGTGAAGTCAGCAAGATAATCCTCGGCAAGTTCCTTCAAGGCAGGAACATTCTCCTTCGGCAGTGTCAACACCACCTCAGCCTTGAAGGGGATGGCATTGCGCATGTTGCCGCCATGCCAGGTAGCCAGACGGGCGTCGCACTCCTCAATGGCTTCGCGCACCAGCTGTACCATCATCTTGTTGGCATTGCCACGGCCCTCGTGAATCTCCAGTCCGCTATGACCACCACGCAGGCCCTTCAGAGTCACCTTCACAGCGGCATCCTCAGGATCGGTTTCTGCTTCTTTGTAGTCGAGTGTAGCGGTGACGTCGATACCGCCAGCAGAGCCAATCACAAACTTACCCCATGTCTCAGAGTCGAGGTTCAGCAGGATATCGCCCTGGAGCATTTTCTCAGGCAGGTCGTTGGCACCGTACATACCAGTCTCCTCATCGGCGGTGATCAGTGCTTCCACTGGACCATGTTTCAGGTCTTTGGCTTCCATCACAGCCAGGATAGCGGCTACACCCAGGCCATTGTCCGCACCCAGTGTCGTTCCTTTAGCCTTCACCCACTCGCCGTCAATCCAGGGCTGAATGGGGTCTGTCTCGAAGTTGTGGGTGGACTCGGGAGTCTTCTGTGGCACCATGTCCATGTGTGCCTGCAGGATTACACCCTTACGGTCTTCCATTCCAGGAGTGGCGGGCTTACGCATAACCACGTTGCGGCCTTCATCGATGAAGGCTTCTACGCCGGCTTCCTTGGCGAAGTCGAGCAGGAACTGTTGTACTTTTTCCAGATGTCCACTGGGACGTGGCACCTGCGTCAGTGCATAGAAGTTTTTCCAAATGCACTCAGGGCTCAATTTGCAAATTTCGTTCATAGTTGTTTCGTTTTTCAGGCATGGAGCATACATTTCGGGGTACGAGGGTACGGGGGTACGAAGGTACGAGAAATGCCTTTGCCTATTCATTTGCCTGTGGGTTAGTACTATTGTTATTTTTTAATTCATAATTTTTCTTAAGTCCAACAATTGTCATAGAAACTCTCGAAGCAATACTCTCAAATTGCAGGAAATCTTCTTTTTCGATATATCCCAAATCTGATGCGATTTCCATTTGACACATAGCTTCGCATAATGAGCCATAAGCAATGTCTATAAATCTAATTCTTTCCTTCAAAGAGAATCTTCCAGTTCCTTCGGCAATGTTAGATGGGACAGAGACGATGGCTCTGCGTATTTGATCGCAAAGCGAAAACCTTTCGTAATCAGGAAATTTGTGCAACAATTGGTAAGTGAATATGACCAGTTGTTTCGCAAGGTTGTAAGCATCTAGTTTTCTATAATAAAAGTCGTTCATATACTGTTCTTTTTTGTGCTTTGGAAAGGCTATTCTCGTACCTCCGTACCCTCGTACCTTCGTACCTTCGAAACGACTCTTTCCTTTTTTCTCTGTAAATAGAGTGCTATCCATGCATACACTCCCAACGCAACAACCAGCAGCGTCTGCACGGAGTGTACGATGAGCACGAAGTAAAGAGCATCGGTATCCTGCACCCCATAGAGAATGAGCATCGTCTTCACGGCAAAGTGCCACGGACCGGCACCATTAGGCGTTGGAACAATTACGGCAATCGATCCCACGATGAACGTCACCATGGCACACGATAGCCCAAGGCCTGCCGTAGCATCGAAGCAGAAGAAGGTCAGGTAGTAGTGCAGGAAATAACAGCTCCAGATGGCCAGGGTATAGAAGATGAACAAGGGGATGTTCTTCACGTTGCGCAACGAAATCACGCCCTGCCAGATACCGGTCATTGACTCTCTCACCTTATTATATATATGAGATGTGTGAGACTTGGAATCACTAGTTGTATCCTGTGCCTCGCCTCTTGCATCTTGTACTGCTGAGCTTTTCCCGTACCTCGTAATGAGAAACCATCCCAATATGCCGATAGCCAATAAGCAAATGATGGTCACAACCCAACCCGCTGTGGTAAAACGATGCAGAATGGCATCCATACTGGTACCCGTCTCTTTGAAAAACGTCATGAACACTCGAAACTGGGTGACGAAGGTCAGTCCGGCAATGAGCAGCACCAACAGAGAGTCAATGGCTCGCTCGGTCACCACCGTGCCTAGGGCTTTAGGAAACGACACGTCGTCCTTCTGATGGAGCACGCCGCAACGCACAAACTCACCGATACGAGGAATCAAAAGACTCGTTGCATAGCTCAGGAAGATACTATGCACACGTACCGATGTACGCGACTGTTCGCCCAAAGGCTCCAACGTCTGTCGCCATCGCCAGCCACGAAACATTTGTGCCAGCACACCGAATGGGAACGACAGAAGCATCCATGTCCACGACATCTCGTGCAGGAGCACTTCTCGCACTCGCCCGAAGTCGAAGCCACGGTACATCCAGAAGAGTATGGCGCCGCCCAATACAAGCGATGCCAACACATTCAGAGTGTCTTTGCCATGTTTTTTCATCGCATCGGCAAAATTACGAATAAATGAGCGAAAAGCAAAAGAAAAGACGTTTTTTTTCATTCTTTCGCACATTTATTAGTACCCTTGATATGTTGCCGAAGGCACTTCTGCTCGGAAAAACTCAAATAAATTTGGTTTTTCGCTCACTAAATCGTACCTTTGCACCCAATGAAACAAGTCAAACCTAAGAAGAGTCTAGGCCAGCATTTCCTGACTGACCTATCCATAGCACGTCGCATCGCTGACACCGTTGATGCCTGTCCCGACATCCCTGTTCTCGAGATTGGCCCCGGTATGGGTGTCCTTACGCAATATCTCATCGAGAAACCACGCACAATCTGTGCTGTTGAGATTGATCGTGAGTCCACAGCCTATCTAAGCCAGCACTTTCCCGAATTCGCAACGCCCCTTGTTGTGGCTGAGGGAGCGGAGGGTACGTCTGCCCTTACTCTTGAAAAGGGAGTGACGGAGAGACTTCTCCTTGCCGGCGACTTTCTGCGTATGGATCTTCGTGAACTATTCCAAGGGCAACAGTTCGTGCTGACAGGCAATTATCCATACGACATCTCGTCACAGATTTTTTTCAAGATGCTTGACAACCGCGACCTCATCCCCTGTTGTACAGGTATGATTCAACGGGAGGTGGCCCTGCGCATCGCTGCTCAACCGGGTTCGAAGACCTACGGCATCCTTTCCGTCCTCATCCAGGCTTGGTACGATGTCGAATATCTCTTCACAGTTGAACCGTCTGTTTTCAATCCGCCACCAAAGGTGCAGTCGGCTGTCATCCGCATGACTCGCAACGATGTCAATAATCTTGGCTGCGACGAGCAGCTCTTCCGTCGCATCGTGAAGACTGTTTTCAACCAACGTCGCAAGATGCTCCGTGTATCCCTGCGCCAGCTGCTCAGCGCCGATGCTATCGCCACCCTCAATGCTGACCTCACGCTTCGTCCTGAACAACTCACAATCCAGCAGTTTGTTGACCTCACCAACCTTATCTCTCCCTTATTGCCTGCAACGTAAGATTTTTCATAAAAAATAATTCTTATTCGAAAAATCTTTGTACCTTTGCACCCGTAATGAAATTGGAATAGGATTCTGCGAGACGTTTCAATGATTCTCCAAGGCGGTGTCCTCGGTGCTGCTTGTCCATAGGGATTGGCAGCAAAGTCCTTGTCCATCAGTGGATAAGGGGGAGAGGGAGGTATGTCCTTAAGAATCCTGTTTCATGTTCGTTACAACCTATTTACATTTCATTACACTCTATTTTTATTTCATTACTTTACTTTATTATTTCTGCACCAACCTAAAACAGCTACGACATCAGCGGCCGACATAGCTGTCGCCAGTCCGCAAACAAAACAGAAAACAACAAGGAACAAAACAAAATGTCAGTCTTTCGAACAGAAATGCTTCTGCGGCGCCTGTTTCTGCTACTTCTCTTTTGTGGTGGAATATGGGATGCTTATGCCACGTCTTTCTGTAATCAGAATGTGTGGAGTGAAAAGCCTCTTCCGTTAGTAGCTCACCGGGGATGTTGGTCGGGTGACAGTCTGCCACAAAACTCTCTGGCAGCCTTCCGAAAAGCTCTTCAGCAGGACATCTACGGAACAGAGTTCGATGTGCATCAAACGGCTGATGGAAAACTGGTGGTCAATCACGATGCAACTTTCAATGGTCTTGCTATCGCACAAACCACTTATGCCGATCTCTGCCGGACAACACTGCCCAATGGAGAGACGATCCCCCTGCTTGAGCAATTTGTAAGGGCCTATTGCGAAATGCATTCAAGCGTGTTCATGGTCGTCGAATTGAAGACGTGTAGCGTTGATGCCGTTGTCAACATGCTTCAGCAGTACAACGTGTTGTCTAATGCGCTGTTCATTTCCTTTTCCAAGGAGTATTGTCTCCAATTGGTTGACAAAGGCTTTGGACCCGTAACCTACTATCTCAACGCCGACCTCACGCCACAGGAAATCAAAGATCTCGGCATTGGCGGCATTGACTATCATTTTAGTCATTTCCAGTCGCATCCCGAGTGGATTCCCCAGTCTCAGGACTTAGGCGTGAAACTTGGTGTGTGGACCGTCAACGATCCCGCCATGATCCGTGACTTCCTTGACAAAAGTGTCGTCGTGACCACAGACAATGTGTTCCTTTAATCGTTAATTGTTTTTTCTCTTCGTCTCAAATCTTTTAGATATAATTCTTTGTAGTAAGATGCTTTGTGAAGAATCTTTTTTCAATACTTATAATCGCGATGCCGAAGGCGTTGCATTCTGTCCTTACCGAGTATGTCCAATAGGTGCTCATTCGGATCACAACTTCGGGAAAATTACAGGACTAGCCATAGACAAGGGCATCCATATAGCTTATGCACCGAAACTTAACGGTGTTGTCGAGATGAAATCTCTGCAGTTTCCCAAGCGTGCTCAGTGGCATATAAACGATGTGCCAGAGCAGAAGCGCGGTGACTGGGCTGACTACCTGCGCGGTGCGACTTGGGCGCTCGCAAAGAACCATCGATTGAAAGTCGGTATTTGTGGTGTTATTGAGGGCTCGTTGCCCATCGGCGGTCTGTCGTCTTCTGCGGCTGTCATTATATCATTCCTCCAAGCACTTTGTCGTGTTAACAATATTGATCTCACGGATCAAGAGATTATCGATGTAGCCTACGATGCCGAACTCAACTATGTGGGAGTTAGTGTTGGCAAACTCGACCAAAGTTGTGAGGTTCTCAGCAGGAAAGACCATCTGCTCTATTTGGACACACTTAACGGTAAATATGAGTTGATTCCTCAGAACCCATCGATGAAGCCATATAAAATCATGATCTTTTTCTCCGGTCTGGAGCATAATTTGTCTGGCTCAAAGTACAACATGCGTGTCGATGAGCTTCGTGCTGGCGTCTATGCACTGCAGGCTTATGCTGAGATGGACTATGGAAAGTTCAAGGAGGCTGCTGCCCGTTATGTACCTAAGGAAGTCTTCCTGAAATATAAAGATAGGTTGCCAGCTACCTGGGCGCGTCGTTGCGAACATTGGTACACAGAGTTCGAGCGTGTGGAGCAGGGAGCTGAGGCATGGCGTCGTGGCGATATAGAAACCTACGGGCGTCTGTCGTTCGAGTCGGGTTGGAGTAGCATCCACAATTGGGAGAGTGGTGCCCCCGAGCAAATCAGACTCTATGAGATTATGCGTCAGACCGACGGAATCTATGGTGGTCGCTTCTGTGGTGCCGGTTTCAAAGGATGTTGTTTGGCCCTCATCAATCCGGATTACGAAGAGTCAATCCACCAAACTGTGACAGCCGAATATTTGAAAGCCTTCCCAGAGCTTGAAGGCAAGTATGCAGTTTTTGTTTGTAATAGTGCTGACGGAGTAAGAATATGAAGTGTTTAATTTTGGCGGCAGGTTATGCTACCCGCTTATATCCTCTTACGGAGAATTTCCCCAAGCCATTGTTGGACGTAGGTGGAAAACCTATTCTCGATTGGCTCATTGAAGATATAGAGCAGAGCCATTTGGTAGACGAGTATATCATTATCTCTAACCATAAATTTGCGACCATTTTTGAGCAATGGGCAACCAAGCGTCCACAGGCAATTACTGTTCTTGATGATGGAACGACCTCTAATGAGACTCGTCTCGGTGCCGTGCGCGATATTCAGTTCGCCATCGATGAGAAGCAACTTGACGACAACCTGTTGGTCATAGCGGGCGACAATCTACTCTCGTTCAGTCTGGTTGATTTCATTTGCTATGCCCGACAGAAAAATACCACCTGCGTGATGAGATACTACGAAGAATCCGTGCAGCGACTGCACAAGTGTGGTGTTGCTGAGGTGAATGCAGATGACCTTATTCTCTCTATGGAAGAGAAACCTGCCAACCCCAAAAGTCATTGGTGTATTCCACCCTTCTACTATTACACCCGCAGCGATGCTCGTTTAGTTAAAGTGGGCATAGAGATGGGGTGTGGTGTCGATGCCCCTGGCAGTTTCATTTCCTGGCTTTGTTCCCAGACACCCGTCCATGCCTTCGAGATGCCAGGTTGCCGTTACGACATTGGCAACCTCGATAGCTACAATGCGGTAAAGAGAATCTTTATGAAAGATTAGTAGTTTTTTGCTAAGCTACTTTTTTATGAAAAAATCCCATTTCGACATCGTTGGATACCTTTTGATGGTTTTTCTTGTCATAGGATGCCGCAAGGGTGATGATTTCATTGAAGAAACCATTGGCGATGTTGAGTTAAGTGGGATAACAAGTAAGGTGGTTTTTCATGACCAACCTGAAAATGAAGGGGTTGCAAATGCATTAGCAAAAGCAAGGCTTATTGCGGGAGTTGAATGGATGCCGCTCAATGAAGTGCCTAGTGTATACGGTTATAATTATCCCATAGGAGAACAAAAGATAGGCCTCCCTTATTCACTTGCACAATTGGTAAATGGATATGTTGGATTAGATGTGTCATTCTACACATTTTTGACAGCGGTCCATAATCCTTATAGCGTAATGTATACAGAGGACCTTTCACGTAGACCTTATAATGGTTTTGATTGCGCACCTTATTATGGATCTGTGTGCGCAACATCTGTATGGTATATATTGGGGCTGTTAGCTCCTTATTACACTTCTGCGATTGATGGTATTTCTGCGTTAGAGGAAAAAGAATCAGTTAGTAGCGATAGTATTAAGTTGTGCGATGTGCTTTGGTATAAGGGGCATGTGGCAATGGTGTATGATATTGTTCGTGAAGAGGATGGTACTATTTGTGCAGTTAGCGTATTTGAAACAACAAGAATAGACCATGCTGATAGTAGGATTATTACATATACTTATAATGGTTTCTGCCAGAGATGGAGTAGGGTTGGATGGATTATTTATAGACCAAAGGATTTATCAGATAACACCTTTCCTGAACGAAATTTTTTCAATGTAGAAACACGACGGGCAATACCATTGTTTTCTTATAATGATGATGTATGTACAAGCCGAGGTGATAGGGTTGCGTATGCTGCTGGAGAAAATGTAATAATAAACATTTTGAATAAAGATTATGGTCAGCTTGAGTTGTATCATAATAACGAATTATTTGAAAAGAGAATAATTTGTTCGGAAAGTGAGATCTTTCAGAATCTACCGTATGGAGATTATAAAGCACGTATTGTTAATGATAACAAAGCTTCTGATTTCACTTATTTTGAAGTAATAGACGTAAATGTTAGCTATACGCTGTCATCAAATACAGTAACAGTATTTTTTTCAAGTAAAAATGGAACTCCAGAATTCATGTCGTTAGGTGATGACAGGGAATGTCCATATTATTGTTATATTTTGAGCCCGAAATATGTTGAGAATGGTTTCAGAACAGTAACTAAGTCAATGAACTATCTGAAAGTGCATTTCCGGGGGAAATATGGAAGGGTTAGTAATAAATTGATCAGATTATAATTTTTTTTACACAATGAAAATTACTATTATTGGTTGCGGAAATTCAGGATTAATACATGCCGCAAAGTTATTCGAGAAGGGACATGAAGTTGCCCTGCTAAAAACATCCAACACAAACGGACGCTATTTTGACTTCATCCAAGAAGAAAAGGGCTTTAGGGCTAAGGATGATACCATTCAAGGAAATGGAAAAGAGTTTTTTGTACGTCCGGCACTGATAACACGTGATGTAAAAGCTGCTGTAAGATTTGCTGAAATAATTATGGTTATGACCACAACGCTACAGCATGAATTTGTGGCTCAGCTGATAGCTCCCTATGTCAAGGATGGGCAGACGATAATCCTTGTTCCTGGATATATGGGTAGCTTGATTTTCAAAAAATATGTCAACAAAGATGTTACATACAGCGAATGGGAAACTACTGCATACAATGGTCGAATTGTAAACAATGAGTTCGTAAGGATTTCCTTCTATAATCCTAGAAATGCTATTTCTGTCCTTCCAGTTTCCAAGACACAAGACGTTTTGGATAAACTCACAACATGTTTTGATAACACAAAATATACTAGGAAGCACATCCTTGAATCGGCATTTCACAATCCAAATATGATTGTACACCCCATAGGAATCTTATTCTCTGCATCTAGAATTGAATATAGCAATGGTGAATTTTGGATGTATAGGGAAGCCTTTACACCTTCCGTTGTGAATGTCATCAAATCCTTTGATGTCGAAAAAAACAAAGTTCTTCAAGCTTTTGGCTGTGAGCCACTCGACTACTTCGAGGCAGCTAAATGGCGAAACGAGGAAGATTTGAGCATTGATGCCATGGCCGTATTCCGCTCGTTTGCCGATTCTTCAAACAAAGGTCCTTCATTCATAAATCATCGCTATCTGAACGAGGATGTTCCCATGGGGTTGGGGCTTTACATTTCGATAGCTAAAATAGTAGGTGTCGATACTTCAATACAGGAAGGAATCGTAGCCCTCTCATCAGCATTGCTGCAAAAGGACTTGAAGAAAGGTGCAAGAAGCATTCAAAAACTTTTAGGAAAGGAAAGTGTGACAATAGAAGAAATTAAGAAATCTATTATAAGTTAGAGTTTAAAATATAAGAGCGATTTCTGTTATTCATAACATGATAAAGATAGGGAAACCATATATTTACGACGATGGGGAATATGCCTATTTACAAGCTAAAATAGACATCTCCAATGATACTAGCAAGAAGTATTTGGAAGCCTCTAAAGTGATAAAGAAGGTTCATTGGCGTACATTTGAGAATTATCCCCCCAAAGAGTGGGGAGATTGTAATAGTGGGCTATGGTTCGCAGTTCGGGTTGGATACAAGGAATTCCTTTGCGAAGAGCGTAGTGATGCTTTTGTTGTCGCCATGCTTTGGTATGCAATGATAACGGGTTCTGATATACAAGTGGAAACTCCTATGTCGGAACAGATGGCATTTTGTATACAGAGATTTCTAATTCCAGCACTTTGCAGACAAGATAATGGCTACCGGAGAATCAAATTATTAGGTCCCACAACGGACGAGCCTGTAAAAAACCAAGAAGCCGTAGGGACAGGAATGTCATGTGGCGTTGACTCTATTTATACGCTACAAGAATATACAGCTAAAGAAACTCCTGAAAAGTATAAACTTACCCATCTTACATATTATAACATGGGGGCTATTTTTCACCCCAACAGGTCGGAAAAGAAAAAGTATACACTGAAGGAATTTTACGAGACAACAGATAAAATGTCTCTTGAAAAATGTGAGAACGCACGCCAGGTTTCAGAAATTTCTCATCTGCCATTGATTTATGTTAAGTCGAATTTGGATAAGGATTATTATCGTGGAGCATATGGGCATACAGGTGTGTATCGAAACTGTGCAATGACACTTGCGTTGCAAAATTTATTCTCAGTATATTATTGCTCTTCAGGTGGTTGGCCGGATTATTTTGACTTGACATTAACAGAAGGCTCTGAACATTATGAGTCTTTGTTGTGCAGTTGTTTCAGTACAGAATCTTTATCATTTATTCTGTCTGATTATGCAACACGAGCAGAGAAAACGGCAGCAATAGCCGACAATCCTATTGCACAGCATTTTTTAGATGTTTGTTTTTGCTTTAATAGTTGTGGAAAATGTTCGAAATGTTTGAGGACACTTGTTACATTGGACCTTTTAAATAAACTGGATAAGTATGATGGAATATTTGATGTTAATGAGTTTAGTAGGAACCGAGATCAGGCATATGCATGGCTGTTAAAGACAAAGGATGGTGATTTGTTAGATGATAATGCCGTATTTGCAAGAGATTTATATAGGATAGCGAAAGCAAATAATAATATACCCCAAGAGGCTTTTATACTTTATAGAAAGGAAAAGCGAAAGGATTTTCTTAGAAAGGTAAAAAAGAAGATAAACAAATTGTTTGGATATAATTAAAATTTGTAAGCTCATATTAGGCAATGGCATCTAATAATTTAAAAAGCAAAGCAATATCTGGGACGATTTGGAGTGGGGTCCATAGGTTTGGAATGGTTTTGCTTAATTTTATTTCTGGCATAGTGTTGGCGCGTCTTCTTACTCCCCATGATTATGGAGTAATAGGCATGTTAACAATTTTCCTTGCTGTATGCAATACATTTATTGATGGCGGTTTTGGTTCTGCTCTAATCCAAAAGAAAAACCCTACCGACGTTGATTACTCTACTATATTATTTTGGAATCTTGGCTTATCCGTGTTATTATATTTTGTCCTTTTTGTTTGCGCTCCTTTTATCGCAAAATTCTATAATATGCCACTTTTGTCAATAGTTCTTAGAGTGCAAGGATTAGTGTTAATTTTTAATGCAGCGAGGATAGTACAACGTAGCCAGCTTAGGAAGGAACTGTTATTTAAAAAAGTGGCAATCATAAATGTTTCTTCAAATATAATAGCATTGTTGGTTACTATCATATTAGCGATTAAAGGATGGGGTGTATGGGCTCTTGTCGCTCAACAATTGCTTCTGGCATTGTTGACATCTCTTTTATATTGGATTTTTAGTAAATGGAAGCCCGTTATGTTTTTTTCAGTACGGTCTTTTAAAGAACTATTTAGTTTTGGAGGATTCATTCTTTTATCCAATCTATTTAATACTATATGTAATAATTTAGAAGGTCTATTGATAGGAAAGGTTTATAATTCTTCAACTTTAGGCTATTATACTAAAGCACGTCGAACGGAAATGATTTCTTCAACTTTTATTTCTGGATTACTTAATCAAGTTGTTTATCCTGTTTTTTCTGAGGTCCAAAATGATAAGTCGAGATTGATAAGTGTTTTAAGGAAGTTTATTACTACGTCTGCTTTTATTACGTTTCCGTTGATGTTGTTGCTGCTGTTATTAGCAAAGCCTTTGTTCGTCTTATTATATTCAGAAAGATGGTTAGATAGTGTTCCTTATTTTCAGTTATTATGTTTAGGTGGGATAGCTATTTGTTTACAAGATATCAATTATTATGCAGTAGCTGCTATTGGGAAGAGCAAGGAGATGCTTAGATGGACTATTGTAAAGCGTCTTTTTGGCATTTCTATGCTCATTGTAGGATTATGGTTATACGGTATTTATGGAGTAGTCATTGGAATGACGGTATCCTCATGGTTTGTATATTTTGTTAATGGGGGAATGTCCTCAAAATATGTTGGTTATAAATTTAGTCAACAATTTATGGATCTTGCGCCGATATTAATGCTTTCTGTTGTGGCTTTTCTTTTATCTTGGTCCGTAAGCTTAATCAATATTGATAATATTTATAATGATGCTTTAATAAAATTAGTGGTCTTTATTACTAGCTATTGGCTTATTTCTGTTTTGATGAAGCTGGATACTTATAAATCGGCAAAAGAGACAATTTCTTATATTGTAAAAAAAATCAAGAATAGGATATAATATTATTATGATTTCAAAATTGTTATTAAAACATTCCATTCAGCAAAAATGGAATCTGGACATTGTTAGTATTCGAAGTAAATTAAAGCAATGTGATATAACGCCTTTAAGCACTAGCCAAAGAAAGGAAATAATAGATTTTTTTTATAACCTTTCTGGCGACAAGGTGCCAACGTATTGGCATGAGTATTTTTTCTCTAGAAATGGTAATTATTCTGTTAAATATATTCCAACAAGTTGGTATCACCGTGAAATAATTTATCGGCTTAATGTATATAATTTTTGCAACCCATATGTAGACAAAGGATTATACGACATCTATTTTCCAGATGTGAATAGGCCAAAGACTATCATTAAGAATATCAATGGGTACTTCTATGATGGTTGTTCTCCCATAACAAGGGATGAGGCTTTAGAGCGCTGTCGGAATATCCATGCAGCTGTGTCAAAACCCTCGTTGGAAAGTATGTGGGGGAAAGGGATTCATGTTTTTTCAACTTCAGATGGTTTAATGGATACAGGTATGCCTATTGAAGAATTGATGGATTCATATGGTAAGAACTATATAATTCAAGAAAAGGTAGAGCAACATGAAGGCATGTCAAAACTTAATCCTACTTCACTTAACACCCTTCGCGTTCTGTCTTATCGACATGGAAATGAAGTGTTTGTTTTGTATGTTGTTGTTCGTATTGGAAGAAAAGGTAAAAATGTAGATAACGAGACTGCTGGAGGAATTAATGCTGATATTGATTTGCGCGATGGAACAATCATTGATTGCGCATATGGTACTCCAAGTGAAAAAAGAATATTGACGACAGATGTTGGTACGACATTAAAAGGTTTTAAGATACCAGCGTTTCCCGAAGTAGTTGAATTGGCTAAGGAATTACATACTCGCCTTCCATATTTCAACCTGATCGGTTGGGATTTTGGAATTGATAAGACTGGCCATCCCATTCTGATTGAATGGAATAGGTGTCCTGATTTAAGTCAGACGGCTCATGGACCTGCTTTTGGTGACATGACAGAAGAAATTATTAAGTATAGTCTGAAACAGAAAGATTCTCGGTATGTATAGTAGAAACTAGTAAAACAACGTTTTTAAGAAGTGGACAATATTGTTAAGGTTTTTATTGCTGGTGATTTCTGCTGTTGTCCCTCAACAGCCAATGTTTCAGTTTCCCCAGAATTGAAGGCGTTAATATCTGGTGCAGATATAAAAATCTGCAATTTTGAAACGCCTTTGAAACCTGACGGAATGAATCCTGTAAAAGGCCGTTTATATAATAATGATGATGTTCCCGATTTCTTACGAGGATTAGGCTTTGACGTGTTCGTTTTAGCGAACAATCATGCATTCGACTATGGAGTTGTTGGTTACGATAAAACAGTGAAAGCTTTAAATGAAAAATGTTTCGGAGCTGGATATTATGATGAAGCTTACAAAGTGCTTGTAGTTAATCAAAAAGGTAAGAAAATCGGTTTCTTGGCTTTGTGTTTTGCAGCTAATAATGGCGTCTTCGATTCTTTCTCAAATAAAGAAGGGAAAGGTGTGGCATGGATAGGTGATGCAAGAGTGAATCATATCATAGAAGATGCAAAAAATAAAGTAGACTATTTGATCGTGTTGCCACATGATGGGATTGAATATATAGATGTCCCGCTTCCAGAAATAAAGGATCGATATAGAGATTTTATAGATTATGGAGCAGATGCGGTAATTGCATCCCATCCTCATTGCCCTCAAGGATGGGAGATGTATAAAGGTCGCCCTGTTTTTTATAGTCTTGGAAACTTTTTCTTTAACAGCAAAAAAGACTATTCTTACCGTGTGACTAATCGTCCTCATTGGTATGAAGGAATGTGCGTTGTTCTTAACATTGATGCTTCTTCAATAGACATACGTATTATACATACAAAAAACATAGACAATGTATCCTTGATTGTAGATCATTCCCAAGAACGTTCTGACCACCTGAAGAAGTTGTGTTCTTATCTGGAGAATGAAAAAGAATATGGCAAGTATATGCATAGTTTGAGTTACATGAATGAAACGGAATTTCGTAATATTAAGAAATTTTTAATCCTTCGCTATGCAAATAAGTATCTGCCGGGTTTTATTAAGAAGAAACTTGCTGGAAAGATGAACAATATAGAATTGATAAGATTGATGAAGAATGATACAAGGAGGAATTTTTTCCTTTATCATCTTTGTAAATAGTAATAGTTTTAAATAAATTAAATAATATGGCAAGAAACTTGGAAGATACTAAATTATCTCGGAAGTTTAAATCATTTTTAACCCGTATCTCACCCAGATTAAATACAGAGGTTGTCTATTTCTTTAAGTTTAAGAAGCGTATCAACTTGAATAATCCAAAGACCTTGGACGAGAAGATTCAATGGCTAAAATTGAATACCTATCTGGGGGATCCTCTCATTACGCAGTGTGCAGATAAATTTGCAGTTCGGGAATACGTAGAAAAGAGTGGATGTGGCGAGATTTTGAATGAACTCTATGGCGCATATGATAGAGTGGAGGATATTCCTTGGGAAGACCTTCCCAATAGCTTTGTCCTCAAATGGAATTTTGGCTGTGGTCAAAATCTTATAGTTCGTGACAAGTCAAAACTGAATATTGTGGACGCAAAAAAGAAGTTGGAAAAATGGTATTCTATTCATGATACTTTTTATCTCCCATATTCAGAAATGCAGTATAAGGGGATTACTCCAAAGTTAGTGTGTGAGAAACTAATTGAGACTGAAGATGGCGATTTGCCTGTAGACTATAAATTGTACTGCTTTAATGGAAGACCTGACTGCGTTTTGGTTTGTGCAAAGCGTGGGCACATGAGGCATGGAGCAGAATATTATTTCTTTGATAAAGATTGGAAATTGAAACGATATAATAAGAGAGGAAAGGCGGCCCCTCCAGGTTTTACATTGCCAAAGCCTAACAATTATGAGTTGCTGTTCGATTACGCATCGAAGCTAAGTAAGTCATTCCCCTTTGTACGTGCAGACTTCTATTTGGAGCATGGAAAGGTTACTTTTGGAGAATTGACATTCACCCCATGTGGTGGCTTTGATGTGAATAGATTGCCAGAAACACAATTGCTTTTTGGTGAGATGCTGCAACTTCCAATTTGAGGAGAAAGAAGATAGTTTATGATTATAAGAATTTCGTTCATACTCGCCGTTTTTTTTAGTGTGATTTCACAGATACCTTCTGTGCTACATTCTTCTTGGGGCGATTTTATGAAGTATTCATGGATCATTCCTGCAGGTTTGTTGTTATTTAAGGATGGAAAACAGTATTTTGACAGGCCAATAAGGTGGTTTATTTTGTTTGTCTTTTGTTTCGGTTTCTATTGTGTTCTTTTTGAAGCATTTACTTTAGATCAGTATGTAGGCCGTGATTATTATAATATAATCATTTCTTTCTTGATTTATTCGGTGTCATACAAGTATTGGAAAAGTTATGGTTCGGAAAAGCGTTTGGAACATTTGTCCTTCATCTTGCTCTTGTCAGGTTGTCTGTTGGCATATTATTTATATGCAGATTATTTAAAGGAAGGTAATCTTATGTCAAGGGTTTTTGCATATAACCGAGGAAAAAACTCCGCTTCAGTCATACTTCTATGTGCAATTTTGATACCAATGCTTAATTTACGTTTCAAGAATAAGTGGATTAGCATTATTGAATATGCTCTATTTGCCTTTATGTTTTATGTGATAGTCCTGCTTCGTTCACGTGCAACGTTTATAGGCGTCTTTTATATTATCTACTACTTTATCTTTAGAATTCGAAATCGAAAATTGACCGTATCGGTATTGTTGCTTACGGCATTTGCTGTTATTTGGGTGTTAACGCATTCAGGACTATATCATACGGTTGTAGATGGCATTTTATTGGCAGGCCGTGACGCAGAAGATTTGAATGAGTTGTCATCTGGACGTGTATATTTTATGGCTGAAACATGGGATTTATTCATTCAAAACATGTGGTTTGGCAACGGAAATATGTATATGGACTGCATGCCACTCGTCGTCCTCGCCCAGTATGGGATTGTCGGCGCTTCGATGGTTTTCGGTTTTTTGCTTTTTATGGGAGAGAAAATCTATAAATTTAATAGGAATAACTTTTTCTTCCTTACCTCATTCCTTTTGTTTAATGTACTCATGCTCAACTCCCTCTTTGAGGCTCAGCCTCCATTTGGCCCAGGAATTAAGTGTTTCATGCTATGGATGATGTTAGGTTTTTCATTCGCTAGTCCTTCATCGCAACAAACAAGTATTGAATAGTTTCTATGAGTAATGTCTTAGTCTTGACCTCATTATATCCTGCAGAAGATTTGCCGAAAGAGCAAACTCCTGTTGTGCATTATTTTACCAGGGAATGGGTACAATCAGGGACAGATGTTCGTGTAATACATTATCCATTTAACCTGCCTAGACCACTATTTTGGATTGTAAAGCTCTTTGGAAGCATATTGTCATCGTGGTGGGGAGCCGTTTTGAGAACTGAACCTGCGACAGAATGCGAGTATCTTTTGGAAGGAGTAAAGGTTAAACGCATACCCTTAATTAAATTATTTCCTCATAAGCGATATAGTACAAAAGAGATAACCGTTGCATTTCATAAAACAATATCTTATTGTGAGAGAGAAGGTTTCATTCCTGATGTCATTGTCTCTCATTGGTCGAATCCTCAGTTACAGATAATGCGTATGCTAAAGACGCATTACCATGTACCTACTGTATATGTCGCTCATAATGCTGGCAGAGAGGTTATTAAAGCCTATGGAGAAGAGGCAAATGAGTTGTTGAATTCGGTTGATCTCGTTGGATTTAGGTCGTCCTATATAGAAAATAATTTCAGAGAATTATTTAGATATACACGTCAGTCCTTCCCATGCTATTCTGGAATACCGGAGAAATATCTTTTAAAGGAAGATGTAAAACGAGATTTTTCAGAGTTAAATACATTCATTATGGTCGGTACATTGATTAGACGCAAATATCCCGCATCTATCGTTGCCGCACTAAAAAAGTCGTTTAATGACCAACCGTTTGTGCTGTCTTTTGTGGGGAGAGGTGAAGAGGAAAAAAAGATAAAAGAAGCTGCTGAAAGATTAGGAGTTAAAGAACATGTTCATATGCTTGGTTTTATGAACAGAGATGAAGTCGTTGAAGAAATGAAGAAGCATGAGGTATTTGTCATGATTTCACGGAGCGAAACTTTTGGTTTGGTTTACCTCGAGGCTATGTCGGCAGGTTGTATCACAATTGCATCAAGAAAAGGTGGTTTCGATGGCATCATTAAACATGGTGAAAATGGTTTTTTGTGTGCTGCAGGGGATGACGATGAGTTAGCTCATCTGATTTCTGAGATTCGCCAACTGCCAAGAGAACAACTGCAAAAGATTTCTGAAAAAGCTATTGCTACCGCAAGAGAATTGACGGATAAAAAAGTTGCCCGTAATTACATGAATAGTTTAGGGCAATTGATAGAGAGCCATAAGTCCGTTAGTAATTAGAGGCAAGTTAGATGTTATGAGATCTAAGGTTCTTTTCGGGTTGCTCGTTCTTTGTACGCTAAATGTTGCAGCTCAACGAAATATACAGTCAAAGCACTTGGCTAAGTCGGAATCCTCGAGGTACGATGTCGTAAAAACGCCTCGCATCAATGGATCTGAATATGTATTAAGGATATCTACTCAGGCAGAGTTTGACAAAATAGATGTCAAACTGAGAAGTTTGGCGGGAAAGTATAGGAATGTGTTGGTAAAAATCAATCCGGGTGTCTTTTATTACAAGAATAAGCACCTTTATTTAGGAGGGATCAATAATTCCGAACTTTCACTTCGAATTGAAGGTGATAGGACAACTTTGATTGCGAAGGGTAATGATTATACGCGACGTTCAAATCGTTATAATGGAGACTTAACATTTGGTCATTGTTTTCTGACAGATCAACTTGATTATTTGGATCTTAAAGGTGATTATTCACAGGTGTTGACTCCAATAGAGATAGTCAATGAAAAGTCAAAGTTGTGTCGGTTAAAAGTTAGTTTGCCAGATATTGATGCATCTGGGGCCTATATCCAGTTGAATGCATGGTATATGATCAAGTCGTATCCTATTACGAAGATTAAGGGAGGTTACCTTTATTTTACAGCTACAGACCTGACATATATAAACAGTAATAAATGCTACAACGTAAATTACGACTACGGCATTAGTAAAATATTGCCACGATATGTCATTAAGAACCTCAAAGGTGCTAATTCTGCTTATGTGCAAAAGGGAAAACTTGTTTTTCCCCAGCAGGTTTCATCTGTTCACGAATGTATCGCATCCCAATTTCTGATGTTGCATTCCGACAGACTTAAGTATTTCCATATTAAGGGCATAGAATTTGTTGGCAACAATTCAGCCGACCAGCTTTTTTCCATTCGTAACGTCAAGGCAGATAAGATTCTCATTTCAAACTGCACCTTTAGATACATTAAGAGTCCAATTCTACGTTGTATAGATACAGATAATCTTGTCTTCTCTGATAACATTGTTCAAGATTGCTTCGGAAATGCAGTCTGGTCATATAACAATAGTGCCAACACGGTCATCACAAACAATGTGTTTTCAAGGACTATCCATCATGTTGATCGCTCATCATGTGTATTGTGTTTTGGTAAGAATTTTTATGTGGCTAATAATGTGTTTATGAATTTTGGCGGGATGGCTATCTTTGCAGGAGTAAAATATAACCAGCCTAAAACGGCCCCAAATTCTGGAATCATAGAGAACAATGAGATATTTTATACAAGTGATTATCTTGATTTCATGAGAAAGTACTCATTGATTGATGGAGGAGCCATTTACTTGTCAACCCACACAGACGGAATCATTGTTCGCTATAATTATATACATGGCTTTGGAGGTATTGATTCCAAACGCTCTATTTACTGTGATGACGGATGCTACGATACGAAAATCTATGGCAACGTTATCGTTCAGCCAGATGACGAACAAGCTGTTTTTGAATGGTATAGTTCTGGTGCGGCAGCAAAGACTTCTAAATCTAACTCTGGTATCGACTTTATGTATAATGTTATCTGGGGTAAGTATAAGATGGAGGAACGTCCAAAAAGCGACTGTGTGCATGGTACGAATGTTATCATCTATACGGGTGAACGTCCTCAGAATGTCTTGAAGAACTTTGCTGCTCAGGAAAAAGATGTATTTGTAAGTGAGCCCATGCAGATAAACTCTCTCAAAGAACTGTCTCCTGGTACAATGAAGGCTATTATGAGTTTGCCAACCTATCAGGGAATGAAAAAATGGTTCGAATGAAAAAACTTCTTGTTCTTGCAGCTGGTATCCTTCAAGTACCCGTGATAAAGAAGGCACGAGAGATGGGGTACTATGTGATTGCTGCTGATGGTAATCCTAAGGCTGTTGGTTTGCCATTGGCAGATAAGGCTATTGTGGCCAATATCACAGACGAGGAGGTTATGTTGCGTATTGCCCGCGAAGAGAAGGTCGATGGGGTGATTCATCCTTGCTCGGAAGTGTCAATGAACGTTATGGGACGCATCAATGACGAACTTGGCTTGTCGGGTATATCCCGTGAAACGGCTATCCGAGCCACGAATAAGCATCTGATGCGTGAGGCTTTTGAATGTTATGGTGCCCCCAGCCCGAAGAGTTTTTGTACCAGTCATGTTGCTGAGGCTTGGGATATCTTCATCAATAAGTTCTCTCACAATACTGCAATCTTAAAGCCATCTCGTAACAGTGGTTCTCGCGGCGTTGCAAAGATCTCCCTACAGACCGAAAAGGAACAGTTTGTCTCACTTTTTAATCGTGCAATGAATGAAAGTCGCGATCAAAGCGTGATGATCGAACAGTTCATAGAGGGACCTGAATTCAGCGTTGAGATTATCGTTTGGAATGGCCATGTGAACGTGCTGACCGTGACGGATAAGAAAACAACTGAGGCGCCTTATTTCGTAGAGTTGGGGCATAATCAACCTTCTGTGTTCTCTAAGGAGGCACAGACTAAGTTGAAAGATGCTGCTGTGGCAGGTGTTAAGGCACTTGGCTTGGATAACTGTGCTGCTCATGCCGAACTAAAGTTGATGGATGGTGAACCATACCTGATGGAGATCGGTGCTCGTCTTGGAGGCGATTTCATCTCTACAGTCTTGACCCAGCTCAGCACAGGTATCGATATGGTGGCAGCAGCCGTCAACGTAGCTCTGGGCATTGAACCGAATCTCGTTCCACAAGGACCTCAACAAGGTGTTTGTATCCGTTATTTCACACCACAGCCAGGTAGGTTGACGGCCATCAAGAACAAAGAACTACTCAGCGACTCGCATATCTACGATGCAGAGATCTACCATCTGGAGGGCGACATGATTCCCGTAGTCCGTTCCAGTCTAGACCGCAGCGGACACGTCATCGTGACCGATGAAACTGTTGAGGCTGCAATAGAGCGAGCAGACAGAATTGTGGACGGTGTCGTTTTCATTGTTGATAACTGTACACTTCACCTTAATTGATGGGTTGACTCTGAACTATAAAACTATCTCTAAACTCTACACACTAAACTCTACACTATTGGAAGCATGTATAAGAATTTCTTCAAGCCACTCATCGATTTTTGCGGAGCACTGCTGATGCTCCCATTTGTTTTGCTGGTTATTATTGTCTTTGCCCCAATCATCTATTTCACGGATCGAGGCCCCGTTTTCTACAATGCGCCACGTACGGGTTTGCGTTGCAAGCATTTCAAGATGTTCAAGTTGCGTTCAATGTATGTCAATGCTCCTGACATTCGAAATGCCGATGGATCGACGTTTAATTCCGATAAGGACCCACGCGTGACACCTGTCGGCCGTTTCCTACGCAAAACCAGTCTTGATGAGTTCCCTCAGTTCTTGAACGTGCTGACAGGCGACATGAGTTTTGTTGGGCCAAGGCCTACCTTGGGGAATAAGCAACTCAATTATGATGAGTTAGTTGGCGACCGTAAAAAGCGTTTCAGCGTAAAGCCAGGAATCACAGGCTATGCACAAGCATATTATCGCAATAGCATTACCCAAGAAGAAAAGTTCCATTGGGATGCATACTATGCCGATCATATTTCATTATGGTTAGACATTAAGGTCTTGTTTATGACGGTGTATTCGGTTGTAGGAAGAAAGAATATCAATACTCAAACGCGATAACATTAAAATGCAGAGGTTAATGTACATATTGTTCCTATTTGTAGTTATTCTTACTGGATGTTCTAAAGATGAAATCATAGAATGGGAGATTGATCGACAGTTTCATGGTTATAATTCTAGTTCGGATGACTCATTAAAAGCATTAGGTGTTGTTAATGCTGTGAAGAAAGCTTATCATATGTCCGATATTAAGTTCGTGCCGAAATCAGATATTATCAGTAACAATAATACGTATAAGAAAGGACGAGAATATAGAGGAATGATATATTCGTCAACAAAAGAAATAAGCACTTATGTGGGTGAAGATGTTAGTTTTCATACGTTCATGACAGCTATAAATAATCCGAAGAGTAGGATATATACAGATAGGATAAATAAGCCTCCTTATCATGGGGCAAATTGTAGTTCATATTATGGGACAGTTTGCAGTGGTGTTGTTAATTATGCTCTAGGCTTAAGCGAAAACTATCGATCTTATGATTTTGTAGCTTCGAGTAAGTTCAAAAAGATTGAGAGTCCCACTCCGGATAGTGTGCAGATTGCTGATATCCTTTGGCAACCAGGACATGTATTACTAGTGACAAATATATCAAAGCTTTCTAATGGAGATGTTTCGAGAATAGAAGTTACGGAGTCGACAGGAAGAGGGACAAGACGTTATGAGAAGGCTAGCTCAGAGTTGAATTCTTTTTTCCAGAATGGAAATAAACTACTCCGCTATTTAGAAATGGAGAACAATTTGGATTACATCCCATTAACTTCTTTTGTAGCTGTCGGGAACGAGCAATTAAATCCTTATCAATATAATGATTTGATTTGTCCAGATAAGGGTGATCGTTCTTGTTACAGAACTGACGAGGACATAATTTTGAACATATCAAATGAAGACGCTCAGCTAGAAATCTACAAAGGGGATGAATTGAGAGAAGTATTGGCGGTAGCTAGTACAACAGATGTTTGTCTACATGGTTTGGAATACGGGGATTATAAGGCAAGAGTATCTTATGATGGTGTTTATAGCGATTTTGTTAGTTGGAAAGTCATTGATACCAATGTCTCTATTGATTCTAACACCAATAGGATTTACTTCAGTAGCGCAAATGCAACTCCTGCTTATTTTGAGTTTTGCAATATAGCAGGTTTTCGTCCAGAGAGATATGACGATATTTATACGCATGTTTTTACAAAAGAAGAATTACAAAGGGGATATATTGACGTCGCTCCTCCAACAAAAACACCTGATGAGAAGAATAGAACATATACATACGTCAAAGTTCATTTCAAATGTGATTATGGCAGAATTATAAATGCTCCATTAAATTGGTATAATAATTAGTTAATATGAAAGAAACAAGGAATTATCTTGCAAGTATAGGCTTGCCGAGTGGTGATCTTTATCAGCTTCCTACTTCTGAAAAACGTTTTGAAGATGGTGGCCAGTATCGTTTTGAGGTTCCAGGAATTCAAGGTCCAGGTCCTATGAAAGCATTATTAGAGGCTCTTGATGGCTATGGTATAGAAATTCACCGAGTTACTCAAACGCAAGGTATTATGCGTCTACTGGATTGCGAGATTGAACAAATGCTGGAATATGCCCAAAAATGGAATGTAGAATTGTTATTGGCAACAGGTCCTCGTGCTACAGTCGACACTAGTGCTAGTGTAAATACACCGGAAGGTGTCCGTATGGGGTATCGTTTGCGTGGCCAGGAACAAGTTATTCGTGCCGTTGAAGATATCCGCCGCGCTGCCCGTTTGGGCGTACGTTCATTCATGGTTTACGATGAAGGCCAGTTGTGGTTGATGAATAAAATGAGGAAGGATGGGTTCCTGCCAAAGGATGTCAAATTCAAGGTATCAGCGCATACGGGCCATGGCAATCCTTGCTCTGCCAAATTGCTCGAAGAGAATGGAGCCAACTCATTTAACCCAGTTCGCGACATCCAATTGCAGATGCTGTCGGCAATACGTGCTGCCATTGACATCCCTATTGATATTCATACGGAAAATCCGAAGTCCACGGGAGGCTTTATCCGCCACTATGAGGTGCCAGAGTTTATCCGTGTCGCAGCACCAATATATCTTAAAACCGGCGGAAGTGTCGCTGCGACACATAGTTGGGACACAACAGAGGCCGATGCAAAGAAGCGTGCTAAGCAGGTTGCTTTAGTTAAAAGAGTTATTGATACGTATTATCCAGATGCAATTGTTTCGCCGAAGTAATAATGCTAGAATCAGTGTAAAGGATAACAAGTAACAAAAGAAATGAGACATCATCTATATAATCAGGAATTCAACTTCGTACATGCTCCCATAGAATTTAATAAATATACAGATAGGGAGTTGTTGCAATATTGTCTTGGTGCAACGTTATATATGCCCGGTACAAAAGACGTAAAGGAAAAAATCGTCAATCATCGTTTGGATGTGACGTCTTTTGTGATGTGTTGTGAAGACGCTATTAAAGAAGAGGAATTGCCCGCTGCAGAGCAAAATATCCTTGACCATATGGACTACTTTGCTGATTTGATAGAGGCAGGTCGTCTGACCCATGATGATATCCCGCTTATTTTTGTTCGCGTTCGTAATCCAGAGCATTTCAAGCATTTCGCTTCTCGTCTGACGGCAAGGCAGGCGTCTGTGTTGACAGGATTTAATTTCCCGAAGTTTTGTAGTAGAAATGCTTTAGGCCTGTTGAAAACCCTTGTTGAGGTGAATAACCGTCTAGGTGTAGTCCTTTATGGTATGCCCATTTTGGAAGGACCTGAAATCGCGTTTAGGGAGCAGAGAAATCAAGAACTTTTATTGCTTCGCAATATTTTGGAACCCTACAAGGAGCTGATTCTTAATATCCGTGTTGGAGGAACTGATATGTCTTCATTGTTTGGCGTTCGCCGTGGCATCAATTCAACGGTATATGATATCATGCCCGTGAGGGATGCGCTATCTGATGTTTTGAATTTCTTCAACCGCTATTGTGATTATAGCGTCTCAGCAGCAGTATGGGAGTATTTCCGCGCGTATAAGGATGATGACATAGACGATGTCATCCGTAGAAATTTCCATAATGCACTTATCAAAGGCCAGGAGATTATCAATCCTGCTATTGATGGCTTATTGAAAGAGGTGTTGGTCGATCGTGCAAATGGTTTTATTGGCAAAACAATCATTCATCCTACACATGCAAAGTTTGTTAATGCAATGTTTGCTGTAGTAGAGGAAGAGTATAATGATGCGATCCAGATTCTAAATACTTCAGGAGGTGTCGTTAAGAGCGAGCATGGCGACAAGATGAACGAAATAGGGCCACATCATCGTTGGGCAGAAAAGATTGCCAAACGTGCAGCTGTCTATGGTGTTATAAAGAATGAAGATTCTGTGCTCAGTCTTGTCTTAGGAGGAAAGGAGTAACTTCATGATGAAGGTTGTATTAGGAACAATGAATTTCGGCCCGCAACTGGACACAGTGGCGAGTAAGCAAATGATAGATGGTTTCCTAGAGACGGGGAACCAAGAGTTGGATACTGCATATGTCTATAATGGCGGAGCCACAGAGGAAATCCTTGGAGAGGTTCTTCCTACCCTAAAATCAAATGGTTATAAGGTGGCTACCAAGATACATCCTCGTATTACAGGTCGATTGGACCGTGAAACGATCTTAATGGAGTTTGGAGAGTCCCTCAGACGTATGAAACGTGATAGTGTTGATTTACTCTACTTCCATTTCCCTGATAGGAAAACACCCATAGACGAGGCTCTGTTTACAATGAAGGAGCTTTTTGAGCAAGGAAAAGTTAAGGAATTTGGTTTGAGCAATTACCCGGCATGGCAAGTGATTGACATCGCTTATAAATGTGACAAGATAGGGTGTCCTCGTCCTGCGGTTTATCAAGGCATGTATAGTGCTTTATGTCGGAATGTTGAGCCAGAACTGTTTCCTGCGATTCGTTCTTTAGGAATGCGTTTCTATGCATTTAATCCCTTGGCAGGAGGAATGCTTACGGGTAAGCATTTGCATTTCGAGGATAAGCCGGAACCAGGGCGTTTTGCTCGTTTGGAGAGCTATCGTAAGCGATATTGGAAACAAAGTTATTTCGATGCGGTGGATGAAATTCGTACTGCATGTGAATCTGAGGCTATACCGATGGCAGAGGCAGCATATAGATGGTTGGTTAACCATTCTATGTTGAATGAGAACGCTGGCGATGGAATCTTACTAGGTGCTTCTCGTATTGAACAGATGAAGCAGAACCTGTCTGCTGTTGAGAAGGGTGTTTTGTCCCAGACTATTCTTGATGCAATGGATAATGCTTGGGAAATAGTAAAGTCTGATAGCCCAACCTATTTTAAGTTTATCTGATATGAATCTGACAGATAGATTTCTCAATAACATTTATGAACTCAAAGAACGTCCTGTCAGCAAAAACTGCGAAGTACTTATTCGTTCATACTTGCTCGATACAATTGGTGTATCGCTTGCAGGTGCGGCAGATCTGAAAGACAAGGAGTCTGCGTTGTTGAAGCTTCTTGGAAGAAGCGGAGATGTTAAGGCAATTGGCCGTAATGAAGGCAGTTCAATGGCAGATGCCATTTTCCTTAATGGTCTTAGTTCTCATTTTCTTGAATTGGATGATGGGGTTCGTTATGGTGTGATTCATCCTAGCGCACCGCTATTCTCTGCATTGATACCATTAGCTGTTGAAAATCACATATTATGGCATGATTTTATGCTTGGAGTGATATGTGGCTATGAAACAAGTATCCGATTAGCCAGTGCTATGCAACCTACTCATTACAGCATGGGATATCATCCTACTGCAACGTGTTGTACTATAGGAGTAGCTGTGGGCATTTCGGTAATGATGGGCTGGGGGGATGAGGTGATTAAAGATGCTTTTTCTGCTGCATGTGTGTCTGCCAGCGGATCATTGAAGGTATTAGATGATGTCTCTCAAATTAAACCTTACAACTGTGCAAAGGCTGCTTTGAATGGCTATATGTCTGCCATGCTTGCAGGGGCTGGTTTTCACGGCCCTTCTGATGCATTGGGCGGAGATACCGGATTCCTAGAAATGAATTCAACGGCATTTAACGAGGATATACTCTTGGGAAAACGTGATTTCCTTTATCTGGAAAAGATTTACCAGAAGCCCTATGCTTCCTGTCGCCATACGCATCCTGAGATAGAAGCTTGTTTTAAAATCAGAAAAGTAGAAGGGTTTAACGTAAAAGATGTGGACAAGGTGGAAATTATTACCTATAAAGGAGTAATTGGCAAACATGACTTCAAAGATATTTACGGTGAATCTTCTGCTCGTATGAGTATTCCTTACAGCACTGCTATTGCTCTTTGGACCGGTAAAGCAGGTATAGCAGAGTTTGCAGAACCTTATGTAAGTAACCGTGACATATTGGCTCTGACGCAAAAAGTAGATGTATTTCCTGATGAGGAATTGAGCCGTTTGGTTCCAGATAAGCGAGTTGCAGTTGTGAATGTTCATATGCGTAATGGCGATGTTTTGATTGAACGCGTAGATTATCCCAAAGGTGAACCGGAGAATCCCCTTTCCCATGAAGAGATATTAGCAAAGTTCCTCTCTATGGCAGATTATGCTGGACTATCAAATGAGAAGGCACGGCAGATATTTCACGAGATTATAATCAATGAAAAACCTGATTTACGACAAATATGGTAGTTCAAGAACAACTCTTCCATGCATTGGAGGACATGGGCATTCGCTTTTTTACAGGTGTTCCAGATTCTTTGCTGAACGATTTCTGCTTGTACCTATGCGGGCATTTTACAAAAGAGCAACATGTAATGGCAGCCAATGAAGGCAATGCTATCGGTATTGCAGCTGGCCACTATCTTGCTACAGGTTCTATTCCTGTGGTCTATATGCAAAACTCTGGTATTGGCAATGCTACCAATCCACTACTATCGCTTACGCATCCTTGTGTGTATTCAATACCTTTGATTCTTGTCGTTGGTTGGCGTGGAGATCCTTCCGTCATAGATCATGCACAGCACAAGAAGCAGGGTGAACTGACACCGGTTTTGTTAAAGGATATGGATATTCCTTATGAAATTCTGGATGATGAAAATACCGTTGTTGAAAAAATCAAGTGGGCTCATGAAAAAGCAAAGGAAACATCTGCTCCTGTTGCTTTGATTGCCAAAAAGGGAATCCTTACTCAGAAGGAAAAACATCAGGAGTATCCTGACAGTATGTTGATGAATCGCGAGGAGGCAATCTCTGCTGTCATCGACGTGTTTGGTAAGGATGCTATCTATTTGGCTACCACAGGTCGTGCCACACGAGAACTCCATGAACAATTATCTGCACATGGCATCTCACATAATGTTGAATTTTTGAATGTAGGCTCAATGGGTCACTTGTCGTCAATTGCTTTAGGCATGGCTATTGCGCAGCCTAAAAAGAAATTTGTGGTCTTTGATGGTGATGCAGCAGCCGTGATGCATATGGGTAGCCTTGCTACTATAGGTAGATACCGCCCTGGTAACTTGATTCACATAGTGTTAAATAATGGAGTAAATGAGTCTGTAGGTGGACAACCATCAGCAGGGCAGATTGTGCATCTGACACAAGTTGCAAAGGCATGCGGCTATTCCACTTTGGGAAAAGAACTGTCAACAAAAGAAGAGTTACAGGATGCTGTAAGAAATTTCCCTGATGGTATCTCGCCTTCATTCTTTGATGTGTTTGTTCGGCAGGGTATTCGTAAGGACATGCCAAAGTTGAGTATCAACCATCAGTCTGATAAAAAATCTTTGATGGATAACTTATTAAAGGATGAATAACAATATAATCGCTCTAACAACACCATTAAGTGAAGAGGCAGTTTCTCGCCTTAAAGTAGGTGATGTCGTTTCTATCTCTGGTTATATCTATACCGGTCGCGATGCAGTCCTTCCAAAGATCGTAAAGCATGCCGAGGAAGGGACTCTATCAGAGGTGAATGTAGATTTGACGGGATCAGTCATTTTCCATACGGCAGTCAGTCCTGCAGGTGTTGGTCCCACGTCGAGCAATAAGTTGGAAATAGAGAGTAGCTTTGAACCCCTCTCAAAGGCTGGCATTAAGATGCACTTGGGAAAAGGTGCCATCAAGCCGGAAACGGTAAAGGCTTTGGCGGAAAACAATGCAGTCTTCGCCATTATCCCTCCCGTGACGGCTCTCTTGGAGAGCCAGACCGTTGAGCGTGAGGTAGTGTGCTATCCTGAGCTGGGCATGGAGGCTTTCCACCGCATTAAGGTCGAAAACTACCAGGCCATCATCGCTGCAGCTCATGGGGAGAGTATTTATGAATGATCGTTGGCTTTGGCCGTTTGCTGTTAGCCTTAGGCTTAAAAAGCACATTTAGAGAGTAATGGTCCAAACTTTGTTCTTTGTATGAGAAACTTTAGAAATTATGACATTTGGGTCAATGGGATGGATATTGCTGATAAGGTGTATAAACAAACAGATTTGTTTCCTAAATATGAAATGTATGGCCTTTCCGACCAACTTCGACGTGCAGCGGTATCTATTCCATCAAATGTAGCAGAAGGTTGTTCTAGAACATCGGAAGCTGAACTCTCACGTTTTCTAGAGTATTCCATAGGTTCTTGTTTTGAGGTAGAAACACAGATAGAAATAGCCAAACGCAGAGGTTATAT
>JAEEGL014659818.1_pt1 | contig 30498 bp, 18 predicted proteins | sample 9134231 | NCBI WGS metagenome assembly JAEEGL01 (sample SAMN16246548, study PRJNA631951) | gut metagenome | biome: gut microbiome; feature: rumen; material: fiber-attached | host: Bos | place: Iran: Karaj | collected 2018-10 | reverse complement strand
GATAACGAAACGATCGGTGACGATGAGCTTTTTAACAAAATCGACTGGTATGTGGACGGTGTAGAGATCTGTGAATAGAAAGCGGTCTTCGGACAGAAACAGAACAATAATAGTGCTCGTGTTTTTTGCGCTGTCGCTCTGTGTCGTGGGCGCTGTTTTACGTACGCGTATAGGTATGCTCCTGCAATCCTATACTGAAAGCCAGACCAGGAAGCAGGCTGAAGCGATCGCACTTTTGATGGAAGAAAAACTGAATACCGAGCTTGAGGATCTTGAGTATGTCGCAGACAAACTTGAAGATAACCTTGATGACCTGGATGATCTCATGCCGCGAATCTACAGTGATTCGGGTATAACGCAGGGACTCTTAAGTATCGACGGAGAGGCACTTTACGGTGACAGCCTGGATCTGTCGGTATTTGACGGGATCCAGTCGTCTTTCCGCGGTGCGAAGGTAGTGACATATGTGGAAGGCGAGGGAATGCTCTTTACATGTCCGGTCTATAACGGGCCGAACATCAGGTACGTATTATACCGTCTCTGTCCAGAGGAAGTTCTGGGCGACCATTTTGCGGTGGAAGTCTATGATGATCTGGGCAAGTTCTGCGTGACCACGAGAGACGAGAGGATAGTCGTACCGTTTTATAACGTAAAAGACGAAGATCTTAACTGGTATCAGAGTAAAGATATTCAGGATAAATATACTTCCATGCATCTGGAGATGGAGGTTTCCGTAGCTGCCGCGAGAACCTTTTCAACGGATCGCGGCGACATGCTGCTGTTCGAAGCGGAGATCCCGGGAACGGATTTCATCATATCCGGTTATGTGCCGAAATCTTTGGCAACGGAAGGCATAGGTAACATTTCGCTGCTGGTGTCCTGGGTATTCGGACTCCTGATGCTGCTTGTAATGCTGGGCGCTTTTTATCTGACCAGAGCCAGGATCATGATCCGTGAGAGCGATGAACTTAAGGCTGCGAAAGCTCAGGCTGAGGAAGCATCGCGTGCCAAGAGCGATTTCCTGGCTAACATGTCTCATGAGATCAGAACACCCATCAATGCGGTTCTGGGCATGAACGAGATGATACTGCGTGAGAGCAGCGACGATGTGATCACCACATATGCATCGAATATCAAATCAGCCGGAAGCAGCCTGCTTGGGATCATTAACGACATACTTGATTTCTCCAAGATCGAAGCCGGTAAGGTTGAGATACTTCCCGTGGAGTACGACCTGTCCCTGATGATCAACCATCTGGTAAATATGGTGACCAACCGTGCCGAGGAAAAAGGGTTAAGACTCGATCTCGACATAGACAGCAATATACCTAAAGGTCTGTACGGTGATGAGGTCCGTGTTAAACAGATCATTACCAACATCCTTTCAAACGCCGTGAAATATACCGAGGACGGAAGCATCACGTTCAGTATTCACTACGAGGACATACCGGACGATCCGGAAAGTATCATGCTCAAGGTATCCGTCAAGGATACCGGTATCGGTATCAAACCCGAAGAGATTGATAAGCTTTTCTCGGAGTTTGAGAGACTGGATGAGAAACGAAACCGCAATATCGAAGGAACAGGTCTGGGGATCAGCATAACCGGAAGGCTTCTTGAGATGATGGGTTCCGAGCTTAAGGTCGAGAGCGTTTACGGAGAAGGTTCCACGTTCGGTTTTGATCTTCAGCAGGGCGTAACATCCAGGGCTCCTCTCGGAGACTATGAAGAGTCTTATCGTGAACATATTGCAGGCATGGAAGGTTACCGTGAGAAGTTCGTCGCTCCGAATGCGCGCATTCTGGTAGTGGACGATAATTCAATGAACCTCATGGTATTCAAGAGTCTGGTCAAACAGACGGATGTACAGATTGATACGGCTGTAAGCGGCGATGAGGGAATTGCTCTTTCCGGGGCTGTTAAGTATGACATGATCTTCCTCGATCACATGATGCCCGAAAAAGACGGTATAGAAACACTGCATGAGATGCGTGCGGATAATGAGAATCCCAACAGCGATACCCCTGCGATCTGTCTTACGGCCAACGCCATATCCGGCGCAAAGGAACTATATATCTCGGAAGGATTCGAAGACTATCTGAGCAAGCCCATCGATCCGGACATACTTGAGGATATGATGCTTGAATACCTTCCCAAGGACAAGATCGAAAAGCGCGCTCCGGGCGAAGATGACACGGACGCCGGAAATGATGACAGGCTGGCTGAACTTTTTGAAATGCTCGATGACAGTCCGATAGATGTGAGCAGCGGTCTCAGGAACAGCGGCACGCCGGATGCATATTTTACCCTGCTTAAGATATTCTATGAATCCATGGATGAGAAATCCGAAGAACTGTCCCGCTATTATTCCGAGGGGGATATTAAGGATTATACGATCAAGGTTCACGCTCTGAAGAGCTCTGCGATGATCATCGGGGCAACACCGCTCGGAGAGGCCGCACAGAAACTTGAGGATGCGGGAAAGGCCGGTGACACCGTATATATACGGGATCATCATCCCGTGTTCATGGAAGAATATGAGAAATATAAAGAGCCGTTATCTATGATCTTTACCGGTGAAGAGGAAGATGATAAGCCGCTTGCCGGACCCGATCTTATGAAAAAAGCTTATGAAAAGATCAGAGCCGGCGCAGAAGAATTAGACTGCGATAAACTGGAGGAAGTCTTTGAAGAAATGAGTTCCTACAGCATTCCGGATGAAGATAAGGAACTGTTTAAAAAGCTGAGAGAAGCATCCGGGAGATTTGAGTATGATGCGATACTTAAACTCATGAACCCGGAACAGAATACATAAACTGAAAGGATCATGATACTGACGTGAATTACTGGATAGCTGTGGTTGATGATGAACCGTTAAGCCTCACAATCGCAAAAGATATATTGAATGAAGAGGGGATGAAAGTCAGCTGTTTAAGATCGGGAGGCGATCTTATCAGGCTGGTCGAGAAGAACACCCCCGACCTGATCCTGCTGGATATCCTGATGCCTGAAATGGACGGATTCGAGACTTATCATGCGCTAAGGAAGCTCGAAGCGGATCACGGCAGAGCACAGATTCCCGTTATCTTTCTGACGGGAGATAATAATGCGGACATGGAGCGGCGCGGACTGAAAGCCGGCGCATCCGATTTTATCCGCAAACCTTTTAACAAGGATGTTCTGGTCGGCCGTATAGTCAATACGATAGAGAACAGCAGGAAGATCGAGAGCCTTACCGAAGAGGCAACGACCGACAAACTTACCGGATTCTTAAACAAGGCCGGCGGAGAGAAGAAGATATCCGAACTGTGCAGTAAAATGCGCGGAGTCCTGACCGTTTTTGACCTGGATAATTTCAAACTGATAAACGATCTGTACGGACATGACATGGGTGACCAGGTTCTGATGGCTTTTTCCGACGTCATGAGAAGAAACGTCAGATCTACCGATACGCTGTCCAGAATAGGCGGAGACGAGTTCATGGGATTCTTTCTTGAGGCTCCCGTAAATGAATTCATAGCGGCGCTTACGAAGCGCATTAACGACCAGCTCATCGATGAGTGCATCAAACTGATGGGCGAGGATTTTAACGTTCCCATCGGAATATCTGTGGGCGCGGCATGCACTCCCGAAGATGGGACCGATTTTCATGAGCTTTTCAGATATGCCGATGAGTGCATGTACCGAATCAAGCAGAACGGAAAGCACGGATTTGCGATATATGATCCGGACGCCGAAACAACAGATACGGCCGGCGATGCCGAACTGGAGATAGGACGTGTATCCAAGATATTCGGTGAAAGAAATGAAACCGATGAAGCAATGGAACTCGGCGCGGATCCTTTTACTTCCGTATACAGATATATGATGCGGCGCGCCCGTGAAAACCGCGAGACGGTTACCAAAGTTCTGATCCACATGCAGGCCGAAGCCGGCTCCGATATCACGTCGGAAGCTGAAGAATTCTCGGCGATCCTTAAGAAGAGCCTCAGGGTCAGTGATGTATTTACACAGCTTCAGACAGGACATTTCTTCATTCTGCTGCATGATATGCCGGAAGCGGGCTGTGAATGCGTAATAAATGGTATAATAGAGAAATGGACTGCAAAGCAAACATCGGAAAATATCAGGCTTCAGTATTCTCTTGAAACGGTTACAGGGTAAAAGAACATGAATAAGAACAGCATTGTTTATACCAATGATAACTGTATAGGATGCAACAAGTGCATCAAGGTCTGTTCGGCGATAGGGGCCTGTGTTTCGGTCGAAGAAAACGGCAAGGCGCGTATCGACGTGGACGGAAGCAAATGCGTTGCATGCGGAAGCTGTATCGACGTATGTGTGCACGGTGCCCGTGAGTTCATGGATGATACGGTCAGATTTTTTGACGATCTGGAAAAAGGCGAGCCGATATCACTGCTCCTTGCTCCCGCATTTAAAGCCAACTATCCCGATGAGTACGAGAGCGTACTCGGCGGATTAAAAGAACTCGGAGTAAACAGGATAATCAGTGTATCCTTCGGCGCGGATATCACTACCTGGGGATACTTAAACTACATAAACGAATATAACTTCGTCGGAGGCATTTCACAGCCGTGTCCCGCAGCGGTCTCTTATATCGAGAGATACCTTCCGGAACTTCTTCCCAAGGTGTTCCCGGTGCAGAGTCCTCTGATGTGCGCTGCGATATATGCGCGCAAGGAACTGGGCATCACTGATAAGCTCGCGTTCATCAGTCCCTGCATAGCCAAGAAACTTGAGATAGAAGATCCTCATAACGATGGACTGGTTCAGTATAACGTAACGTTCGAGCATCTGATGAACTATGTGAGACTGCACAAGATCAAAGGTGAATCGATCCACAGCGAGATAGAATACGGTCTCGGATCGTTCTATCCGACTCCGGGCGGACTTGCCGAGAATGTGAAGTGGTTTTTGGGCGATTCCGTATTCATCAGACAGATAGAGGGTGAAAAGCATCTGTACGAATGGATGCATATCAATGCAGACCGGATTAAGAACGAAGAGACTCCTTTCCTGTTCATAGATGCGCTCAACTGTGAGAAGGGCTGCATATGCGGTACTGCCGTAAATCCTGATAAATCCAAAACAGATGACGCTCTTTATGCGCTTCTTGATATCCGCGAGAAGTCCAAAAAGGATACGAGCAAAGACGCGTGGTCGAGGCCCGATACTCCCGAGGAGAGACTTAGGAACTTTAACGAACAGTTTAAGGATCTGAAACTCGAGGATTATCTGAGGGGTTATACCGACCGGTCCAAAGAGTGCAGATACGAGATTCCGAACGATGAACAGCTTGAAGCTATATTCGAGAGCATGAACAAGACAACTGAGGAATCCCGCAATATTGACTGTACATGCTGCGGATACGAAAGCTGCAGGCAGATGGCCACGGCCATATTCAACGGCTTTAACCACAGAGATAACTGCATCTACTATGAGAAGACTCATGTACGCGAACTGGAGATGGAGAAGGTCATCTCCGAAAAGACCGCCAAGGCCAAGACGGACTTCTTTGCCAATATCTCTCATGAGATCCGTACCCCGATCAACACCATCATAGGCATGAATGAGATGATACTCAGAGAGACTGCCGATGACGGGATCGCGATGTATTCGGAGGGTATCCAGAATGCAGGAAAAGCCTTGCTCGATCTGGTCAATGATATCCTTGATTTCTCCGATGTGGATGCGCAGACAGCCGATATCACTTCCGTTACCTACGACCTCTCAACTTACCGCAGAGCTCACAGCGAACGCAAGGAGTACAAGGAAGCCTTCATTGCGCCTGAGGCTCAGGTTCTCGTTATTGATGATACCCTCATGAACCTGATGGTATTCAAGAGCCTTCTCAAGCATACGAAGATGAAGATCGATACGGCCTCGAGTGGAGACGAAGGTCTTGCCCAGGCCGCGAAGAAGAAATACGATATCATCTTCTTTGATCATATGATGCCCGGAAAGAACGGTATAGAGACTCTTCATGAATTGCGTGAGTCATCGGGCAATCCCAACCGTTCGACGACTGCCGTGTGCCTCACTGCGAATGCAATACCCGGTGCGGAAGAGCAGTACCTCAGGGTCGGCTTTGACGCCTATATGTCCAAACCCATAGATCCGAAGAAACTCGAAGAGATGCTGCTTAAGTATCTTCCTTCCGGTAAGGTTCAGATCACGGAAGCCGTGGCTGAAGAAGAAACAGTCGATATTCCCGAAACACTTGCCACACTGTCCGAAAGCGGCGTGATAAACGTGACTACGGGTATAAAGAACAGCGGAGACGCGGATTCATATATGTCGATGCTGAAGATATACTACGATTCCATCGAAGAGAAAGCGAACGAGATCAACCGGTATTACTCCGAGGGTGATATCGAGAATTACACGATCAAAGTTCACGCCCTCAAGAGTTCCTCGCGTATCATCGGTGCGACTGCCTTTGGCGAAAAAGCGCAGAAGATGGAGGATGCCGGCAAGAAGAGCGATACCCGGTATATCGATGAGAATCATGATGCTCTCATGGTTGAGTTTAAGGACTTTAAGTCCCTGATCGGAGTACTTTTTGCAGAGGATGAAGATGACTCCGGGAAGCCACTGGCTGATGATACTCTCTTAAGCGAGGCTTTTGCCGAGATGCGTCCGGCTGCAGAAGACTACGACAGCGACAAGTTTGACGAGATATTTGAGCGTCTGTCGGGATACGCGATTCCCGAAGAGAAGAAAGAACTGATTTCCAGGTTAAAATCTTTGGCCGATAATTTTGATTTTGAATCAGTGATCGAATTGCTGGATAACAATACCTGAAAACCTGATTTGATAATACATATAAATATAAAACCTTAATAAACGCAAGATATAAAAAGGAGAAATGAAATGAGCGGATTGCGCAGTTTAGTGATCGTGGGATCGACAGAGGGCATACTTGCCAGGGGGCTTAGGAACAAGTTGTCCGGATTCGGGATCGACGTGGTGTTTGCCGGTATGGATACCGTGAAACTCAAAGAGGTAAAGGACAATACCGGAATATACCTCATCGAACTCAAGGAGGATGTGGATAATCTGCAGTACGCGTTGGGACGTATACGAGAAAACATCGCATCTTCCGTAGCCCGTATTATCGTCATAGCGCAAAAGGATGACCAGACTGATCTGAAAAGAAAACATCCTGATCTGGCTTCACGTGTTACGGACTGGTATGAGCATGGATTCGATATGGACGAATTCAGCAAATATGTGAAAACGTCTCTTGAAAACGAGGTCGTAGCGCCGACCAAGGTGGAGAGCGGCGGAGTAAAGAATATCCTTATAGTTGATGATGATCCTACCTACGCCAAGATGGTCAGAGAATGGCTTAAGGATTTCTATCACGTATCCGTAGTCGTAAATGCGATGCAGGCGATCAATTTCATGAATACCCACCAGCTCGATCTGGTGCTTCTTGACTATGAAATGCCTGTCGTAAGCGGCCCTCAGGTATTCGAAATGATGAAGAACGAACCTGAGACCTGCAATATCCCCGTAATGTTTCTGACCGGAGTTGGTGACCCGGCAAGCGTATCCAAGGTTATTGCGCTCAAACCCGCGGGATACATGCTTAAGAGCGCCACCAGGGAAGATCTGCTCAATAAGCTGATAGCCTTCTTTAAATAATCAAACAGACCAGAGGAAAAATAATGAACCAGTCGAGAACCGAAAGATTCATCATACTGTTGGTAACCCTTGCATGTGTGGGACTTACCGTTGAAAGCGTTATGCTCGGATGGGAGTTCTGGGTTCCTCCGCTCATCATTATCGGAACTATCGGACTGTGGATAATGAACATATCCGGAACCCCGTCCTATTCTGTCCGCAAGGGTTATTATCTGATATACGCCATGCTCGCCGCGCTCTTTCACGGAGTTCACGAGACGAGTTTTTTTGATGTCTCGATAGTATTCATTCTAGTCATGGTCACCTATTCGTTCCTTAACCATCTTTATATGATGTATATGTTCCTTATCGAGTATTTCTGCGTGATGGGAATTCAGGTTTTTCTGGCTTTAAAGACACAGTCTTTTGCTTCGGATCCGCTCAATATCTCCAGAGTCGTTCTGCACGTGACCATAGTCGTGCTCATTTTTTTCACCTGCGTTAAAGCGATCAACGACAGACAGACAACTTCAGAGGCCACAAAGGAACTGGAAGACCGGATCGAAGCCGGTGATGCGGATATTGAGGACTTTCTGACTAACATCTCACATGAGCTCAGGACGCCCGTTAACGTTGTAAACGGCATGTCCGAACTCCTTATCAAAAGAAACAGCGGCAAAGAGGCACTTTCCATAAAAGACGCCGGTATCAGACTTGCCTATCAGATCGAAGACATCCTGGATTACACCGAATGCAAACGAAATAAAGTCATGCTCGAGGAAGAGGATTACATGAGCACGTCCCTTATCAATGACGTGGTAACATCCTTCAGACTGATAAATAATGAAAATAAACTTGAAATGGTCGTTAACATCGATCCGAACGTTCCGACAATGATGAAAGGTGATGTTAATAAGCTTCACAAGATATTCAGACATCTGCTCGACAATGCAGTCAAGTTCACGAAGCAGGGCGGCATATATGTCAGAATGTATACAGAACCTAAGGAATACGGCGTGAATCTGTGTATCGAAGTGACCGACACCGGTATAGGAATGGACCGCAAGGCGATCGAGTCCTTAAAGAACGGATTGTATCAGGCAAATAAAAAGCGTGACAGGAGCTCCGGAGGCATTGGCCTCGGAATGCTCATCATTCACGGTTTTACTCATAAAATGGGCGGATTCGTCAAGGTTGAGAGCGAAAAGAAGGACGGTACCACGGTCAGAGTTACCATTCCTCAGAAGGTGGCGGACGCCACTCCGTGTCTTGCTCTTTCACCCGGCTTTACCGGAGATATCTTATTCCATGTCCGTTCGGATAAGTATAAGGTTCCGAAGGTCAGGGATTTCTACAGGAGCATGGCTTTAAACCTGGCTACCGGCATCCATGTCCGGCTGTATTCCGCCGAGACCATCAAGGAGATCGAGCACTTAAGAGGCAGTATCGATGTAAGATTCATCTTCATGGGCCAGGAGGAATATGAGGCCAATTTCGAGTATTTTGATGACCTTAGCCGGACCGGCATCGTAATTGCCGTCAGCGCAAACCCCGGACTTAAGACTTCTCCCGGAAGCAAGGTCATTGTCATGCCCAAGCCGCTGTATGCTTATCCCGTTGTTAAGATCCTTAACGAAGGAACGGATGCAAAGGATATCGAGTATGCCGATAACATAGTTAAACCGGCGTTCAGGGGCGTGAGGGCGTTGGTAGTTGATGATGAGCCGATGAACCTCGTAGTGGCATCCGGTCTGTTCAGAGATTATGAGATGATCATAGATACGGCCGAAAGCGGCAGGGAGTCGATAAACAAGTTCCGCGACAATGAATATGACATCGTATTCATGGATCACATGATGCCCGAAATGGACGGCGTCGAAGCCATGAAACAGATCAAACACGTTGCCACCGAGCAGAACAGGTCTGCCAAGGTAGTCGCTCTTACGGCGAACGCCGTATCGGGTGCGCGTGAAATGTTCATCAGGGAGGGATTTGACGGGTTCATAGCCAAACCCATCAACATCGCCGAGTTTGAAAGAGTCATGCAGAGGGTACTTCCCGGAAGGGCTGTGAGCAGGGGAGGTGAAGAGGCATGAAGATCTTAGATATCATCAAAAAATATAAAGCCGCGATCCTGGATCCCGAGAGGGATTTCACCGAGAGAGTTTTCCTGATCTACAGTCTGATCTCCGAAATCGGCGTACTCATCTGTCTGATCGGCGATATCATCATGAAAGAGTATATCGAGGAGATATATACTCTGATATTAATTATCGTTACGGTCATGCTTGTAACGGTGATATGTCTTATCAAGGACAGGCTGAAAGTTGCGATATATGTACTGATCTTTTCACTGGTATTCCTGATAATTCCGGCGTTGTACTTTTTCGGAGGAGGCATCGAAGGCGGTGGCTTTCTCTGGATCATATTTGCTTTCATGTACATAGGACTCCTGCTTTCCGGAAAGATGAGAACCGTCATGTTCGGTCTGCTCTTCGCGGTATCACTGGCCTGTTATTTCCTGGGATATTTTCATCCGGAATTTGTCTACCCGCATTCCTGGAGAATGTATTTTGTGGATTCGTTCATATCGCTTTTCGTGGTCGGCATGATCTGCTTCGTAATGACCTGGGTCCAGAGACAGCTGTTTCAGGCTGAGAATGAGCGTGCCAAAAAAGAGACCGAAAGAGCCGAGGAGCTGACCCGGTCGCAGAACAGATTTTTCTCCAGCATGAGCCACGAGATTCGTACTCCTATCAACTCGATCCTCGGACTCAATGAGCTTATCTTAAGGGACCAGAGCACATCCGATGAGATCGTCAAGGATGCTACGGGCATACAGGGTGCGGGCAAGATGCTGCTTGCACTGATCAATGACATACTTGATTTTTCCAAGATAGAAGCGGGAAGCATGGATATCGTTCCCGTGGATTACCGGGTTGGTGATCTGTTTTCGGAAGTCGTGAACATGATCTGGCAGAGAGCCAGTGAAAAGGGGCTGGAACTCAGAGTAAGCATAGATCCGGACGTTCCGACGGTTCTCTACGGTGATGAAGTACGTATCAAGCAGGTCATAGTCAACCTGTTAAACAACGCCGTCAAGTACACCAAAGAGGGATTTATCGATCTTCATGTTGAGAGTTCCGCACTCGAAGAAGATAAGGTGCTGCTAAGCATCTCCGTGGCCGATACCGGAATGGGTATCAAGAAGGAGGCGCTTCCTTATCTTTTTGATGCGTTTAAGCGTGTGGATGAGGAAAAGAACCGCCACATAGAAGGAACCGGACTTGGACTTAGCATAGTCAAGCAGCTGGTAGATCTGATGGACGGAACCATTACCGTAAATAGTGTATACGGTGAGGGATCCACGTTTACTGTAGTTGTCAGACAGGGCGTATCAGACGCCAATGCGATCGGAGAACTCAGTATACATGATCAGAATACCGTAAAGAGAAATCAGTATGAGAGCGGATTCAAGGCTCCCGAGGCCAGGATCCTGATCGTTGACGATAATGAAATGAATCTTGAGGTTGAGTGCAAACTGCTCGCCGAAACAGAACTGACCATAGATAAAGCATTAAGCGGAATGCAGGCTTTGGATTTCACTCAGAAATACCGTTATGACACGATCCTTATGGATCATCTGATGCCTGAGATGGACGGTATCGAGTGCTTCGAAAAGATAAGAACCCAGGCCGGCGGATTGAACAGGACCAGTCCCGTCATAGTCCTTACGGCTAACGCCGGAAGCGAGAACAGGGATCTGTATAACAGGTCCGGATTCGATGATTATCTGGTCAAGCCCGTTTCCGGTGAGATGCTTGAGAACATGCTGATCAAGCATATTCCGGAAGAAAAAGTAAAGCTCAGCAGCAGAATGATGAGCATGAGGGAAGATATCAAGACCTCAGCCGGATATTCCGGAAAACTTCCCGTCATCATCACGGCTTCAAGTATGTCCGATCTTCCGGATGCGCTTGTCAAAAAATTACACATACCTATCATTCCTTTCAATATCACGACCGAAGAAGGTCAGTTCAAGGATGGCGTGCAGATGGGAGCGGATGAGCTTATCCGTTACATCGATTCGGGTCGTGAAGCTGTATCTTCTCCTCCGACCGAGGAGGCCTATACGGACTTCTTTGCAAGGGTTTTAAGACGTACGCACCATGTTATACACATCTCACTGACCAAAAGCATGTCCATAGAATACGATGTTGCTTCCGAGGCAGCCAAATCGTTTGATAATGTAACGGTCATTAATTCCGAGTGTCTCTCAAGCGCTACCGGAATACTTGTGCTGATAGCGCATAAGCTGGCTCAGCAGAGCATGTCGGTAGACGAGATAGTTAACGAACTTGAGAACGTGAAGCAGCGTCTCAAGTGCAGCTTTGTTATCGATAACACGGATTACATGGCTCAAAGGGGACTGATAAGCGAGCGTGTTCACAAGATAGCCAAAAGCTTCAACCTTCACCCCTGTCTTAAGGTCGAAAATGACCGGTCGGGCGTAGGCGGCGTATGGATGGGGAACAGAAAAAGAGTATATAAGAAGTATATCGCCAGGGCCCTGCCTGTCGATGTGATCCCCGATCAGGATATCGCATTTATCACATACGCCGATGTTCCGACGGAGACTCTCTACTGGATCAGGGATGAGCTGCAGAAAGTGGCGTATTTCGAACATATAGTATTTAAGCAGGCTTCTGCGGGAATATCATCAAACTGCGGACCGGGTACGTTCGGAATACTGTATTTTGTAAAGAGTAACAAATCTTACAACCTTGCATCGTTCTTTGATGTGGATGAAGTCACGGAAGAAGAGAAGAACGCCGATGCAGCTGAAGAGCGTGAAGCAGAAGCGGAAGGTGAGGTAACGACAGCTGAGGAAACTGCAACCGAAGAAGCCGTAACCGAAGAAGCCATTACCGTAAAAACGGATAAAGAAGTAGATGAAGATATCGCCAGAGAACTGATCCATGAAAAGGGAAGTTCCGGACCGGAATGGTATGAACAGATAGAGGGTATTGATTCGGATGCTGCGATAATCAACAGCGGATCCGCGGATGCGTTCAAAACGGTCCTTAAGATATTCTATGATTCCATACCCGCTAAATCATCCGAGATAGAGGGCTTCTATTCAGACGGAGATATAAGCAACTATACGATCAAGGTACATGCACTGAAGAGCTCTGCAAAACTTGTCGGAGCGCTTGACCTCTCGGAGAGAGCGCAGCTTCTGGAGAATGCGGGCAAGGAAGGCGACTTTGGATATATTGATTCACATCATGAACCGATGATGAGGGAATATCTTGGTTACAGGGATATCCTTGCAAAGGTCTTCGGAGATGATAAGGGTGCTGATGGAGCATCCGATAAACCCGAAGCAAGTGAAGAAGTTATAAAAGACATATCCGAAAGACTGCTTGTCGCAGCCAAAGATATGGACCTGGATACCATAGAAGCCGTTTTTGAAGAAGTAAACGGATACAGCCTTTCCGATGAAGTGAAGGCGAAGTTTGAGGACCTGCGAATGAAATCGGATAACTTTGACTATGACGGCATGATAGAGATGCTGGAAAGCTGACAGGACCGGATATAGGAGAAGAAACGCATGGAAACGATCATCCGGATAAATAATGCTGTCAATGATTTTGCGTGGGGATCATTCGATCTGTTCCTCTTACTCGGAACAGGTCTGGTCTGTACCGTGGTCACGGGATTTTTCCAGATCTCGCATATCAGGCACTGGTGGAAAAAGACCTTCGGATGCATCAACAAAGAAGGACGAATCATCAATGATGCGGGCGCACTGTCGCAGTACAGGGCGTTCTGTACCGCTCTGTGTGCAACGATAGGAACCGGTAACATTGCGGGCGTATCGACCGCCATATGCGTCGGCGGTCCCGGCGCCGTTTTCTGGATGTGGGTGGCCGCCTTTTTCGGTATGATGCTCAAGTATTCCGAGAACGTCCTGGGTATGTATTACAGACGCAGGAACATAGACGGAGCCTGGTCCGGCGGACCGATGTATTATCTTCAGGACGGCTTAGGATCAATGAAGCACTGCAAAAAGCTCGGTAAGTTCCTTGGAATCCTGTTCTGTGTATTCGCCGGATTTGCCTCGTTCGGAATAGGCAACATGAGTCAGATCAACAAGATCACGATCAACTTCGAATCCACTTTTCTGTCTGATGTTGACTTGGGAACGTTTGCGGGCGCATCGAGGGTTAACTGGATGATCGGTCTGGTTCTCATGATAGCCGCAGCCATCATCATAAGCGGAGGATTCAGGCGTGTAACCGCTGTTTCCGAGAAACTCATCCCGATAATGTCGATCATATATATTCTGGGATGCCTGATACTTATCGTTTTCCATATCAAAAATCTTCCCGCCGTATTTGTTTCGATATTTAAATTCGCTCTCGGCCCTGAAGCCATAAAGGGAGGAGCAGCCGGAACGGCAGTGCAGCTTGCGATAAACACGATCAAGAACGGTTGTAAGAGAGGCGTTTTCTCCAACGAAGCGGGCCTGGGGTCTTCCGTCATGGTTCACTCCACCAGCTGTACCAGAGAGCCCGTAAGACAGGGCATGTGGGGTATCGCCGAAGTATTTCTGGACACGATAGTCATCTGTACTATGACCGCTCTTGTTGTCCTTAATTCCGGCGCGATAGATCTCTCCACGGGGCTTCTGACTGAAGGAGTCAATGATTCAACGCTCGTAGCCAAAGCATTCGGAGCTTCTCTCGGTAAACCGGGTGAGTGGTTCGTTGTTCTGGCCATCACACTCTTCGCATTCACTACGGTTCTGGGCTGGTCGTACTACGGAGGAAAGGTTACCGAGTATCTGCTCGGCGTAAATGCCGCCAGAGTATACCGTTTCGTATTTATACTGCTTATCGTTTTCGGCGCCGTGATGGAATCAAGTCTGGCATGGGATATATCGGATACGTTCAACGGTCTGATGATGATCCCCAACCTGATCGGTCTGATCGTGCACATTCCTCTGATCATAAAACTTACGCGCAACTATATCGACCGCCGGATAAAGGGCAAAGATGTAACGCCGATGCTTTCCTTCGATAAGGATATCCAGAGGGATGCCGAAAGAGCAATAAAGAAGGGGATGGACTGAAAAAAGTCAGCGCTCGGTGACGGGCGGAGAAAACCGGTTTATCGCATCGACGAGGATCGGATGACGTATAACAAAGTGGATCGTGGGCGCCGTATTTTTGGATATGAGCGCCCATTTATCATTAAGAACGGTGATCTGGATATTTCTGAACGGATAGTTTGCTTCGGGATCGACATGATAATTATCCGATTGCGCAGACAGATCCCTGGTCATTTCCACGTGGCGAAGATATGCTTCATAAGTATAAGGAATGTTCATTCCGATAAATGCTCCGGATAATGCTGCATATATAGGCTGCTGATCAAACTGCTCCCTGGACAGTATCGGGAACGAGTCGTTAAGGATCCCGCCGTTTTCGGTATAGGTGTTGAAGATTTTTTCCTGAAGTTTTAGGTGCTCGAGTGCGGAATCCAGAACACCGGCAGGGACGTTGGCTTCGGCAGTCAAAGACTTTAAGAGGTCCGGTGACATCGTATGAAGAGGCGGTACGGACATTCGTCTCCTGCAGACCGTTTGCGGGTGATCAGTCATTTCTTCCTTCAGAAATCTTTCGAATTCCTCCTTGGTGCGATAGGTGTCCATGAGCGGGCTCGCTTTATCAAAGATGGCATCTATACGCTTTTTATACAGATCCATCTCATTTTTCCTGCCTGTCATATAGATCGCGGCTGTTCCGAGGTCATCATCCACGCAGTCTCCCCATACGGCAGCGGCATGTGAAAACCTCGTGAAGATCCGGTGTGACGGATCGGGGGCCTCGGGCAGATAGTATGAGTGTATCTGACCTGTCATGTATAACGGGATCCAGCCCTCCAGACCGGCCATCAGTTCATCCCAGGGTCTGCTTAAGTCATGGATGGTAACGATCTCATTACCTTTTTTGATCACGGATGCGAGCCAGAGCAGCCACTTTTTGCCGAAGGTGATGTCCTCACTAAGAGACTTCATCGGGACAGTTGAGTACATATAGATCGGACCGCGCTCGGGAGAGAGGGCGGTGGAACGAAGGAAGTCGAGATCGACGTTTTTCAACCCGTTTACGCCGAAGTATCTTTTGGACAAAACCCGTTTGATCGGAATGGTCGGGACCTTCAGCTTATCGAAATGAATGGCCCGGATGTATTCGTCTAAGTTAAAACCGTCGACTTTTTCCAGAAAACTGTCTGCAGAACACGATTCGGCAGCCTCGGAGGATCTGCCGTATGACGGTGTGGAAGTAAGATAAGCGTAAATCTTATCCGAAATATACACGCTGTCGCGGATCCTGCCGGGATCATAGCCTATCTCATCAGCCAGAACGGGTGAGTTTTGGAGGGATAACTGGGCTGCCGCATAGGAAGCGAGTTTGTCCGCAAGAGCCGCATAATCCGAAGGATTTCGCTGGCCTTTAAGGACCCTGGATATAAAGGAAGGATCATATGCTGCTGATCTGGAAAAAGAAGATATGCTGATATTCAGGTTTTCGACCAGATGATTTGCCCGTTCGATGAACAGATCGCGGTCTATACTCGCATTGGGCAGCAGATTGTGAAGTGAATCATATATCTTATCGGGATTAAGGATCCGGAAAGAGTCGGATGCAAGGTGCCTGGTTTCGGAATATGCTGCGATGGCATCTGACATGGTCCGTACCACATCGCTGTCGGGCTTGGGAAGGCGGGCCCCTGTCTTGTAGCGGCTGATCACCGTATCTGACAGATCGCAGGCTAAAGCCAGGTCATGAACGGTCATATCAAGTTCTTCCATGTAAGCAGTTAACTGTTCATTGAATTCCATATCTAAAGTTTAGTCTTTCGCATCGATCATAGTCAAATCGCGGAGGGCCCGAAATTACGCTGTTTACCAAAGAGGCAATGACAAAACGGTAAAACGGCCCCTGTCTTTTTATTTTTCTGCGTATGATTAGGGATGGGTTACATAATGTGGGACGATTATGCGTCCGGGTGTGTGACCATGAAAATATCTGAATACGGAGGATATCATGAAAAAGAAGGATCGTGTGATAAAAAGACTGGGAGCAATGCTGCTTACGCTTATCTTAGCGCTAACATTCATCCCTGTTGCGGATGTGATGGAGGTGCAGGCGGCAGGTACGGCAACATTTTCGATTGAGGCTCCTGCCGGTATTGAGTTTAACAATATGAGCCTTGACTATCAGTTTTATTCTGATACTGCCGGTAGTACCCAGGTAGGTGATCACGGACACATACAGATTACAGCTGCTAACCGAACAGGAACAAGCGGAGCGGTTAATATTCCCGACACAGCACAGTCCGTCAGGATAGAATTGACGCTGGCGGGCAAGGCGCTTGGCAGCACGAGTTCAGTAACAATCGGTGGTACTGCGCAGAATATTGACGGCCTTTCATCAAACGCAGCTAGTCAGCTTTTTACTTTTACACAAGGCCAGGCAATCAGCGCAGCTATAGTTGCCGCAAACCCCGGCGGTGGCGGCGGAACCGGCGGGAATACCGGTAACTATGCCATATCTTTTACCGTCACCGGTAACTCCGATTGTCTGGGTGCCATAAAAGTAAACAATACTATGGCTAACAGAGATGTGAACGGAGCATTTTCCGTATCGGTCCAGGAGCAGGATAACTTTACTATAGAACTAGAGGCGGAGTATGCCTGCACGATCACTTCCGCATCGATATCCGGCACGCCATGTGAGGTTGACGCATCAGGACATACGGCAACTGCTACGGTAGGAAAAGCCAACAGTTACACAATAAACATAACCGGAACCATCGATCCCAATGAAGTCAATATCCTTTGGACGTACGATCCTGCTGAGCAGTACGGCGCATGGTCGGATGCATATATCGACAGGAACACCGGATCGGTGTCGCTGGTGAGCATAGTACGTAACGGAATTCAGGTATGGGCGGCCGGAGGTCCCGCGGACGGATCACCTTATGACGGTTCCCACGTCGTGAGCATTAATGATATGGGCGGATATGTGCAATGCTATCTGGGAGATGTTGTCACACTCGCCTTCGTACCCACAGCGGGGAATCAGTTAAGTTCAGCCAGCCTGAACGGTCAGACGCTTGTCGCGCAGGATGCCCAGAGTACTTTTTCGGTAACCATGAACGGGCGTTTCCATCTGGAGGGAGCATTCACAGCAGCTGATGCACAGGCTTCCGTATCGTCAAGTTCCAAAGTGAGCTCTCTCACATCCAGCAACACCAATGCGAGTCTGGCAACAGGAACCATGGCTGTTGTTGCCACCGGTTCACAGCCTGATCCTTCACAGAGTTCGCTTAAGAGCGCGATGGGAGCGGATGCAAGCGACTATCTGTCCACCGTGGAAACACTCGACATAGATATGTTCAACATAGTCAGCAAAGGCGGCGCAGCCACTTATGCATCAGACAGTTCAAATTACTGGACGACGCAGAAGACCGAGTTATCAACACCGGCAACACTTTTCCTCGGAGTATCATCGGCAGGTCTGCAGAGCGGTGAGACATTCAGCGTAGTTATGGAGCATGACGGAGTTCTTACGGAAATTGATAATGCCGTATATAACTCAACTTCTCAGCAGCTCAGGTTCAGTTCGGGGAACTATTCAAACTACACCATCATCAAGAGAAAAGGTAATCCCGAGACCAGTTCGGACACGGCTTATGCCCGTGCAACCACACCCGTATGGAATTTCGGTCCCGTATATACCGGCCGGTCATACCATACGACTCACGAGTACGAATGGCGCACTTTAAAGGAGGCCACCGAGGAAGAAGACGGAGAGTATGCTTATGTGTGCAGAACATGCGGCGATGTGAGATACCGGGTGCCGATCGGCGCTTATGCCACATTCAATATCAATACACAGAACAAGATCAGAAATGCAGCGAAGGATGCGACTGTTGAGATCAGTACGACGAGATGGATATCGTTCCACAGGATGGTCATGGACGCTCTCAGGGAACGGCCCGATGTCACGCTTAAGGTTAATTACTTAAGCGACGGATATAAAGGGGATCCCATGACATTCACGATCCCGAAAGGCACGGACACCGAGGCTTTACCTGATGAAAACGGATATGCCGGATTTAAATTCCTCGGCGGGATCTTCGGTGCGACCGCCCGACAGTAACTGAGGTAACGGACAGATTCAAGATATTAACACCCGGCCATGCGGCCGGGTGTTTTTTTGGTATAATAGCAGGAGATGCTCATTTGAAGAATGAGCGGGAGAAGGATACATATGAATCTGAGAAGCATGCCGAAAAAGATGATCCTGGCTATCGCGGTGACATGCGCCGTGACTTTTCTGGCAGGATGCGCAGCCGGTTCTAAAGCCGGAATGGATGCCGCCGAATCCGGGGAAGTTGCGGAGATGATCGACCTTGTCCAATATGAGTTTTATCCCGGGTGTAACTCCATGGCAGGAGACTGGGGTTATGAAGCTCTGAGGAGAGATAAAGACGGGAGATGGGTCATAGTCAGTTACAAGAGAGAAGACTTCTCCAAACCGGTCGTGATCACGACCTATGCTGTTGAAAAAGATGATCTTTTACGGTTTGATGCATTCCTGAAAGAACGGGATATCCTTTCACTGGAGGCGCGGGAAGAAAGCAATGATTTTATGACCGATTACAATCCCTGGAGCTATGTCATCACATTGAAGGATCCGGCTACCGGGGACAGGTCTGTACATAAGCTGGAAGAGTACAGAGTGTACTCACAGGATGATTATTCTGCGATAAAGGAAATGGATCAGCTGTTTGCTGATATGCACGGTAAAGTTCTGTCCAAAGAGACTAAAGAAGAATGATGCGGGAATGAGAATAGAATACGGGAGTGAGATACGAATATGATAAACAGAGCTACAATATCCGGAACGATCTGTGTACTGATGGGGATCACCATGCTTACCGGATGCGGTCTTGCGGATAAGATACCCGGAAATGATACCGCGGTGGAACCGGCGGCGCAGGTAGAGACTGCAGCTGATGTGGATGTTGATACGGCTGCTGATATCGGTGAGGAACCTGAAGGAACGCCTGTAATATCTTTCGAAAGCGGAGGCCCCGGTTTTAAAAGCGGAAATGATGCAGACGAACCTGCCGAAGAAACATCGGATGTCTGTGACTATGAAACGGTGTATGCCCCGGTCCTTTCCGAGATCAAAGAAGTCCTGACGACCGGGTATGATTATGAAAAAGACTATGGATACATTTCAACCGGTCTGATGGAAAGATGTATGTATCCCGAGGATGATGTTCTTCCCGAAGTGATCGGTTACGCCTATATGGATATCAACGGTGATGATATTCCCGAGCTCCTGATCGGCGAAAACGACGGATACGAATATGACGATACGCAGTATGTAAGCTATATCTACAGTGGGTTTACGATCATTGATGATGAACCGGTCCTTTTCCTTGAAGGATGGGCACGCAACAGATACCACTGGATGGGAGACGGGTACTTTTTCAATACGGGTTCCGGCGGTGCGATGAATACGATCTTCGGACAGGGACATCTGCCTACCGGCGGGGACAGTATAGAATGGGATGATTTCTATTTCAGTGAAGAGGATATGGCGATCGGGGGAATGGCCTTTTTCCACAATAACACCGGAAGCTGCGATCCGGGCGAGTCCGAGCGGCTTAACATGTCCGAGCACAAGTTCTTAAGGATCCTGAACAGCTATAAATGCGAGCCGGTCTCGTGGACTTTCTTTCCGTATGATCCGGAAAACGTCGGTGACATAGACCAGAGCATGATCACAGACGGAATGCTCATTCCCGACAGTGACAGCAGATATCTGACCGAGGATGATCTCAAAGGGTTTACCGCGGAAGAACTCAGGATCGCGCGTAATGAGATATATGCCCGCTACGGCCGTAAGTTCAATGACAGCAAATTACAGGAACACTTTAACTCAATGGATTGGTATTTCCCCACGACAGAACCCGAGGATTTCGATGAGAGCATACTTAACGATTATGAGATCAAGAACCTTGACCTGATCGCGAAATACGAGAAGAAAGTGCAGTAACTGATCAGAGGTGCCACGTGATGATCAGGAGTGCCCCGTGATGATCAGGAGTGTTGCATGACATATGCATGAAAACGCCTCCGTGAGGATGTCGGTCGATTTCCTTCGGAGGCGTTTTGGGTGTAATGGTCAGCCCGTAACTTAGCAGATCCGGACAGGTTTTCGTGATCAGACTACCTTTTTAAGATCTGCTGCATTTACCTTGACGATATAGTGGATCTCGTTGCTGAATACGCTGTCATTGGACTCTTTGATCTTGTAGTCAATGTGGTTACTCTCGAGTTTCTCAATGAAACTGTCTTTCTGCTGCTCTGAAAAAAGTGTGATGGTTTCTTTTTTTGTGAATAATGACATTGTTTAATCCTCCTTGTCCGACTTGAGCGGTTCTTTCTTTTCGGCATTCACCTTTTTGACGGCTGCCTGTATCATGTGGCCGTCTTTAGCATGTGGCTGCCTGTATCGTGTGGCCGTCTGTATCAGGTGGATGCTCTCTTGTTTGCAATGGAGAATATATACCTTTGCGGTTATGCGTACTTCTTATTTTTTGACCGGGGATTGTTCGTTTTTTGATAAAACGTTAAACCCCGGACGATATAGGAGCGATTTATGACCTAAATGATGCAAAAAGGTTGTTTGGGTCATGAAATGAGATGAAGGTACACGTCGAGGGGGAATGATGGAAGTGCGTTACATGACCCAAACGATGCAAAAAAGGTTGTTTGGGTCATAAATCGGATCACAGAATCCGCGGATGGCAGAGGAATCAGCTCGCTGCAGGGACAGACTTATGCCTTACAGAGAAGAAAGTTGCTCTCAGGTCATAAATCGGATTACGGAAGCCGTGGATGGCCGTGGAATCGGTTCGAGATGGTTACAGCATCCGGCGGAACCGGATATGCTCGAAAATAACCGGGTCTGAATAATAGAAAAGTAAGCAATAATATACAGGCAGCTTAATGTTCCTTACATATAGAAAAAACCGAGAACATAGCGTCTATACTACATTCTCGGATTTCCGTTTGTCGCGTGCGCGAGAGGATTCGAACCCCCGACACCTTGGTCCGTAGCCAAGTGCTCTATCCAGCTGAGCTACGCACACGTATTACAATATGATTCGTTATGACACCCTGGTCCGTAGCCGTGTGCTCTATTATGTCAGCGGAGCTGACATCGCTGAGCTACGCACTCGTATCTTAACGACAACGAATATTGTATGGCAGTGAACTGCTTTTGTCAAGGATGTTTATTGCAAACGTGTGCTTGCGTTTATTGCAAACACTTCATGCGGGGAGTATAATTTAAGAGTTCGGGCGAGTCCGCGCGTGCACTGTATCGGCGGACCGTTTCAGTTTATTTTTCACACTACTAAAGGAGAATATCATGAGTAAGAGTTTTGACGAACTGTTGTCACATCTGGGAGAGTACAGCACCAAGAAACTGGCTGTATGCTGCGCTCAGGACAAAGCTGTGCTTGAGGCTGTCAAGATGGCTAAGGAGCGTGGTATCGCTGATTCCGTGCTGACCGGTGATGCCGATCAGATAGCAGCTATAGCTTCTGAGATCGGTATGAATCTTGATGATTATGAGGTCATTGATATCAAGGATCCCATGGAAGCAGCTTTGAAAGCTGTATCGCTGGTACATAACGGTGAGGCTGATATGTACATGAAGGGTCTCATCGATACCAAGTCATTCTTAAAGAGTGTGCTGGATAAGGAAGTTGGTCTTCGTACCGGGTCTCCTCTTTCTCATGTATGTGTTTTCGAGATCAAGGGCATCGACAGACTTCTGTTCCTGACAGACGTTGCTTTCATGCCTTACCCGACTCTTGAAGATAAGAAATGGATCATCAAATACACCGTTGATATCGCCAAGGCATGCGGCGTAGATACTCCTAAGGTTGCTCCTCTTGCAGCCGTAGAGGTTGTCAACGATAAGATGCCCTGCACCGTAGAGGCAGCGGAACTCACCAGACTGAACGAAGCAGGCGAGATCACCGGATGTATCGTGGACGGTCCTCTTTCACTCGATATTGCTCTTTATAAGGAAGCAGCCGAGGAGAAGGGTGCACTTGGACGTAAGGTTGCCGGCGATGCGGACATCCTTCTTTTCCCGGACATACACGCAGGCAATCTGGTATATAAGGCTCTGGTACACATGGTTGACATGAAGAACGGAAATATCATCACCGGTACTAAGGCTCCCGTTATTCTGACATCCAGATCCGACAATTGTGAAACAAAGGTTAACTCCATCGCTCTGGCAGCAGTAGTTGCAGAGAGCATGAAATGATCAGGAGGAAAAAACATGATCAAATCACTCATAATTAATCCCGGTTCCACATCGACCAAGATAGGTGTGTTTGAAGATGAGAATCTGGTCTTTGACGAGACACTGCGTCACTCCACAGAGGAGATCGCACAGTACGAGACCATTGTTGACCAGAAGGACTTCCGTAAGGATATCATCGTTAAGTTCCTTGAGTCCAAGGGCGTTGATTTAAAGAGTTTCAACGTGATCGTAGGACGAGGCGGCATGCTCAAGCCCATCCCCGGCGGTACTTATCCCGTGACCGATAAGCTGCTCGAGGACTTAGAAGTAGGTGTGAGCGGACAGCACGCTTCCAACCTCGGCGGAATACTTGCCCGCGAGATCGGTGATTCCATCGGCGTTCCTTCTTATATAGTAGACCCCGTTGTTGTTGATGAGCTTGAACCCGCATCCAGACTTTCGGGTGTACCTGAGCTTCCCCGTGTATCGATCTTCCACGCACTCAATCAGAAGGCTGTTGCAAGACGTTATGCGGCCGAGGTTGGCAAGAAGTATGAAGACTTAAATCTGATCGTAGTTCACATGGGCGGTGGCGTATCCGTAGGCCCGCACAAGCACGGACGTGTAGTTGATATCAACAACGCGCTTGACGGAGACGGTGCTTTTTCACCCGAGAGAGCAGGTGCCGTACCTGTAGGAAGTCTCGTTAAACTGTGCTTCTCCGGTAAATACACCGAGAAGGAAGTATACAAAATGCTTGTCGGTAACGGCGGATTCAATGCATATGTAGGATCCAACGATATGCGTGATGTCGACAAGATGGTTGACGAAGGAAACGCTGATGCCAAGCTTGCAAGAGATGCGTTCATCATGCAGATGAGCAAGGACATCGGATCCATGGCATGCGTACTTCAGGGAAAAGTCGATCAGATCATCGTGACCGGCGGTATCGCTTATGATAAGGTAGTCGTTCAGGCACTCAAGGATAACTGCGAATGGATCGCTCCTTTCACAGTATATCCCGGAGAGGATGAACTGCTCGCACTCGCACAGGGCGGCCTGCGCGTCATGAACGGCGAGGAAAAGCCCGGCGAGTATTGATTCATGTGCGGATAATGATCCGACGATAAGGTCCACGGTATAAGCCGTGGACCTTTTTTGATATATCTGACAAAAAACCCCCATATAAATTAAGCAAAGTTTATAATTGACGTTTATACAGGCGCGGTGTTATTCTGTGGATGTATGAACAACCGATTGCGCACGGCGCGCACCCTGTTGTCGCAAGAATTTTTCAGGATCATCGGGTGATGAGATGACAATTGATGATATAGCAAGAGAACTGAATATATCGAAAACTACGGTCTCCAGAGCCATTTCCGGAAAGGGCAGGATCTCGGATTCCACCAGAGACCGTGTCATGACCTATATCAATGAGATCAATTACAGGCCCAGCGCAATTGCGCAAAGCCTTGCAACATCCAAGACCATGAATATCGGTTTTATCATGCCCGATGAGGCGAGCATCGTTGACATGCCGTTTTTCCAGACATGTATATGGGGCATAACCACGATGGCGGCCCGGATGGACTATGACGTCTTCATTTCCATGGTTAGTTCCAACGATATATCCGGACTGGTGCGTCTGGTCGAGAATCACAAGGTGGACGGACTTCTTCTCGGTCGTACTTATACCGATGACAAAGCGATAGCATATCTGCAAGCCAACAACATTCCTTTTGTTACCATAGGTCAGACCGATGTGGAAGGGGTCGTACAGGTCGATAACAACGATCGCGGCGGATGTACGGAGCTTACAAGCCTCCTGCTTTTCAAAGGATTAAGGAAACTTGCGCTTGTAGGCGGCGATTCGACTCATGTGGTCAACAGAAACAGGCTGGGCGGATTTCTGGACGGATTCAAGCGCGCGGGGATCACTCCCGATGAGAATCTGATCCATATGAATGTGTCCGGCATGTATATGATGGATAAGATAGTAAAGGATCTGCTCGCACAGCGTGTGGATTGCATCATAGGCATGGATGATTCCATATGCAATGCGATTTTGACCAATCTGGTCAGAGAGGGGATCAAGGTCCCTCAGGACATGAAAGTAGCGTCTTTTTTCAATTCCTCGATGCTTGAGCACAATCAGCCTTCCGTGACATCGCTTAAGTTCGATGTGGCGAAGCTCGGAATGACCGCCTGCACGGCATTGTTGGAACTGATCGACGGCAAGCACGTGGAACATCGCACCTTGATGGGATATGAAGTCCTCATGAAGGAAAGCACTCAGATTATGTAAACCAATCGCCTGATAGCGAAGAATATAACAATCAACAGAGTTATGTAAACAAAACTCGCAACACCAGGAGGAAATATGGATAAGTTTATAGTTAACATAATACATCGACCGGAAATGGTCCCCGAATATGCCGAGAAAGTCACCGGACACGGCAAGACCGAGGACATCGGCCGCAAAGCCCTGCTCACGGAAAGCCTGGATATCTTTAAATTCCAGCAGGAGACCGCTCATAAGAACGGCCTCAAGACCACGATACAGATGACCTATGCGAGCCTTTTTAATGAGGAAGCGGTAGCGATCGCAAAGGAGCATCATGAGGAGTACGGCGATGAGATCGCCCTGTCGCTTCTGGGACTGCCCTGCAAGGAATTCCGCGAGAAATACAAGACCAAGGACTTCTGCATATGGATGTTCTCGATGGAGGACAAGAAGTCGATAGTGGATGATGTATTCGGAAAGTTCAAGGATATCTTCGGCTTTTACCCGGAATCCACAGGTTCCTATTATATGGACGCGGATCTCGTGAACTATATCAAGGCGACCTACCCGAGCGTGAAATGTGCGGTCGCAACCTGTTGGGAAGAGGGCCCGAAGGCTTATCACACCTGCAATAACTCATGGTATACGCTTCTTGACGGCGGCCCCTGGAATCCATGGATCCCTTCAAAACAGAACATCCATGCACCGGCTGCCAATGAGGAAGAGGATTCGGGAATCGTAGCGATCCCGCATCTTTCCAGGGATCTGATCGCCTGCTATGACGGCAACGGTTCGAACTTCGGAACTCATCCGCAGAATGTTCTCCGCGGAATGATATATGACACCAAAACGTGGGAGTTCCCGTACCTTTTCAACCTGATCGACCAGTATCGGTCTCTGGAGAAGTACAATAACGGCTATTCCTACAACATGATGTTCGTCGGTCCCGGCTGGTTAAATAAGATGGGACGCTGGGAGTGCCCGTACGAACTGCTGAAAAAGTCATACGAGGAGGGCTGCGCATATTACGGAAAACTCAAGAAAGAAGGCAAACTCATCGATATGACGATGGCCGAATTCGCCGATCATTTCCGTGAGAAAAAGACCTATACCGAGCCCGAATGCGCACTCTGGCGCGATATCCTATACGGATCTACCAAGCAGCTTTTCTGGTACTGCGACCCTTACATGAGAGCCTGCATCAACATGTATCAGGGCGGTGCGCTTGTGGATTTAAGACCTTATGCCGCCAAACTGGAGTGGCCGGTCGGAATAGGTACTCCGCACGTACAGGATGCGTCCTATCCTTTCCTCATCCAGGAAAAATATCGCGCAGGCTACTTTACTCATTACGCTGGTGAAGGAACTCTCCGATCCGCGAAGCTTATATATAACGGAGAAGAGGTCGATCTGGCTCTGTGCCGTACATCTGCCGCTTTTTCGGAAGAGGCGATCGAAGGCGGGATGAAGAAGAGGATCCTCACGTTAAAGCCCGTGGATATCGAGTTTGAGGACCTGAAAGTCACGCTTCAGACTAAGGTGATCTTCACGGAAGATACCGGAGAGATCACATATGAGAGAAAGGTTCTTTCGATGAGCGATCCAACAAAGAAGGTCACTCTCAATGAATATATGGTGGCATGCTACGGAACGACAGAATATCCCGAGGACATGACACCTCTTACTCTGAGCGTTGAAGGGCCCGAAGGAAAGCGCGACATCGCATACGAATATAAGTGCAGGGAAGATTACATGGAGAACGCAGACTCCGTATCGTGCGTTCTGCCGCCCATCGAGACCAGGGTTTCCATGGGTTGCGCGAAAAAGAGCGCAACTGGTTACATAAAGGAAGGATACGCTTTTTCGCCCATGTTTACTCTCGGATATGAGACCGAGATCGGAGACAAAGAGGAGGTGGCTACATGGCTCAAGCTGGAAAAGGCAAACTGAACTACAGATGCCCGTCATGCTTCCTGCGGGATCTGGATATAGACATGTTCTATGATAAGGAAAAGAAGGAGTATTACTGCATCAGATGCCAGTATACCGGGACGGAGAAGGATATTCTGAAAAAGAATGAACTGATCAGATTCAGGTATCGTGACATGTATAAGAGATTCAGCAGTTTTGAGGTCTGATAGTACATTTTGCACAAAATGGATACCTTGTTATAGGTAAAAAAGTATAGTTGACAGAGAGACCCCAAGTTGTTAAACTGACAACGTAGACAATCGGTTGCGCAAGCGACCGGAGTTGAATAAACAGGTTTAGAAAACCAACATTTTTAGGAGGAGAAATCATGAAAATGAAAAAGTTAGTAGCGCTTTTTGCTACAGCAGCAATGACATTATCTCTTACCGCTTGCGGTGGTGCTGCTGAACAGCCTGCAGCTCCTGCTGCAGATACACCCGCAGCAACAGAAGCAGAAGCTCCCGCAGCAACAGAGGAAGCTCCCGCAGCAGAAGAGACAGCAGAAGCTCCCGCAGCTGATGAATTCGATTACGGTTCAGGTTCCATTACCATATGGGCAGCAGACAATGTAGTTGATCTTACTCAGAAGCTCGCTGACCAGTTCATCGCAGATAAGGGCGTTGACTACACAGTAGTAGTTGAAGCTACAGGCGAAGGCGATGCAGCTTCCAACATGATCACAGACGTTGAAGCAGGTGCTGATATCTACGGTTTCGCACAGGATCAGCTGGCTCGTCTGGTTGCAGCCGGTGCACTTCAGCCTCTGAACACCGAATTCAGTGACTGGGTAACAGCTAACAACGATGCAGGTAGCGTAGGAGCAGCAACAGCAGGTTCCACCATCTATGCTTTCCCGCTCACTTCCGATAACGGATACTTCTTATACTATGACAAGAGCGTTGTGACCGATCCTTCAAGCCTTGAGAAGGTTCTTGAGGATTGCGAAGCAGCAGGCAAGAACTTTTACATGGACGCTGATTCAGCTTGGTATAATGCAGCATTCTTCTTCGCTACAGGTGCTAAATGTACATTCGAAACTGATGATGCAGGTGCATTCACATCCACTACAGCAAGCTATGCTTCACCCGAAGGTCTTGTAGCTTACAAGGCAATGATCAATATGATCGAGTCCCCTATCTTCGTTGACGGTTCCGCAGCAGGCGAAGCTACCAACGTTGGTGCTATCGTAGACGGTACATGGGATTCAAGTGCACTTCAGGAGATCCTTGGTGACAACTATGCATGCTCCAAGCTTCCTTCCTTCAGGGGCTCTGACGGAAAAGATTATCAGCTTTCAGGTTTCGGCGGATTCAAGCTCATGGGTGTTAAGCCTCAGACAGAGGGCGGCAAGCTCAAACTCTGCTATGAACTGGCTCAGTACCTGTCAGATACAGATGCTCAGCTCGCAAGATTCAACGAGCAGGGCTGGGGTCCTTCAAACGTAGCAGCTCAGCAGGATTCAGCAGTTAAGGCTGACCCCGCACTTACAGCTCTTGCAGAGCAGCTTGCATTCACTATTCCTCAGGGACAGTATCCCGGTGAGTGGTGGGATCTTGCAGGTGCTCTTGGTAAGGACGTTGAGTCCGGTACCATCACATCTTCTTCATCCGATGACGATCTGATGGCAGAACTTAAGATCCATGATGATGGTTGCGCAGGCTTCGTACAGTAATCCCTGACAACAATCGCTCTTATTAAATCAACTCTGCATGCGGAGGGAGTTATCGCTCCCTCCGCTTTTTTTTGATATAATTGCACATAGGAATACATCCATGTATTCCTAAGCATGTGCTTCATTAATCCATTAATTGCGAAGGGGTATTTAAAGATTCGACGGAGGGGCTATGAATAAGATCAAAAATTTCTTCAGATCGCTGGGAAATGATCTTGCTGAAATAGGCCGGACATTTGCTCAGGGAGACTGGAAGACCAAAGTCTCATATGTGATCATGGGATTCGGCCCCATGATGAGAGGACTGGTCTTAAGAGGTGTCGCCTTTTTGGCGGCAGAGGTTCTGTTCATCTGGTACATGATCGGTTTCGGATGGAAGTATATGTCCAAGCTGACCACTCTGGGTGATACGGAGACTCATATGGATCCGGATACTTTTGTCACGGTCTATGGCGATAACAGTTTCCTGATCCTGCTATACGGTATCTTAAGCTTAATTCTTTTACTTGCGTTCATTCTCGTATGGAGGATGAATATCCGCGAAAACAGGAATGAAGAACTGAAACTCAAAGAAGGCAGATCGCTGGGATCCAATAAGCTCGATCTGTTCTCGCTGATAGATGAGAACTTTGACAAGACGCTTCTTGCTCTTCCCTGCCTGGGTATATTCCTGTTCATGGTATTGCCTATCATATTCATGATATGCATCGCATTTACCAATTATGACTCGACTCATCAGGCACCGTCCAAACTGTTCACGTGGGTTGGAATGGAGAACTTCAAGAACCTGTTCTCATTCGGAGCCGGGGGCTTCGGTAAGACGTTCGTGACAGTCCTTACATGGACGCTTGTCTGGGCGTTCTTTGCAACCTTCTTAACTTACTTCGGCGGTATGGCTGTGGCTATCCTGATCAATAAGAAGGGCATCAAGTTCAAGAAACTGTGGCGAACGATCCTGGTCATGACGATCGCCATCCCTCAGTTCGTTTCACTGCTGTACGTATCCAAGATGTTTGCGGCTGACGGACTGGTCAATTCCTACTTTATCAAATGGGGGCTCATATCCTCGCCGATCCCTTTCTGGGATAACGCGATGTATGCGAGGATACTGATCATCCTCTTAAACCTCTGGATAGGTATCCCGTATGTGATGCTCATTTGCACGGGGCTTCTGATGAATATTCCCGAGGATCTCTACGAATCCGCCAAGATAGACGGTGCAAGTCCTTGGCAGACATTCCGTAAGATCACGTTACCTTATATGCTATTTGTGACAGGACCTTACCTGCTCACGAGTTTTACCGGCAACCTGAATAACTTCAACGTCATATACCTGTTGTCGAGGGGCGAACCCAAATCCGTACAGCTCACCGGTGCAGCGGGATATACCGACCTGCTGGTAACCTGGCTGTACAAGCTGACTATCCAGTCATCCAATTATCGTATGGCAGCTGTTCTGGGTATCATGGTATTCATGGTGGTATCCATAGTTTCACTGG
>JAEEGL013692228.1_pt1 | contig 30498 bp, 23 predicted proteins | sample 9134231 | NCBI WGS metagenome assembly JAEEGL01 (sample SAMN16246548, study PRJNA631951) | gut metagenome | biome: gut microbiome; feature: rumen; material: fiber-attached | host: Bos | place: Iran: Karaj | collected 2018-10 | reverse complement strand
TAACAAACCTGTTACAACAGAAGTTAAACCTGTACGTCCGCCTGCTCCGATACCGGAAGTAGACTCAACATAAGTTGTTGTTGTAGATGTACCAAAGACAGCACCAACAGATGTTGCGACAGCATCAGATAAAAGTGCCTGTTTGATACGTGGAAGCTTTTCATCCTTATCAAGGAATCCGGCTTTTTCAGAACATCCGATTAAGGTTCCGATGGTATCGAACATATCTACAAATAAGAATGAAAGCAAAACTACGATGAAGTTTGCTACACCAACGCCGCTGAAGTCTGCCTTGAAGCAAGCGCCAAAGGTCTGACCAAATGTAGAAAAGTCAGTCATTGCAAATGTAGGATACAAAGAATAGAATCCGTTTTCAAAATCAGGTACATATACGCCGATTGCCTGGCAGATCATACCAAGAACCCAAGTAGCGATGATACCGATTAAGATAGATCCCATAACACCCTTTACATAAAGGATGATGGTTATAACTAAACCAATCAAAGCAAGAACAGCACAAATGCCTTCTGTATGCCAGTTAGCTCTGAAAGCTGTATAAGTTACTAAAGTAGAATCACTGTTAACAACAAGGTTTGCTCCCTGTAAACCGATGAAAGCTACGAATAAACCAATACCGGCTGACACACCCTTCTTTAAAGTAGAAGGAATTGCATTAAAGATTGCTTCACGAACATTTGTAAGGGAAAGAACGATGAAGATAAGACCTTCAGCAAAAACAGCCATTAAAGCTACTTTCCAGTCATATCCAAGGTTTCCACATACAGTGAAAGCAAAGTAAGCATTCAAGCCCATACCAGGAGCCAAAGCAAATGGATAGTTTGCTAAGAATGCCATAAGTAATGTACCGACACATGATGCAAGACAAGTTGCAATCAAGATAGCGGTAGAATCCATTCCGGAAGCGGAAAGGATGCTTGGGTTTACTGCCAAAATGTAAGCCATTGTCATAAAGGTAGTAAATCCGGCCAACACTTCTGTTTTCACAGTTGTGTTGTTCTCACTTAGTTTGAAAAGTTTTTCTAACATTTCAATACTCCTCTCTCTCTTTTCGACCTTTCGGTCATTTCACAACAAGAAGAGTATATAAAAATTCACTTTCAATTTCAATCGTTTACGGATGAAAAATATTTCACTATTTAAATCAAAAATTTTATAAAAATAACGAATTTGAATTATTGAATTTCAGTTATAGAAATGATACGATTTTAGTGTTTTTTAAATATTACGGAGGGAATACAATGAACATAGGTTTCGACAATGAAAAATACTTAAAAATGCAGTCCGAACATATTAAGGAACGCATCTCCCACTTCGGTGACAAATTATACCTGGAATTCGGCGGAAAATTATTTGATGACTATCACGCATCTCGCGTTTTACCGGGATTCGAACCGGACTCCAAAATGAAAATGCTTTTACAGTTAAAAGATCAGGCAGAAGTTGTAATTGTTATCTCTGCCGGAGCCATCGCTTCCAATAAGATTCGTGGAGACTTGGGCATTACCTACGATCAGGACGTTCTTCGTCTCATCGATGTTTTCCAGGGATTAGGACTTTATGTGGGAAGTGTTTGCGTTACTCAGTATACCGGAGAGCCGGACGCAGATCGTTTCCGAGAAAAGTTAAAGGGCTTGGGTATTGATTCCTATGTTTTATATAAAATTGAAGATTATCCGGGAAATGTGGAACATATCGTTTCCGAAGAAGGCTTCGGCAAAAACGATTACATCAAAACCACTCGACCACTGGTTGTTATTACCGCGCCGGGACCCGGTTCCGGAAAAATGGCAACCTGCTTATCTCAGCTGTATCATGAAAAACAGCACGGCGTAAACGCAGGTTACGCAAAGTTCGAAACCTTCCCTATTTGGAACCTTCCGTTAAAGCATCCGGTGAACTTAGCCTATGAAGCAGCTACCGCAGACTTAAATGATGTGAACATGATTGATCCCTTCCATCTGGAAGCCTACGGTGAAACCACCGTTAACTACAACCGTGATATTGAAATCTTTCCTGTATTACAGGCAATGTTCGAACATATCTATGGCGAATGTCCATACAAGTCACCCACAGACATGGGTGTTAATATGGCAGGAAATTGTATTTCCGATGATGCTGCTTGTTGTGAAGCTGCAAACCAGGAAATCATCCGCCGTTATTATAAAGAAGCTTGTGATTTAAAAACCGGATCCGGATCAAAAGAAGCCTTCCGTAAATTGGAACTTTTATTAAAACAGTCCGGCCTTTCCACCGGTGATCGAAAAGTTGTAAAACACGCATTGGTTCGTGAAGAATCCACCGGCCATACAGCTTCCGCTATTGAACTTCCAAACGGCGAAGTCATTACCGGTAAGTCTACGGATCTTATGAATTCCGCAGCGGCTGTTTTATTAAATGCTTTAAAAGAAATGGCAGGAATCGACCACAAAGAACATTTAATCTCACCGGAAGCCTTAGCTCCCATTACTGAATTAAAGAAACAGTACTTGCACTCTTCCGATTCCAGACTTCATTGCTTTGAAGTTTTAACCGCGCTTTCCATTTCAAGTGCAACAAACGAGAATGCGAAAAAAGCCATGTTACAGTTGGAGAACTTAAAAGGATTGGATATGCACTCCACAGTGATCTTATCCCAATCCGACGTCAACATCATTCGCAAGCTACACATTAACCTAACCAACGAACCCAAATACGAATTCTCTCGTCGTTTTCAACTATAAAAAAGGACTCCCTTACGGGAGTTCTTTTTATATTTCAAATTTAAAGGATTTTTAGAATATAATACTTGAGCAGGACGTCCGCAACGCGGGCACTTAGCGAACAACGTGAGCTTAGTACCCTTGCGTGAGGATACGGCGATAGCGCATCCGGCGAAAGTATTATATCTAAAAATCCTTTTATCTTTTATTTATTAATTAGTCTTCAAATCCGTTAGGATTATTCTTCTGCCATCTCCAAGAGTCGGCACACATCTCTTTGATTCCGTACTTTGCAGTCCAACCAAGTTCTTCCTTTGCAAGGGATGCATCGGAATAGCAGGTAGCAACATCGCCTGCACGGCGAGGTTTAATCTGGTAAGGAATCTTAATATCGTTTGCTTCTTCGAAGTTCTTTACGATATCAAGTACGCTGTATCCAACTCCGGTACCTAAGTTATAAATCTTAAGTCCGGCGTTTTCTTCAATCTTCTTTAATGCAGCCACATGTCCGAGAGCTAAGTCAACAACATGGATGTAATCTCTGACACCGGTTCCGTCCGGAGTATCATAATCATTTCCGAAGATTCCAAGTTCTTTCAGTTTACCCACAGCAACCTGTGTAATGTATGGCATAAGGTTGTTCGGAATACCGTTTGGATTTTCACCGATACGTCCTGACGGGTGCGCTCCGATTGGGTTGAAGTAACGAAGTAAAACAACATTCCATTCGTTATCTGCTTTCTGAATATCGGATAAAATCTGTTCCAACATAGACTTGGTCCAACCATAAGGATTGGTGCACTGTCCTTTTGGACATTTTTCGGTAATCGGAATCTCTGCAGGATTTCCGTATACGGTTGCGGATGAAGAAAAGATAATGTTCTTGCATCCGTTCTTTCTCATTTCATCTACCAATGTAAGGGTTCCGGCAATATTATTTTCATAATATTCCCAAGGCTTTTCAACAGATTCACCTACAGCTTTTAAGCCTGCAAAGTGAATACAGCTGTCGATTTTATTTTCAGAAAAGATTTTCTTTAAGATGTCACGATCTAAGATGTCACCTTTGTAGAATTTTAAATCCTTTCCTGTAAGCTCTTTCACGCGCTCCAAAGATTTTTCGCTGGAATTGGATAAGTTATCCAAAACAACAACATCGTAGCCGGCATTTAATAATTCCACACAGGTATGAGATCCGATAAATCCCGCACCTCCTGTTACTAAAATAGCCATTTTGTTACCTCTCTTTCTTCTATCTACCAAACTCTAAGATTTGATTCATCAAATAATATAAATTTGCTCTTCCATTGGCTTTAAATACAATGGAAATCAAATGCTCATTACGTTCATTCACGCTATAGCATACCAAACAATATCCCGCATCAAAGGTGGTACCGGTTTTACCGCCGATAACGGTAATTCCGTCGGGCGCATCCTTATATCCGGACAAGTAACCGCAAGTATTTGTCCAAGTCTGCTGCTTGGAGTTTCCCGAACGGTCCAAGTAATACACATCATAACTTCCGGTTTGTAAGATTTCAACGAAATCACTGTATTTCAACGCTTCGTTGGTAATCAGATACATATCATATACGGTGGTGTAATGTTCCGGATCATGTAAACCGTTGGGTGTTACAAAATGGGAATGGCTGGCACCGATCCGTGCTGCCTCTTCATTCATAAGGGCCACAAAGGAATCCACATCACCGCTGACACCCTCTGCAATGGCAACTGCCGCATCGTTTCCGCTTCGAAGCATCAGTCCGTATAGAAGCTGTCGAAGGGATAAGGTATCTCCCGGATTTAATTTACATATGGAAGAATCGGAAGCCTGGTTACAAGCATTTTCCGAAACCGTAATCTTCTGTTCCAAATCGCCGTATTTAATTGCACAATAGGCCGTTAAAATTTTGGTTGTGCTGGCAGGATATAATTTTTCATTGATACCCTGGGAATACAACACTTCTTTGGTATCAATATTAAAAAGTCCCGCACCGCTTGCTACGGAAGATTCTACCTGATCCGTTCCAAAATCTTCTCCGTTTGTGACACAAAGGGAAGACGCCATTAAGTTGGAATTGGACTGTGGTGCATTGGATATTAATCCAAGGGAATAAGAATCCTCATAGACATCGTATGCATTTTTTACTTCCACTTCAGAAGAGCATCCACATAACTGGGTTGCAACAACAACCGATAAAACTACGGCTATGAATTTATTTGTACATTTCACGCCACTCAAGATCTCCTCGGTCTAATGACATAATTAAAAGTTCCGCTGTAGCTAAATTGGTAGCCAACGGAATATTGTGTGCATCACACAAACGCACAATGTTATTGACATCCGGCTCATTTGATTTGATATGAAGCGGATCTCTTAAGAAAATCACCAAATCGATTTGGTTATGTTCGATTTGTGCCCCCAATTGCTGTGTACCGCCCAAACGACCTGCCAAATACTTATGTACCGTAAGGTTTGTTGCTTCCTCCACAAGTCTTCCTGTAGTTCCGGTAGCGAACAAATCGTTTCTGGACAACACTCCCCGATATGCGATACAGAAATTCTGCATCAATTTTTTCTTGGAATCATGAGCAACCAATCCAATATTCATTTGCTCCATCTCCTTATTTAATATTTCTTTGCTTGTAAACTAACGTTTAATACAAACCCAATTCCGAAATATAACGTCACCAAAGAGGTCAAACCATAACTCATAAACGGTAACGGCAAACCGGTATTGGGGAACATTCCCGTAACTACACAAATATTAACAAAGGACTGGTATCCAATTAAAGATGCCATACCTACACAAATCAATTCTCCTGCCAAGTCTTTGGCTTTCTTTGCTGTTTTTAAGCAAAGATAGGTAATCGCAATCAAAAGTCCGACGATAAGAATGGAACCGATGAATCCCATTTCTTCTCCTGCTACCGCAAAGATAAAGTCGGTCTGTGGTTCGGAAATATAGTTACCGTTTTTTACGGATTCAATACTGTCAGTATTTAATCCCTTTCCGAATAAAATTCCGGAACCGATTGCCATGATTGCATTTTGCTGCTGGTAAGAATACTGCGGATATTCGTCCGGATACAGCCAAGCAAGGATACGGTAGTTCTGATAACCTTCCAATAAAGAAGATCCACCGTGGGTCAATACGATTAAAACAACGATGACACCAACAAAGCCGGCCACAACCAATGGAACCGTAATCTTATAACTGAGTCCCGCATAAAAAATCATGGTGGCAATAATCATAAATGTAACAATGGTAGTGGACAAATCCGGTTCTTCCACGATTAACAAAAGCGGCATGCCGGCAAAGAGTGCCAAATACCCTAAACGTCTGATTTCATTGATTTCATCCGCATATTTAGAAAGATAATAAGCAAAAAACAAAACCAAAAAGACTTTTGCAATTTCGGAAGGCTGAAATCGAATAACACCCAAATCCAGCCAACGCTTTGCACCGTGGGAAGACGAACCCAACAAAAGAACGCCGCCAAGCAATGCAAGTACTAAGCCATAGAACAACCAATAAAACTGCAGAACAAAATCATAATCAATCAAGGCCACGGCAACCATTACCACAATACCGATAATCATACCGATAATTTGTCGGTTCTGGTAATTCTCATTAGCCGAGCCGATGACCAAAATACCAAGAATGGAAATGGCAAAAACGCACATAACCAAAAGATAGTTGAAGCTTTTTATTCTATAATTTCGAAACATCGTATCTTAAAAAAGTATGCCGTTTTCCAAAGGTTCCATTATCATTTCCCCTTCGAAAATACAAACGCACTTCAAAGCTCCCTTCTTATCTTTTTTATGGAAGAATCCACCCTTTGATTCAAACATCTGGGGATTTTGCCACTTGCATAAAGAAATGGACTCGGATTCAAATTCAGAAGCAATAATATAGCAAGATTCGTCTCGTGAAACTCCGGCATCGATTTCTCCGTATACGGTTCCCAAGACAATCACGCTTCTGTCACAGGTTAAGGTGCATCCTCTTTTAATATCTCCAAGGACAATCACATCACGGTCGAAATGCATATCCTCGTCTACATCACCTTTTACTATTTTAGCATTTTCAAAGGCTTTTTCACAGTAGAACTTATGGATTTTCTCATCCAAAGATGCTCTTAGCTCTTCATAAGAATCCTCATCTTTAATGAGCAACACCTTAACATCGGAATTTAATTCTATGGATTCCACTACCGCTCTTGTTTCTTCGGCGGTAAGTTCTCTTCCTCGAAGTTGTAAAATCGTTTGAATATCTCCAAAGAACTCTTTACTGTTCAAAAACTTATAGCAAATATCTTTGATCAAATCCATAAAGTCGCAGTCCGGATTTAAGATTAACTGCAATCCATTGGAATTAAATTTAATTACGCATAATTCTTCCATCTTAATCTCCGTCTTTATCATTAGTCTGTCACGCGGTTGGTTGAAGTATTTACGGATGCTTCACCGCTAATCAAATCTTCCGTGGATTCTACGCCAAAGTATGCACTTAAAATATCCTTAGTCAAATCCGCCGCATTGTGAGATGTATAACCAAACGCTATTCTTGTAGCGATGGCAACCTTCGGGCTGTTGTACGGCGCATATCCTACGAAAAGCGCGTGGTTCGGTCTGGATTTTACCTGCTGTGCCGTACCGGTTTTGCCCGCTACTTCAATCGGGAATCCATCAAAACAACTTAAGGATTCCACTACCATTCGCATTCCGCTGTGAATTGCAGACCATTCCATGGTATTTAACACATCCACATGATTGCGAAGAGACGGCGAATACTCTTTAACCACATTTCCTTCGTTATCCGTTACATGATCCAACAAGGTCAAATCATATACGTCACCGTTATTTGCAACCGCAGCCACATATCGGGCCAAGGCAATTGTGGTATAGTTGTTGTTGGACTGACCAATGGCGGCCATGACCGGGTATTCCGTGGCAATAGAGGATTGGGTTTCTTCAATTTCAATACCGGTCTTTTCGTCTAAGCCAAACATAGACGCATAGTTTTGAATCTTTTCAATACCCTTTTCATCACTGTAATTGCTTCCGCCGGCCAATTCCCAACCCACTTCGTAGAAGAAGTAGTTACATGAATCACGTAGCGCCTCAGATACATTGATGGATCCGTGGCTGCTTGGATAATGCCAACATTTTGGTTTGTTTGATACCTTTTCAAACACACCCTCATCGTAAATCTCGGTAGAGGTGGTGATTACGTTTTCCGCAAGTCCGGCAACAGAACTTAACATCTTAAAGGTAGAACCCGGTGCGGTTCTCTGCTGAGTTGCATGGTTGTAAAGCGGATTTGCCATGTTATAAACAAGCTTACTGTAGTAAGAAGAATCCGATGCATTTACAAGTGCATTGTTATCGTATCCCGGATAAGAAACGCAAGCCAACAAATCTCCGTTATTCGGATCGATGACCACACAAGATCCGGAGCAAGGATCCAGGGCCAACGCACCCGGAGTAATCTCTAAGGTTCGAATCTTTTCTTTTAAGAAGTTATATGAAGATAAACTTCCGCTTGCAAGAGCATCTCTGGTACCCTCATCCCATTCTAAATAGCCTTGATCGTACAAAATGGTACATAACTGGTTTCCGGTAATCTCATCATTCAAAATTGCATATTGATATACCAGTTTTTCAAATTCGGTCTTGGATAAAATATCTGTTTCCACATAATCCACCAAGGCTTCATACACTTCATCCGTATCCACATAAAGAGATTTCTGAGTAAAGTAACTGATATCAATCCAATCCTGTTCGATACAATATTTCAAATACTCATTTACAGATAGTTCTTCATTGATCCACTGCTGGTACACTTTATCCGTAGAATCAATGGAATCCGACAAAAGCACATTATTGGAACGAAGGGTCTTTACAATATAGGTGATATATTGTTGCTGTTCCTCCGACAAGTCACGATACGGAACCAGATTGTTGGAAAGCATCATATTCTTGATGTTTGGTTTTACGCTGTTGTACTTGGAATTAAAGGTGTTGTACACCTGCTTTTCCACAGAAGATGCATCATCTTTTTTCAGCGCAGAAATATCAATCACGTTATTATTTACCAAGGCAAAATAAACGTCATAAATCGGAATCGGAATATCCGAAGAGCTTTCATCCGTCACATGATAACTCTTGATGTTCTGAATCTTTGAGTAAACGATACTGGCGATTTCCTGCTCAATCAAATGGTACGCATTTACCGTCAAATCTTTATCGATGGAAAGATACACATCTCCACCCGGAACCGCATCTTTGGATTCTGCTTCTTTTAACACATTTCCCACGTTATCTACGTATACAACCGTATATCCCTTTTCACCGGAAAGATAGTCGTTCATATACTGCTCGATACCTGTTTTACCGATGACATCGTTTAAAGTGTAAGTATCATTGTCTTTTGACAACTCTTCATACTCTTCCGTAGAAATCTTACCGGTATAACCGATGATATTTGCAAAGCATTCGCTGTCCACATAACGGCGAACAGACTGCTCATTGATTTCCACACCCGGGAAATCCACTTCATGCTCTTTGATGTAAGCCACGGTTTCTTCGGATACATCGGATGCAATGGTGGTGGAAATATATTTCTGATAGTTGTTCAAGCTCATGTTGTAACGAATGACCGCGATCTTATAGCGCATTTCCTTACTGTAATCCGTAGGAATGTTGTAACGCTTTTCTCCGCAAAGATAGTTCATAATCTCGTCTGCGGTTGCATTCGCTTCATCAATGTTGTACTTGGAATCTTTTGCGGATTTCAAATCATCAATGGATGAATATCCAAAGATATCCGCACGAAAACGCTGCAAAGACGTACCGGAATTTGCAAACACATATTCTCCGGTAGAATTCATATAGATACCGAAATTATTTACAATCTCATCTCCGCAAAGATTAATATTGTAAATAATATCGTAGAGCATTTCATTTAAGATTTTATTTTTTTCACTGGTGGTATAGTTGGAAAACTTATCTTCAATGGTAACGGCATGGGCCAATTCGCTGTAGGCCAAAAGATTACCGTTTCTGTCATAAATGTTTCCGCGAGTGGCATCCACGGTTTCTGTTTTTTCCGTCAGGTAATTATAGTTCTCCTGATAACTTTTACCGCGAACAATTTGTAACACAAAAAGACGTCCTACAAGGATAACGCCAAACATCAGCATTATTCCCTGTACGACTTTTAAACGATCTGTAAATATTCTGTCTTTAATCTCATTCAGTAAATCCCACAAATCTGTTTTCGCTCCTCTTTTCTGATTTGTTCAACCAGCGCTCCAAATAGTAAATCGGGAAGTATAACACCAAGGATACCAATACGGTATACACCACTTCCGGTAAAATTACGTGGAACAAATAGAAGAAAAAATCATATCTGGCACGCATAAAATATACGCAACCATAAATCAAAAATCCGTAAACCAAATCGCTAAGTGCAATCAATACCAATGGTAATTTCATATCATCACCGAAAAACCATTGATGGAACATAACGTTTAACAAACCGATGAGCAAAAATACAACGGCGTACATTCCAAAATAGGTACCTGAAAACATGTCCAAAAGCAATCCGGAAAACATGCCCAAAAGCAAAGAAGAATTTCCTCCACGCATAAATCCCACAGAGGAAACCAGAATAATCATGATATTCGGTCCGATGCCACCCAACTTGAAATTGGGGAAGACACTGATATGCAACAAAAGATATACCACGAGTAACATGGTATATCCCAAAATTCTTTTAATCAGAGGCTTAATTTCCATTTTCGCTTCCCACCTCTTTTAACTCAAGAATTACCAAAACTTCCTGTAAGTGTTTAAAGTCCACAACAGGAGTCACGGTTCCCGATTTGGTTAACTTATTGGAATCCTCATTTAATTCGCTGATATAACCAATCAGAATCCCCGGTAAAAACTTCGAACTGATATTGGATGTTACAACAGATCCGCCAACCACAACTTCATTATCCGGGTCTTCCAAATTCGTAAGCTCAATCATACTTCGGTCTGTCATAAGTTCCAAGTCTCCGGACACAAAGCAATTGTCCGATGTATCAAGTACCATGGCACTGACATTGGAATTATCATCAATGATGGAACGAACAATGGCATAACTCGGACCAACCTGAGTTACGATACCAACCAATCCGCTTCCGCTGATGACATTCATATTTTCTTTGATTCCGTCATTGGAACCCTTATCGATGGTAAAGGTATTAAACCAATTGCTGGAACCACGGGCAATTACATGGGCCCCTGTGGTAGGATACTGGGTATACGCAGCAGACAATTCGTACATATTCTGCAAACGTTCCAGTTCCTGCTGCTGAAGCTGCATATTAGTAAGCTTACTGGTAAGTTCATCCACCTGGGCTTTTAACTGTGCGTTTTCTGCCTGAAGTTCTTCCTTTGTCTTGGTATCTTCCGAACTCTCTGTCGCCTGGTTTGCAATGTAATTCAAGCCTCGTTCCATAGGGACAAAGAAATAGTTGGCTACCGTCTGTACCGGTCCGCCGGAAAATCCCGTAACATAGCTTAACGCCAATAACATAAAACAAATTGTAAGTAATGCAAAGAACAATCCACCCGTAGGAATGTTCATACGATTTTTCTGTCTCATACTTAGTCCTATTAACTAAAGATTCTGGATTTCATACTGTATCCGAAACGTTTATATTTCTCGTCGGTCAATACTTTTCCAAGACCTCTTACTACGGTCTCATCTCCGTCTTCCACTACGTTTACCTTGATGTTTGTCATGTTGGTAATGTAGGTATTAAAATCTTTTACGTTGGCACCGCCACCGGTAAGATAGATTCCGGATTTTACAATATCTCTTGCAAGCTCAGGCGGAACCTTTTCCAAAATCATTTTGATTGCGGTACAGATATTGCTTAAATCATCCTTCATACCTTCGTATACAATATCAGATGTAATATCCATCTCTACCGGAAGTCCGCTGACCACGTCACGACCAACAATGGTCATCGCATCTTTACGGCCGGCAATGGAAGAACCGATGCCTTCTTTCAATGACATAGCAGTTTTATTTCCAATCAAAAGATTATACTTTCTCTTTAAGTAAGTAACGATAGAATCATCCAATTTATTTCCACCGTAACTTAATAACTGGCTTAACACCAAACCGCCCAAAGAAATTACGGAAATCTCTGTGGTATCTGCTCCCACATCCACTACCATTACACCGGTAGGCTCTGTAATATCAAGTCCCATTCCGAGGGCATCTGCCAAAGGCTTTTCACAAAGAGAAATACTCTTTGCTTTGATCTTTGTTTTGGCAAACATATCGTAAAATGCCTTTTTCTCAACTTCGGTAATATCCGTAGGTACGGCAATTACAATATCTGCGCCCTTAAGTCTGGCCTTTACGTCATTGTCCAATACGCGAAGCAACATGGCCTGCATATTATCAAAATCCGCAATGACACCGTTGATAATAGGGAAAGAAACCTCAATGGTTTCCGGTGCTTTCTCATACATTAAGTACGCATCGTCTCCGTATGCATACATCTCATTTTTATTTACAATGGCGATAGTATTTTTCTGATTGGTTACCTCGCCGGAAGAAATCGAATAAATCTTAAGATTCCCTGTTCCCAAATCTATTCCGTATCCGTTTGACATTTAATCCACACTCCATCCTTTTTTCATGGTTTTTTAACCAAATAATTTTATCATATCGAGATATCCTTAACAAGATTTGCATCCACTAATTTCTGCAAAGACATAAGGATTCCGGTTTTGCCATGGTACCATGTAAGACCGCCCTGAAAATATACGGCATACGGCTCTTTTAACGGACCATCCGCAGAAAGTTCAATGGAAGATCCCTGAACAAATGCACCGGCTGCCATAATCACCTGTGAATCATATCCGGGCATATCCCAGGGTTCCGGTGTTACATAGCTGTCCACCGGTGCCGCAGCTTGAATTCCTTTACAAAAGGCCTTTAATGCTTCCGCAGATTTTAACTCTACGGACTGAATAATATCCACACGCTTTTCCGAACCGGAAGGAACCACAAAGTAGCCCAAACGTTCATAAAGATTTGCGGCAAATACCGCAGATTTTAAAGCGCCGCAAGTAACGGTAGGTGCCAAGAAAAATCCCTGGAACAAACTCTGATTCATGGAAAGAGATGCTCCTACTTCTTTCCCCAGTCCCGGAGAAGTAAGTCTGTGAGCTGCATTTTCAATACACTCTTTCTTTCCCACAATATATCCGCCGGTAGGCGCCAATCCGCCACCCGGATTCTTAATAAGGGAACCTACAATCATATCCGCTCCCACTTCCAACGGTTCTCTTGTTTCCACAAATTCGCCGTAGCAGTTGTCTACCATTATGATTACATCTTTTTTGATGCTGCGAATAAAGGAAATCAATTCTCCGATGCGTTCTACGGAAAGTGAAGGACGCATGGCATATCCTTTGGAACGCTGAATGGTAACCAGTTTTGTCTTTTCATTGATAGCTGCTTTAATTCCGTCAAAATCAAAGGCACCATCCGGAAGCAAATCCACCTGTGAATAGCTTACGCCATACTCTGCCAAAGAGCCCATGGATGGACGAATGCCGATAACCTCTTCCAAGGTATCATATGGTTTTCCCACCGGTGATAACAGTTCATCACCCGGGCGAAGGTTTGACATTAAAGCAAGGGCAAGGGCGTGGGTCCCGCAGGTAATCTGAGGACGCACCAAAGCATCTTCTCCCTTAAAGGTATCCGCATACACCTTTTCCAAGGTATCTCTTCCCAAGTCGTTGTAGCCGTATCCGGTGGTACCAAGTAAGCATTCGGCACTGACTTTATTTTTTTGCATGGCAGCCAAAATCTTTAATTGATTAAACTCTGCCACTGCATCAAATTCCAAAAAGCGGTCTTTCAAATCATCGATTACCTTTTGGCCAAGGTCGTAGACTTCTCTGGAGATCCCGACTTTTTCATACATTTCAAATACATCCATTACAATATATTCCTTTTCTTACATTCACTTTCCATATATTCTAAAATCTTTTCATCATCATAGGAAAAAGATTCTTTATCAATCCAAATCACATCCGGTTTTGCTTTAAACCAGGTAAGCTGACGTTTTGCAAAATGGCGGGTATCCCGCTTAATGCGATACACCGCTTCCTCAAAGGAAATAGTACCGTCAATGGCATCTAAAACTTCCTTATATCCAAGCCCCTGCATGGAAACAAATTCCCTTGTATAGCCCATATCCGCCAAACGTTTTACTTCATCATATAAACCGGCAGATACCATTTGATCCACACGGCGATCGATGCCATCATACATTTTCTGACGGTCATCATTTAGAACAAAAAATGCAAAATTATACTCGGATTCTTTTTCCTTCTGCTGCGCATTATGTGCGGAAATGGGTTTCCCCGTAAGTTCATAAAACTCCAAGGCACGAATCACACGTTTTACATTGTTCTTATGAATGGTCTTACAAGATTCCGGATCCACTTGTTGTAGTCGTTCAAACAACACATCGCCGCCTTCTTCTGCCGCAATGCGTTCCAATTCTTTTCGTACGGAAGAATCCGTTTCTCCTTCGGAAAAATCGGCGCCGTACAATAACGCTTGAATATAAAAACCGGTTCCGCCGCAAACAACGGGAAGACGATTCTTTCCATAAATATCAGAAAGTGCCTCATGGGCCATGTCGCAGAATCTTGCCACATGGAACTCTTCTTTCGGCTCTAAAACATCCACCAAATAATGAGGGATTCCATCCATCTCTTCCGGTGAAATCTTTGCGGAGCCGATGTCCATGTATTTATAAACCTGCATGGAATCCGCAGAGATAACGGAACCTTCATGCCGTTTTGAAAAGGCAACCGAATATTTACTTTTCCCTGTGGCCGTTGGACCGGCAATAATCACAAGCGGTTTTTTCATTAAACAATCCTTTTAAACTTTTTATCCAATTCGTAATGGGTCATACGAACAATGGTAGGTCTTCCATGCGGACAATGATACGGGTTTTCCAAAGAAAGCAAATCGGAAATCAAGGCTTCCGCTTCTTCCATGGACAAATGATCATGTCCCTTTACCGCTGCCTTGCAGGACATGGATGCGATTTTTTCCAAAATCAAATCATTGACACCACGTTTTACTTCCGACAAAGAAGCTATGGTATTTAAGAACAATTCCTTTTCATCAATGCCAAAGATATTGGCAGGAATACCGGTTAAGGCTACTTCATTTCCGCCAAAGGCTTCAAACTCATACCCCACTTTTGAAAATGCTTCTTCGTTTTCAAAAAGAAGGGAGTAATCCATGTCAGAAAGTGAAACAATCATAGGTGGAGAAATCTGCTGAGATGTCATAGCCTTGTCTTTTAACTTTGCCATGGTCTTTTCAAACAATACTTTCTCATGGGCCGCATGCTGATCGATTACATACAAGGCGTCATCAAATTCCACCAGCCAGAATGTATCAAAGACCTGACCGATAATCCGATGATGTTTTATGCTTTCTTCCGTTAAAAAGCTTTGTTGAACAAATGTCGGTTTTTTCGGCAACTGCTCTTTCATATGTTCTGTTTCCGGTTCTGCATTTGTATCTATAGTCGCAGTTTTTTCCGGCTTTGGCTCTTCCTCAATTGCAATCGCTTTGTATGCGTCATAAATTTCTTCCTGAATGGATGCCTCGATTTTACTCTTAAAATCGGAAAGTCGATTCTTTTCAAAGGGTTCTGCACCCAAAACCTTCGGTATTACATCTGTTTTATCCTCCGGTTTTTCTTCCTCAAGCTTCACATCCGCAATATCTTCTCGGTATTTTAACCGATTGGAAATCAAATGCAACAGTTCTTCTGAAATCTGATCGTTTTCCTGAAAACGAACTTCCTGTTTCGTGGGATGCACATTCACGTCCACATCCTTGGCAGAAAAATCAAAATTCAATACCGCAAAGGGATACTGATGCTGCATCAAATAGCCTTCGTAGCCGGCTTCCAAGGCACGCATTAATACCTGACTTTTTACATATCGCTTATTTACAAAGAAGGTTTCGTAATTTCGGTTTCCGCGATGTACCAAAGGTTTTCCCACAAAACCGTATACCTTAAAATGTGGTGTCTCTTCATTCACTTCCAATAGCTCTTTTGTAATATCTCTACCGTACAACTGATAGATCACATCCAAAAGATTCCCATTTCCGGAGGTGGCAAATTTTTCCTGGGAATTCATAAGAAAACGAAAACTGATTCCCGGATTGGAAATGGCAAGTTTCTCCACCACTTCACAGATGTAATTTCCTTCTGTCATAGGAGACTTTAAAAACTTCTTTCTTGCCGGTGTATTGTAAAACAACTGACGGATAATAAAGGTGGTTCCGTCAGGAGTGGCCATTTCGGTAAAGTCCTTTTCTTCTCCGCCTTCAATGCGATAAGAAACACCGGTAATATCCTCTTTTGTCTTTGTTAAAAGTTCCACTTTGGAAACTGCGGAAATTGAAGATAAGGCCTCACCGCGAAATCCCAAAGAATGAATGTTTTCCAAATCCGAAGCTGTTTTAATTTTACTGGTGGAATGACGCAAAAATGCATTTCTTACGTCATCTCTTAAAATTCCGTCACCGTTATCGGAAATACGGATATAAGAAATTCCTCCGTCTTTGATTTCCACGGTAATGGCTGTGGAATTTGCATCGATTGCATTTTCCACAAGTTCCTTTACCACAGAGGCCGGACGTTCCACCACCTCTCCGGCGGCAATCTTATCAATTGTATCTTTTGTTAAAAGTTCAATCCTATTTACCATCGATTCTTTACCTTACTCTGTAATTCATTTAACAGATTCAGTGCATCCATAGGGGTTAAATTCTTAATATCCAATTCTTTGATTTCGTTTACGATATCCGAATCGGAAACCGTATCAAAAATGGTCATCTGATTCGGACTTACAAAATCAGGTGTTGCAGACAGTTTTGCCTTTGCACTTGGGGATTCCCCTGCAATATTTCTGGCTACATTGGCAATATCATTTTTTACAAGTTCCGCAACGATTTCGTTGGCACGATCGATAACGGAATCCGGAACACCGGCCAATTTTGCAACCAACACACCGTAGCTCTTATCCGCTCCTCCGGGCACAATTTTACGAAGAAATACGATGTCATCTCCGTTTTCTTTTACCGCAACGCAGTAGTTGTTAACACCGTCTAACTTTCCTTCCAATTCCGTAAGTTCATGGTAATGGGTGGCAAATAAGGTCTTTGCTCCAAGAATCTTTTTATCAGCCACGTATTCTACCACCGCCCATGCAATGGACAAGCCGTCAAAGGTAGAAGTTCCGCGTCCGATCTCATCCAAAATGAGAAGGGAATTTGATGTGGCATTCTTTAAAATATTTGCCACTTCGTTCATTTCCACCATAAAGGTTGACTGACCGCTGGCCAAATCATCCGACGCACCTACACGGGTAAAGATACGATCCACAATGGAAATCTTTGCCTTATCCGCAGGTACAAACGAACCGATTTGCGCCATCAAAACGATGAGTGCCGTTTGTCTCATATAGGTGGATTTACCGGCCATGTTCGGTCCGGTAATAATGGAAATACGATTCTTTTTATTATCCAATACCGTATCGTTTTTAATAAAACGATCCGCATCAATCATCTTTTCTACCACCGGATGTCTTCCGCCTTCAATACGGATTTCTCCGTCTTCGGAAATCTTCGGACGAACGTAGTGATTCTTTTCCGCTACATAAGCCAAAGACAAATACACATCCAAATGTGCCAATGCTTTTGCAGTCTTTTGAATACGGCCCACTTCTGCATTAATGGAATCCAAGATTCCTTTATAAATCTCATACTCCAAAGAGGTAAGGCGCTCTTCCGCACCTAAAATGGTGTTTTCCAATTCTTTTAATTCCGGCGTATAGAAACGTTCCGCATTGGTTAAGGTCTGCTTACGGATAAAGTAATCCGGTACCTTATCCAAATAAGAATTGGTTACTTCCAAATAATAGCCGAATACCTTGTTGTATTTTACGCGAAGGTTTTTAATATCCGTCTTTTCTTTCTCGTCCGCTTCCAGCTTAGCCAACCATTCTTTTCCGTCGGTTTTGGCATGACGCAAACGATCCACTTCTTCATGGAATCCCTCTTTTAGGATACCGCCGTCATGCACCATAATGGGAGGTTCTTCGCAGATGGCTTCATCAATGAGCTGATACAAATCGGATAAATCATCCATATCTGCATTTAACTCTTTTAAAATCTCACTGTTAAAATCGGAAAGAACGGTTTTGATTCCGCCGATAACACCGATGGAATTTTTAAAAGCTATCAAGTCTCTCGGATTTGCGGTCTGATAAGCGATACGTGTCATCAAACGCTCCAAATCGTAAACCGGATTTAAGTATTCGCGAAGTTCTTCTCTGGTGATTAAGTGTTTGTTAATCTCAGCGATACCATCTTGGCGCTTTGTGATTTCCTCTTTATGAATGAGAGGTTGCTCAATAAAGGCGCGAAGGGTTCTGGCGCCCATGGCGGTTTTGGTTTTATCCAACACCCAAAGAAGGGAACCTTTTTTCTCCTTCTCACGCATGGTTTCCACCAACTCCAAGTTTCTTCTGGAAGAAGAATCAATGAGCATATAATTGCCGTTGATGTATGGAACAATCCGATTCATATGAGACAAATCGGATTTTTGTGTATCCATCAAATAAGAAATGAGAGCTCCGGCAGAAAGACATCCGATTGGGAAATCCGCTACCCCCAGCGCTTCCAAAGACATACATTTGAAATGACGAAGTAACACATCCTTTACATAACCGTCATCAAAGTAGGTGGCATCCATGGCTGTTACAAGGAAATGATACTTATCTTTTAAGGCATCAATGGAAATTCCGGAAATATAAAATGCTTCATTACAAATCATTTCGGATGGATGATACTTGTTCATCTCATCCAAAAGTTTCTGGGTGCTGTCCACTTCCGTCATATAAAAATCAGCTGTGGAAACATCCGCAAAGGAAAGTCCGAAGCGATCTCCGTGATATACCACACTCATGATGTAATTGTTTTTGGTTTCATCCAAAGAAGCACCGTCAATATTGGTACCCGGAGTTACCACGCGAACCACTTCACGTTTTACCAAGCCCTTTGCTTCTTTCGGGTCTTCCACCTGCTCACAAATGGCAACTTTATATCCCTTGTTTACCAAACGTGGCAAATAATTATCTACCGCATGAAAAGGCACGCCGCACATAGGTGCACGTTCTTCCATACCGCAGCTCTTGCCGGTCAGTGTCAATTCCAATTCTTTGGATACGATTTTTGCGTCATCAAAAAACATTTCGTAAAAATCGCCTAATCGATAAAATAAAATGCAGTCTTCGTACTCTTTTTTCGTCTCAAGATACTGCTGCATCATTGGTGTATACTCGCCCATAACTCATCCTTAACTATATATAGAATTTTGTGATTCGCTCAGCCACTTTCAAACCATCCATAGCTGCGGATGTAATTCCTCCGGCATAACCGGCCCCTTCTCCGCAAGGATATAAGCCCTTAACGGAAGACATGAAATTGTCATCACGCCAAATACGAATCGGAGAAGAAGTTCTGCTTTCCACACCGGAAAGAATGGCTTCTTCGTTGAAAAATCCTTTCATTTTATGATCAAAAAGTTTCATTCCCTCTAGGAAAGAATCTTTGATTTCCTTTGAAAATATAGGAGTCAAATCGCAAAAAGCACTGTCTCCTTTGTGCTGGGAAGAAAAACTACCATACCCTGTAGATGCTTTTCCCGAAACATAGTCTCCCAACAACTGCTGTGGAATCTTGCCCTGTCCAAGTTCATAGGCCCTATGTTCCAAATCTCTTTGGTAAGCAATGGCAGACAAGGGATCATTTAATTCAAATTCATTTGCTCCAACGGAAACCACAATGGCGGAATTGGAATTTGCGCCGTCTCGTTTGGAGTAGCTCATACCGTTTACCACCAAATGGTTCTCTTCGGAAGAAGAATTTACCACATAACCGCCGGGGCACATACAAAAGGAATATACCCCTCGATTGTTTTGTAACTTACACGCCAACTTATACGGCGCACTTCCTAAAATATCCGCATAATCTCCGAACTGATGTCGGTCAATAAACTCTCGTTCATGTTCTACTCGAAATCCTACCGCAAACTCTTTTGCCGACATGTTCACCTTTTTCTCATGTAAGGTAAAAAAGGTATCTCTGGCGCTATGTCCAATGGCAAGGATCACATGTTTGCAAGGAATGGATTCTTTGTTCTCCAAAGTAACCGCTATGATTCGTCCCTGGGCAAAGACAAAGTCTTCCACCTTCGATTCAAATCGAATGGTAACCCCAAGGCGAAGGAGTTCCTCGCGAAGATTTTTAATCACATCAATTAAAATATCGGTACCGATATGGGGTTTGAAATCATATAAGATTTCTTCAGGTGCGCCGAATTTCACAAAGGTTTCCAACACAAATCGGTTTCTTCCTTCGCTATCCTTTACCAAAGTGTTTAGTTTTCCGTCGGAAAAGGTTCCGGCACCGCCCTCGCCAAACTGAACGTTGCTTTTTGTATTTAAAACTCCGGTTTCCCAGAATTCCAAAATATCTTTCTTTCGGGCATCAACATCCTTACCACGTTCCAAAACAATGGGTTTCAATCCGCAAAGGGCAAGATAATAAGCGGCAAAAAGGCCGGCAGGACCGGCTCCGATAATCACGATATCATTTTCATACGATTTATTCGCCTTTGGAATTTGGTATTCCTTTGGCTCATAAGGGGTCACATTAACTTTATACTTTTTCTTTAAAAGTTCCTTTTCGGACACCCTTACTTCCACTGCAACATTGTAAACAAAAAAGATTTGATCTTTCTTTCTGGCATCCACGGATTTCCGAAGGATTTGGAGGGAAATGACATCACTTTCCTTAAGATGCAGTTCTTTTGCAATTTTCTTTTTTAAAGATGCCATCTCGTCTTTCGACACCGGCACTTTTAACTGATTTAATAAAAGCATGTTACATCTCCAACACACATTTTCCCGCAAGGTATCCGGAGGACCAAGCCCACTGCAAGTTATAACCACCGCAGATACCATCTACATCCAAAATTTCTCCGGCAAAATATAAGCCCTCTACCAATTGGGATTCCATACGGTCTGTGACTTCGTTTAAATCCACACCACCGCAAGTTACCTGAGCAGAGGAAAAGTCATTACTGCCCACAACACAAACCGTAAACTCCTTTAAGATTCCGGCAATAGCTCCCACATCTTGCTCATCCAAAGACAAGGTGGAATCCTCCGGCGAAAGCTTTACTTCCTTAAGAATGACAGGAATCAAATGCTCATTCAGCATTCCAACCAAACCGTCTTTTAAGGTAACGGGATAACTTCTGTATAATAACTGCTTACACAAGTGGGTAAACAACACATCAAAAGAAAAATCCGGAAAGAAATCCAGGGTAGCCGTTACGTTTTTCTTTTGATCCAAGGCACGGGTGGCAAATCTTGAAACATTAAATACCGGAATTCCGGAAATACCGTCTTTCGTAAACTGAAGTTCTCCTTCATCAAAAGCAACCTTTTGATCGTCCACATAAAGGGTAACACTTCCCATGGAACGAATTCCCTTTAACTTGGAAAAGAACTTTTCTTTGCAAGTAAGCTGAACCAGCGCCGGCAAAGGTTTTATAATATGATGACCAAAGGATTTGGCAATTTTTAAAGCACTGCCGTCACTTCCGGTTTTCGGTGCGGCACACCCGCCTCCGGCAAGCAAACACTTTTTACCGCGATACTCGCCTTTGTCCGTTGTAACAACAAACAAATCCTTTTCTTTTTTAATACTTAACACTTCCGTAGAAGGGAGAAAATCCACTTCATTGGCAAGAATGGCTTTTTCAAAACAATAACGAACCGAAGTTGCCTGATTGCTTCTGGGATAATAGTATCCCTCTTTTACTTTCGCAAGGACACCGATTTTGGAAAAGAACACCAAGGTTTTTTCCAAATCAAATCCGTGCAACACCTGAAACATCAAATCATCGTTGCCGGAGCGATAGCAACTATCCTCCTGGTTTTCGTTGGTAAAATTACATCTACCGTTTCCGGTGGAAAGAATCTTTTTACCCAATATGGAATTCTTTTCCAGAATGCACACAGAAGCATTCTCTTCTTTTGCAGATAAGGCCGCCATCATTCCGGATGCACCTCCGCCTACAATCAAAAGATCGTAAACCATTCTTCCTCCTACAACAGATGTAACTTTTTGGCCAATCGAACCATTTTATTTCCCATTGGGAACTTCGCCAAATCCTTGGCAGAAACACCTCGCACCATAAGTAATGTCACAAAGTATACAAAGCAACCCACTACTATGGCAATCACACAAGGGATTGCATTATTATGGGTAATCACATGCAATACCTGATATACCACAAATACCACGATTCCCATAACGGTTGATGATAGCAAAGGTAACAAATAGGTCTTATGAATATTTTGTCTTACATGGGAATAACGTACCACCGCCAAATGATTTAAGACGCACATACAAAATGCATAAAAGGCATTTGCCATCACCATGCCGTAAATGTTCATATCGAATTTTTCTAAAGCAACAATCAAAAAGACAAGTTGCAACACCAATGCAATTGCCGCATTTCGAACCGGAATTCGCATGCGATCGATTCCCTGCAAAATACCGTTTGATAAAGTAGACAAGGAATAGAACAAAATGGCAATGGAGCCATACATCAGCATCTTCACGGAATCAGGATCGCTGTCCGAGAACAAAAGCATCATAATCGGTCCGGCTAACACAGCCATACCTACGGTACAGGGAAAAGCAATTAACATAATAAACCTGGTTGCGCTGTGAATTTGGGAACGTACGCGCTTCATATCGTTATTATTAAATGCTGCCGATAAGGTAGGAACCGTAGAGGCCGCCATAGCACTGGCAATGGAAATCGGCACGTTAATCAATACCTTGTACTGACCGGTATAAACGCCCCACCATTCGGAAATCTGCTTCGGTGCATATCCCTGCAATGTCACAACGTTTTTAAAAATACCCTGATCCAAAATTGAAACAATATTATATAAAGTCGTACTCAAAAGTACCGGAATAATCGTAAGAATCAAAACGCGAAAAACCTGACCATAGGTCTCCTTGTTCGGCTTATGGTCACGAACAACTCTTCGTTTAAACTTCTTATAAAAAACAGAATAAATAAATAATACAAATAAAAGTGCAAAAAATGCTCCCAAAGCCGTACCCAAGGTACCGCCGGCTGCACCGTAAGCCGCCGCATATTCTTCTTTGTTTCCCAGAACTCTTCCGATTTTAGAGCCCATATGGAACAAATAATAAGCTGCCACAATGGAAACAACGGCATTGATAATCTGCTCAATAATCTGAGAAATCGCACTTGGCATCATGGTCTGTAATCCCTGGAAGAATCCACGGAACACACCAAGAATCGCAACAATTAAAATCACCGGAGCAAGGACACGAAGTGCAATGGATGCAAGAGGCGTCTTTAAGATTTCTGTAAAGTAATCGGCAAAGAAATAAACGATACACATAAAGGTGGTACCGCTTACAAAGGCAAATAAAAGGGATCCCTTTAATACCTTCATGGCATTCTTTACTTCTCCTTTTTCCATTCTGGCAGCCACCAGTTTGGAAACCGCCAATGGCAAACTGTAAGAAGAAATGATCAGTATTATGCTATAAATTTCAAATGCGGTACCATAGTAGTTGTTACCGGTTTTACCGATAATTGCCTTTAAGGGCACACGATAAATCAATCCCACAATACGACTGATAATCGATGCAATGGCAAGTATGGATCCCTGCACTAAAAAATTGGAACTGTTACTTTGCTTTTTGGGTTTCATTCCCCAGCCTCTCTTACTATATTAATCTCATTCATAATCGCTTCCTGATGGGCTTCCATCAACACGCGATCCTCCTCTACCATATGATCGTATCCCAATAAATGTAACATACTATGGCAGATTAAAAAAGAAAACTCTCGTTTTTCGGAATGTCCGTATTCCTTGGCTTGATCCTTAATTCTTTGCTCGCAAAGAACCACATCTCCCAAGAAAACTTCTTTTGTATCCGGATCGTAAATATCTTCAAAAGAATCCAACTCTGCGTAATTTACCGGTGCAGACCAAGGGAGCATCGGGAAGGATAACACATCCGTCACCGCATCAATTTCACGCTGCTCGCTGTTAATGCTTTGGATGTCTTCTTCCGATACAATGGTGATGCTCACACTTGCCTCTTTCGGAAATGCTTCATGCTTTAAAACGCCGTTTACCGTAAGGCGTGCAATTTCCTCCATATCAAAATCAAAGGATGCATCGGTCTCATTCATCAGTTCTAAGGTCATACAAATCCCCTTTCATAACCAGACAATTTCGAATCTTCAAAAACTGGTTCATGGTAAGATTCGAATCATCATACATACCTTCGTTGGAAAACTCGTTTAAGGTCTGATAAATCAGCATTTCCTGATTCCAGGAACTGTCCATGGTATCTCTCATAGCCTCTACTTTTGTAAGCACCGAATCTACCATCTGTACAATTGCAGATTCCGGTGAAGAGGGATGCTGATTGATTCCCTTATATTCATATAAAATCTGAATTGCTTCACGGGGAAGACAATTCTTTTGCGCAATTTTGATGCTGTTATCAATAATCGGTTCTCCTTCTAAGATACCAATACGATAATAGAATCCTCCGCAAGCGGCAAGCAACTCGTTGGCTCCGATTTGTGCCGCACAATCTCTTGCCAAATCCGAAACTTTTCTGGCATGGAAATATTCTCCCAAAGAAAAATGCATCACATCCACAATCAAAGAATACTCATCATCCAAAAAGGTTTCGTAAGCGATTTCTTCTTCTCTTAAATCAAAGCGAATCAAATAGCCGAATCCGAAATAAATAATAACGGTATAAACCAGTGCCAATCCCAAAAATTCGCACAAATGTCGGATATCAATGTTTCCGAATGTAAATACGTAGAAAATAAACGGAACCACAAACTGAATCATTAGGATTAATAAATAATTAATCACTCGGGTCTCGTTTCGGTTTTCCTTTAAGTAGTATGCAAACAGGATTCCGAAAATGGATAAAATACAGTAACAATACAAAATGTAATTGTTGGTACCCGTAATAAAGCAGTACAAAAGATCCATAAAGATGCAAGACGCTAAAGACAAGCTGGAATCACAGACTGCCACAAACAAAAAACCAATCAATAGCACCGGTCCGAAAAAGTCCGGAATATAATAGGTCAGAATCATCAGAGCCCAACTAAACAGTGAAATAAAAAACAGATTCCGATAGGTGGTATCTTTGTACGTAAATTTTCCGATTTTTCTTTGATGAATCAAAGAAAGAATAAACACAACCCAATAGCTGAAAAACAAGGTTAACAAGCAAAGGGCCTGATCTAATAACAATTTCTTTCCGTAAGCTAAGATAAACACACTGATTACGGAAACAACAAACATTCCTAAAACATACAAAAATCGCTTCGGCGATATTTGTTTTTCTTCTATTATCATTTCTTTTTACGATCCTTATTATGGTTTTTCTCGTAACTCTCGTAAGCGTTAACGATTTTTTGTACCAACGGATGTCTTACGACATCCTCTCCGCTTAACTTGCAGATTCCGATATCATCCACCTTCGCCAAGACTTTTAATGCCACATCCAATCCGGACACCGCACCGCTTGGTAAGTCTTTCTGTGTGGCATCACCGGTGATTACCGCCTTTGATCCGAAACCGATTCGAGTCAAAAACATCTTCATCTGCGCCGGTGTGGTATTCTGTGCTTCATCCAAAATAATAAAGGAATTATCTAAGGTTCGACCTCTCATGTAAGCAAGGGGTGCCACTTCAATAAGTCCCTTTTCCATATTTCTTTGGAAATTATCCGCACCCATAATCTGATACAATGCATCATACAAAGGACGCAAATAGGGATCTACTTTACTCTGTAAATCACCCGGTAAGAAACCAAGTTTCTCTCCTGCTTCAATGGCAGGTCTGGTAAGAATAATACGGTTTACTTCACCGGCCTGGAATGCGGTAATAGCCATAGCCATTGCAAGATAAGTTTTACCGGTACCTGCAGGACCGATGCCGAATACCACCATTCGTTTGCGGATGGCATCCACATACTTCTTTTGTCCCACGGTTTTCGGCTTTACCGGTTTCCCCGTAATGGTATGACAAATCAAATCCTCATCCATTTTTACCATGGGATGGTCTTTGATGTTTTCTTTTAAAGAAAGGGCATAGCGAACATTTTGCTCGGAGATATCATTTCCTCTTTTGGATAAAGTAAGAAGCTCCATAATCACATTCTTTGCTGCTTCAACCCCGGTATCCTCTCCGATAATCTTTACCGAATCCCCACGGTTTACAACGGAAACATCCAAACTATGTTCAATTATCTTAATGTTATGATCAAACTGTCCGAAGATATTTTCCAAATGATCTGCCGGAATGTTTAACAGTAATTCTTTTTCCAAGTAATCTTTGCTCCTTGTATGTTATTTAATGACCTTTAAAATCATAGGCTTAGGAGAAACCTTTTCTGTTGAAAATCCATAGGCTTCTTTTACCATAGCAATCGCCTGGTCCACAGCTTCTTTCTTATTTCCGTATACTGTGGCAATGGCTTCGCCAATCTTCACTTCATCTCCTACTTTTTTGCGTAAAACAACGCCGACGGACATATCGATTACATCCTCTTTGGTTGCTCTTCCGCCACCCATAATCATGGAAGCACGTCCGATTTCTTCTGCCTGGATTTCTTTTACAAATCCGTCCGCATCCGCTGTTACATCTTCCACAAAGGAGGCTTTCAATAAGGCTTCAATGTTATCTACATCAGAAGGATTGCCACCCTGAATCTTGATGAATGTTTTAAACATTTCATAAGCTTTTCCGGATGCGATTGCATCTTCCAACATCTCTCTTGCTTTTTCTTTGGAAAGGCTTTCATCGGCGAGCATAATCATCTGTTCACCCAAGGTGTAAATCAGCTCCATGAAATCCTTAGGACCGTTGCCCTTTAAGGAATCAATGGCTTCCATTACTTCCAAGGTATTTCCAACGGCATAACCAAGCGGCTCATCCATGTTGGTAAGCACCGCTACCATCTTTCTTCCGGCACGTCTACCGATTTCTACCATAGCGGTTGCCAATTTCTCGGCTTCTTCCTGATCTTTCATGAAAGCACCGGAACCAACCTTTACATCCAAGCAAATACCGTCTGCACCGCTGGCCAACTTCTTACTCATAATGGATGATGCGATAAGCGGAATGGAATTAACGGTTGCTGTGGTATCACGAAGGGCATAGATTTTTTTATCTGCCGGTGCAAGGTTTTTGGTTTGTCCTGCCACTGCAATTCCGTGTTCTTTTACATTATCCAAAAAGGTCTCTTCGCTAATCGCTGTCTGGAATCCCGGAAATGCCTCCAATTTATCAATGGTACCGCCGGTATGTCCCAAACCTCTTCCGGACATCTTTGCTACAGGCACCCCTAAAGAGGCGATCAAAGGTCCGAGAACAAGGGTAGTCTTATCTCCCACACCGCCGGTGGAATGCTTATCAATCTTTAATCCGGGAATGGAAGACAAATCCAACTCATCACCGGAATTTTTCATAGCCATGGTAAACTCATAGGTCTCTTCATCCGTCATACCGTTAAATACAACTGCCATAAGATAAGCAGACATCTGATAATCCGGAATCTCCCCATTTGTATATCCGTTAATCAAATAGGTAATCTCATCCTGGGTGAGAGCCTGTCCTTTTTTCTTTTTTTCAATTAAGTCATACATTTGATACTTCATAATTTCACCATCCTATTTGTGATATGGTTCATTTCGCATAATACGAAATCCCCTATAGATTTGTTCTAATAAAATCACACGCATCAACTGATGCGGAAATGTCATATCGGAAAAAGAAATCTTATAATCCGCCCTTTTTTTAACGGAATCCGAAAGTCCCAAGGAACCGCCGATGACAAAAATCAAATGGCTGTCTCCCGTATTCATACGGTCTTCCATAAACCCGGAAAAGCCCACAGAATCAAACTTCTTTCCTAAAATATCAAGAGCAATCACATATGCGTTGTCCGGGATTTTGGATAGAAGCTTATTTCCTTCCGTATCCAAAATTTGTAGAAGTTCCGTATCGCTTAAGTTTTCTTTGGTCTTTTCGTCCGGCACTTCCACGATGGACATGGTGGCATATTTTGAGAGACGCTTTGTATATTCGTCAATTGCATCCCGATAAAACTTTTCTTTTATTTTTCCAACAGTTAATACAGTGATCTTCATTACGGATAATAAATATAATTGCTCTTAAACACATCAGAACTCATACCGTGCTCATCCACAGCGATAACCGTAAGAATATTGTTTCCTTCCGGTACCAAAATAGGCTCTGTATACATAGCGCTTTCTGCGGTAGGCACGGAATCATCCCAAGTATAATAAATAGACACGCCTTCTGTTTGGCAAGTCACGGTTAGGTAGGTTTGTTTTGTAACCACACCACCGGTAGGGGAAACCTCCGGAGTAGCCGGCATCACATAGGAAATCTCATAAGTTTCGTATACTACATCCGACAACTTTCCGTCATCGCTTAAACAAACGGCGGAAAGTGTGGTTTTTCCCTGGATTGTTATCTCCACAGGCTCTGTGTATAATTTGCCGTTATGTTCGGAAGGAGCGGTTCCGTCTAAGGTGTAATAAATGGTGTACCCTTCCGTACTGGTTAGTTCTACGGAAACATCGCTTTCGTACTTTCCACCCGGTACGGAAAACTTAGGTGCAAAGGACTTAAACTCTTCCAAGGCCTGGCGCTGGGCATCCGTAAGATCGGAGGCAAGCAAATCGTTTAACTTTTTACCGTCTCCCATTTTGTCATAGACTTTTGCCAACAGCGTAACCACTTCCGTGCTTTCCGGATACAACTCATACGCCTTTAAGAAACTCTTTTCCGCATCTTCGTATGCCTCGGATTTGTAATAGCATTTACCGATTGCAATATAGACTTCGGAAGTTTCATTCTTTTTCGCCGCTTTTTCATAAAACAAAATAGCGGTTTCGTAATCCTGGGCATTGTAATAGTCCTTTGCCTCATTATAGTAATAACGATATGAATGCTTATAGAAGGTAACCGTAATTAATACAACAGCTCCTAACACAATGGCAATGGCACCCAAAAGAATGGCCTTATACTGGAAGTGATCGCTTTCTTCTTTTTGCACTTCTTCCACCGGTCGAACCTTCTTTTGCGTACCGTTAATCATCTCGGACAATACATCTTCTTCTAACGGATTGTAGTCCGGAACAACCTGAATTGGCTTTCCGCAATGATTACAGAAAACGCTTCCCTCTTCAATTTCTGCCTCACATAAAGGACAAATCATACGTTTATACTCCCCAAATACTTTTAGAATAAACCTGTAATATTACCCTCTGAATCCACATCGATACGATGTGCTGCCGGCTCTTTCGGAAGTCCCGGCATTGTCATAATACTTCCCAAAACAGCAACTGCAAATCCGGCACCTGCAGACGGATATACTTCACGAACGGAAATACGATATCCGGAAGGTCTTCCCAACTTCTTCGGATCGTCGGATAAAGAGTACTGTGTTTTTGCCATACAAACCGGACATTTTCCCATGCCAAGTTCTTCTAACTTCTCCAAACTCTTTAATGCAGCCGGTGCGTAATCCACACCATCGGCACCATAGATTTCTCTTGCAACGGTTTCAATCTTGTCTTTTAATGACATGTCATCCGGATATAATACCTTAAAGTCTGATTTCTTATTATCCAAGACATCAAGAACTTTGTTTGCAAGTTCAATTCCGCCTTCGCCACCCTTTTCCCATACTTCGGAAAGAGCGAATTCACATCCTCTTTCTTCACAGAAAGAACGAACAAACTCGGTTTCTGCAGCGGAATCGGTAACAAAGGAATTTAAAGTAACAACAATCGGCACATTGTACTTCTGTAAGTTTTCAATGTGCTTTTCAAGGTTAACAACACCTTTTTTCAAAGCATCTAAGTTTTCTTCGGAGAGGTTTTCTTTCTTCACCCCACCGTTATATTTTAAGGCACGAATGGTAGCAACCAAAACAACCGCATCCGGATGAAGGCCTGCCATACGGCACTTAATATCAAAGAATTTCTCGGCACCCAAGTCTGCACCGAATCCTGCCTCGGTAACTACGATGTCCGCAAGTTTTAATGCAGCCTTTGTTGCACGAACAGAGTTACATCCGTGTGCAATATTGGCAAACGGGCCACCGTGAATAATTGCAGGAGTATGTTCTAAGGTCTGAATCATGTTCGGGGCAAATGCATCTTTTAAAAGCGCAAGCATGGAACCTACTGCCTGTAAATCCTTGGCAGTAACCGGTTCTCCCTTATAGTTGTACGCCACAATGATGCGACCCAAACGCTCACGCAAATCATCATAATCGGTAGCCAAGCAAAAGATTGCCATAATTTCGGATGCTACGGTGATTACGAAATGATCCTCACGAACCACACCGTCTCCTTTGGCACCTAAGCCCACAACCACATTACGAAGTACACGATCGTTCATATCTTCGCAACGTTTCCAAACAATCTGTCTCGGATC
>JAEEGL016974222.1_pt1 | contig 30499 bp, 20 predicted proteins | sample 9134231 | NCBI WGS metagenome assembly JAEEGL01 (sample SAMN16246548, study PRJNA631951) | gut metagenome | biome: gut microbiome; feature: rumen; material: fiber-attached | host: Bos | place: Iran: Karaj | collected 2018-10 | reverse complement strand
GCGCAGGCAGCTTACCGGAACCTTCAGGAAATACTCCGCCGGATGGGAAACCGGAATATATTCACGGGAGACCTCCGGACAGACCCGGAGCTTCTCATAAACGAACTTGACGCGGCTTCCTTCCGGACAATTCACCTTCGTCCGCTCATGATGGTGACCGGACATCATTGGAACAAAGACGTGGCGGGAGAGAGCGCCGGAACCTGGAAAAACATACTTAGAAGCGCCGGATTTGACGTCATCTGCGAAAGAGAAGGACTTCTCGAAAAAGATGCTGTCACCGATATAATTGTGTGAAAAAGAGATGCAGGGTCACTGCGGGTGCTCATAAGCAAGTTTTGAATAAATAACGATTTGGGCATGCCAAATTGGCATCTCAAAACGAAAACATCACAAAAGAGGATTGTATATGGCAAAAAAGGAAGAAATCAGCGAGGTTACAAACGAAACCGAAATTGAGGTCACTAGTGTAACGGTAAGCAGTCTGATACATATAATCAGAGGAAAGCAGGTCATTTTGGACAGTGATCTTGCGATGCTGTATCAGGTTGAAACAGGAGCTATGAACCGTGCGGTAAAGCGCAATAAAAAACGATTTCCTGAAGACTTTTGCTTTCAGCTGACAGAGGAAGAATTTTTGAGATGCCAAGATGGCATCTCAAAGGATAATGGCGCAGATGGACGAGGCGGTAGACGATATATGCCCTATGCCTTTACGGAGCAAGGTATATCAATGCTTTCTGCTATACTTCGGAGCGATGTGGCAATAAACGTCAGCAGAGGGATTATGAGAGCGTTTGTGGAAATGCGAAAATTCCTTGCAACAAATTCTCTGATACTGAATCGTGTCAATGAATTGGAAGTTAAGCAGTTGGAATACCAGAAAAGCGCTGATGAGCGGTTTGATAAGGTGTTTCAGTATATCGAAGATCATGCAGAAGGCTTAAGGAAAATGATGAGTATTATCTTGCTAAGTATGTATGCAAGGAATCCTTTAAGGTTGGATCTTTCTTGGGAGTGAACAATCAGGTTAATACGCTTATTCATAAAATTGCCATGTCAGTAGCTGGAGTTGATGATATGACTGAAATCGAAGTAAAGCTGATGGATGAATACTATGAATGGGCTAAGAACAAATCGATGTTTGATTTGTCAGTTGATATGCTTGCATAAATGTATATTTACCGAATGATTCCTAATTTATATGATGTTACTAATAGACTTGGAAAGCTAGTTTTAAAGAAAAATGATAACGGTATTAGATATTCTTCAGTGTTTGTACCGTTTGAACTTTCAGGGGCACTACAGATAGTAACGTTTGATGGGATGGAGTACGGTAACTATGCACTTACTCAAAAAGGATATACAAACATAGAACTTGCTTCGGTGGAGAAAAAGATAGCAGGTAAACAGCAGGGGCTTGAACTAATGATAACGGAATTCTCAAAAGCGGAGAGATCATAGTCATAAAGTAAGGAGTAATGGTGACGAATAAATGAGTATATGTTTCTTAGGAGCTGATAGAAAAACAAAATACAGGTGCACATATGAACTCAATGATGGGATAATCGTTTCCGTTGAGTATGATGTTTCGGATGAAGTCGAATCTGTTAATGGAATGAAAGTTTGGAGCACGTCTACAAAGTTCCCTTCTCGAGATATAGTTGTGGCAGATCCAGATACCAAAACATATATTTTGGTTAAGAATGCTTACTATAATGGAAACAGTGCGAGATATGGCTCTATTGATGATAAAACAATTTCGAAATTCAGTTCGGATTCATATTTTAAATGCAATTCTTTGGAGACAATTCTTTCTATTTCAGAATTGACTTCATTCAGCAAGTTAAAGGTATTCAGTAAAGAAGTCAATCGTCAAATTGGTAGTCCGAGTTTATCTTATACAAGGACAGAAGCAGTCACACAAATCGAATTGAAAAACGAGTCTCAAAAAGAATGCGTGCTGATTAACAATAATAATATTAATAACATTTCTATCGGCGATTATTGGATCTGTCATCGGGATAGCCGTGAGCAAATAGATGTATGTATTTCAGGCTATATAGAGCTGGATCTAGAGAAGCCGGTTGCATTCGAAGAATGCTATCATTATTTAAAAGAGTTAGCAATTTATCTTCAGTTGTTTAAACCCGGAGCATTTGAATTTGAAAGGATTCAAATGCTTGTTGGCACAGAATATGTGGAATACTGTGTGCTCTTTGATGAAATCAATCTCAAAAGGCGGAGTGTTCAGAATAGTGTTAACGGCAAATTAATTGAATTCCTGGAAGTTTGCTACAAAAATATACCATACAGGGATGGACAAGAAGAGACACGGAATATCCCGTATATAATTAATCGCAGATATCGTAGTTTAGAAGATAATTTTTTAACTTGCTTCAGATTTATTGAGTGTTACTACAAAAGGACGACAAATCTTACGAGAAATAGTGATGTTCTTACGCAGGCATTAATTGAGCATCCACAAAAAATCTCAAACTTTCAGACTTTAGGTGCAGATTACAAAGATGAAATAATAGCATTAAGAAATCAATATGTTCATACAGGTTTTTATCTAAAAAACAACACTCTCGAACGGAAAAACCGGCAGGGACAGGTCATAGCTGCTTATCCCAATATAACAGCTGAATGGATCTACGAAAGAACAAAATTGTTATATCAGATAGTAGTGGATATCATTTTTAAAACTATGCTTGGATATGATAAGTACAGCTATGATTACAGATAATCTGAAAACTGATAAAAACTCTTGACTTTCGTCAGGCGAGTAACTATAATTCTTTGCAGAACAAATGTTCTGTTGATATGTAGAAAGGTAGTTATGGATAATCATGATGAGTAACAGACGTGGATGACTCACATATAGGCAGCGAAAGGTATAACTTCATAGTCACATTACCATTAACTGCATTAAGTGCATGAGTACCGCACTATAAATCAAATACTTCAGGTTATTTCACAAGAGGCGCAGCCTTTTATGACACTACACTGTACTCCCCGCCGCAGGGGAGTAGAAGCCGAACATAATGAATAGACATAACTTACGGATAAATGGGCGTCCCAGTAGCGCGGGATTGACACCGGCGACGTGCGAGTTAGATAGAAACGGATATCGTAAGGATATTCTCTATTTAATTTCCACGCCGCCGTTTTTTATCTAATGACTACCAGAGTAAGCCACAGATGAAGCCTTCTATGCGATATTCGCTTTTTCTTTGATAGTGTTCATATTCAGCTCAAAATTAAAAAAATCACAATAATTTTACCATTAAACGGTGGAAAAATGAGATAAAAAATCTGAACGCCGTAATGCCGTAATGACCGTAATGATAATATACAGGATATTTTTTCCCCTAATCTTTCTTCTTATTATATAATATAGGCAGATGCGAATAGCCGCATAAGTCGGTGAGCTTACTTAAGGACAGTAATATGGACGGCAGGAAAGCGGCATTTGACTCGGAAGGGGGTAGCGGTATGGCTGATAATGGCTCAGGATCTGAACAGTTTTCCGAATTGTTTGAGGGATTGGTCTCTGCAATGGCTGTAGTCAACAGTGACCAGATAGATGTCGGGGAGGTGCAGGATAAGCTGAACCGGCTGGCTGCACTGCTGAGACTTTCAAAAGGTGTTACCCATACATATTCCAGCCCTGCTGATGAGAAATCGGGCAGGGGAGAAACTATTATAAGCTATGATAATGGCAAGAGCGGAAGACCTGTCCATACGGTGCGTATTGAGACAAGTCTTATGTCTATCACTACAATGACGGTGTATATGGCTGATGACGAGCCCGACCTTACGGATGAAGAGCTTGCAAGGGTCGATCTGGTAATGCGTACGGCACTTGTTTTTATCAGCCGAAACAGGCTTCAGGACATTGCGTACCAGTTCGCATTTTACGATGACCAGGGGTACAGGAGCATCCGAAGCTTTTTTAAATATCTGGCATGGAACGGGAAGCCCGGGGCGTTTGACGGCATGGTGGCTGCCAATTATAATTTCAGGCATTTTTCTCTTGTTAATGATAAATACGGACGTGAGGCCGGTGACCGGGTACTCAGGAACCATTACGATTGTACTCAAAAGCTGATAGGTAAAAACGGTATTCTCTGCAGACTTGGCGGTGACAATTTTGTATGTATTTTCCCAAGAGAGAAACTTGAAATCCTTATGGAACATTTCAGGCATGCTGATGTGCCTTATGACAGTGAAGGCCACACCATACTGGTATCGGCATATGTGGGAGTATTCGTAATTCCTGATGGCTATACGGTTACTGATCCGAATTCGATAATGGGCAAGGTCATGCTTGCATACCGCGTGGCACAGGCAGGGGTCAATGATCATATAGTTTTTTATGACGATGAGCTGATGGAGGGCAGGGAGCAGGCTATGAGTATACAGCAGCAGTTCCCGGGCTCGCTTGAGAAAAAGGAATTTGTGGTGTTTTTCCAGCCAAAGGTGAATGTTGTGACTGGGGAAATCCGTGGCGCAGAAGCATTATGCCGCTGGTTCAGGGATGGAAATATAGTACCGCCGATGGAATTCATTCCTGTACTGGAGAGAAGCAGCGATATCTGTATGCTTGATTTTTATGTGCTGGATAGGGTATGCGGCTATATTCGGAAGTGGCTTGATGAAGGCCGGCAGGTTGTGCGTATTTCCGTTAATTTTTCAAGGAAGCATATAGTAAACGAACATCTGCATGAGGATATACTCGGAGTAGTTGACAGACACAGGATTCCTCATGAGTTTATAGAAGTAGAGCTTACCGAGACTACGACAGACGTCGAGTTCCGTGCGTTGCAGCGTATAGTCGGCGGACTGCAGAAAGAAGGAATCTGCACTTCAGTGGATGATTTTGGAATGGGATATTCATCACTGAATCTGATCCGTGTCATTCCGTGGAATGTCCTTAAGGTTGACCGCTGTTTTCTGCCACTTGGAGAAGAGGAAAATAGCAATGTTAATCACATAATGTTTAGAAATGTTATAAAAATGGCGAAGGAAATGGGGCTGGAAACCATTGTAGAGGGCGTTGAGACAAGGGAACAGCTTCAGCTGTTAAGGGATAATAAATGTGATCTTGCCCAGGGCTTCCTTTTCGACAGACCGCTGCCGGTGGAAGAGTTTGAAAAAAGGCTTGATATGCATAAATATACAATCGAAATATAATAATCGTTTAGGGAGCGAGGAATTATGAAAAACTGGAAAACATGGCAGATGTCCCTGTTTGTGGCACTGTGTGTCGGCCTGAATGTGGGCGGAAAGCTTTTATCTGTGTATTTCGAACTGCCCTTGTGGGCAGACTCTTTTGGTACCGCTTTGTGTGCATATGTGGCAGGTCCAATATGCGGCGCAATGGTAGGCTTTGCGGGTAATATTGCATATGGTGTTGTCGATCATCTTTCGATAGCGTATTCCTTAACAAGCGTTGCATTGGGGATAATTGTCGGGCTGGCAGCCGGACATCACTGGTTTGACCGCTTTTACGGTTTCATGAAAGCGGCTACACTGGCGATGTTTACAGCTCTTGTTGTTTCGGTACCGGTTAATCTGCTGTTAGGCGGAGGCTATACAGGCAATAAATGGGGCGATGGCGTTATTGATTATTTTTTAGACCGGGGATGGTCGCCTGTTTTATGCTGTATCCTGGGACAGTTAGCCATAGAATTTGCGGATAAGGTACTCACAATCGCACTGGTCTATATCCTGATCATTATCCGGCGCATGAATGCAGACCGGATCGAGGATGAAAAGAAGATGCAGGGAAATGCTGCCGGCAGGGCTGTGATCTTTCTTGCGTCCATAGGGCTGGCTTTTGGAATGGCATCCAGGGCGGAGGCGGCTTCGCAGTCGGATACGTCCTCCGAAACAAGTGATTACAATGACTATGTCCAGACTGTGTATAGCAGCAACAATGGCCTGCCCTGCGGTGAGGCCAATGATATCGCACAGACCAATGACGGTGTCCTGTGGATAGGTACTTATGCCGGACTGTACCGTTATAACGGGCGTGAATTCCGCTGGGTGGATGAGTATGAATCCGTTAAGAATGTAAACTGTCTTTATGTGGATGAAGAGGGCCGCTTGTGGATTGGCACTAATGACAGCGGACTGTCGATAGTCATACATGAAAAGGTGGTAAATGTTCTGGACCAGTCAAGCGGTCTGCCTTCAAATTCCGTGAAGAGCATTATATGTTCATCGGATGGCTATTACTATGTAGGGACTACCGGGAGCATGCAGGTGGTTGTGATGAATAACGGCATGAAGGTGGTAAATACACTGGATGAGATAAGCTATGCTGACAGTATTACTGCCGACGTGTATGGCCATGTTGCGGCTATCGGTTCAGACGGCTGCCTGTTTTTGTTAAAGGGTGGTAAGATAGTGAATTCGATCCGTTTGTCCGACGGTGAAGAGATGTTTAAATGCTGTACTTTTGCACCGGATGGAACCCTTATGGTGGGGACAACTACGAACCATATCTACAGCTATAACATTTCCAGGGATGAATTCAATCGTACGGATTCCGTAAAGTGTGAGGATGTCAACAGTATAAACAATCTGAATTTTATATACGATGGGACATTGTTTATATCCACGGACAGTGGTGTATCATATATTGACGATTCAGGATACCATCATATTAATACAAATGATTTCAACAATTCGATAGATAATATGCTATACGATTATCAGGGGAATCTCTGGTTTACATCTTCAAGGCTTGGTCTGTTAAGAATGGCCAAATCCCCATTTAAGGATATTTACGGTTCTATCGGTATGGAACGTCATGTGGTGAACGCCATAGTTTCATGGGGCGGATGCTATTATATAGGTACTGATGAGGGGCTGGATATAGTTGATGGAGCATGTCAGAAAGAAATAAATAATGCGCTGACGGCAGAGCTTGACGGCAAGCGTATCCGCTGTATGTATGTGGATGGAAAGGACCACCTGTGGGTATGTACCTATGGCAGCGGTCTGCTGGAGATAGCTCCGGACGGAACGGAATGGGAATATAATTCAGACAATGGGAGCTTTGGCAATCGCGCCAGGATCGTGACAGGACTGTCAGACGGAACTGTCATAGCAGCGGGGGATTCCGGCATAAGCTATATCAGGGATCACAAGATAGTTCAGACTATCAGGAATGAAGACGATGTGATAAATTCAATGATACTTACCCTTACGGAGAAGAGTGACGGTACTATTCTGGCAGGTACTGACGGTGACGGAATAGCTGTGCTCAAAGATGGTGAAGTAGTCAGGATGATTACCGGTGAGGATGGTTTAAGCAGTGATGTCATACTGCGTACTATCAAGGATCCTAAGTCCGAAGGCGTATTCATAGTTACCAGTAACAGCCTGTGCTACCTTGAACCGGACGGAACGATCCGCATACTTGATAAGTTCCCTTATTTCAATAATTATGACATATGGGTAAAAGATGAAGATACCCTTTTTGTAATGTCCAGTGCGGGAATCTATGTTGTGGAAAGGGATGAACTGGTAGAAGGCGGTGATATAGCCTGGGAGCTTCTTGATGCAAGAAGGGGGCTGGGGACTTCACTGACAGCCAATTCCTGGAACTATTATAATGAAAAAGGAGAACTGCTTCTTCCATGCGATACAGGCGTTTACAGCATCGAGGTTGAAAAATATAACAGTGATGTCAGATCCTACAGGATGCAGCTGGCTTCTGTAAGGCTTGACGGTGTGGTTCAGCCGCCGGTCCGCATGGGAGCCATTACGGTGGGAAGGGGCGTCAATCGTGTGGAGCTGTCTCCGGAGATACTGAATTATACGGTACAGGAACCCAATGTGGGATATTATCTTGAAGGCTATGACTCACAGTGGACAATAGAGCCGCAGAACAGCCTCAGTAACATAATATATGTCAATCTTCCTGCAGGTGATTATATATTCCACCTGGCAATTTTTGACAGTTCCGGCGACCATATACTTGAGGAATGTAAATTTGAGCTGGTAAAGGAAGGCGAGATTTATGAGCAGCCGGGATTCATGATCTATATGCTCATGCTTCTTTCACTGCTGATCATCTGGTTTACCTGGCTTATGGTGCAGAGGCAGATCAACGCCCAGCAGATCAAGATCAATATGGCGAATGAGACCGTTATGGCTATTGCGAAAGCCGTCGATGCCAAGGATGTGCGTACGCATCAGCATTCCGTACGTGTGGCCCAGTATTCTGTGCTTATAGCTGAAGAGATGCATTGTTTTAAATGGTGGCGCAGAAAAAAAGATCTTTCCAATCTGCAGAAAGCGGCACAGATGCATGATATAGGCAAGATAGCCGTTCCGGACAGTGTGCTTAACAAAGTGGGAAGACTTACGGATGAAGAATATGCACAGATGAAATCGCATGTTATCAGAGGCGCGGAGATCCTGAAGGATTTCACCCTGGTGGAACATGTTCAGGACGGAACCCGCTTCCATCATGAAAGGTATGACGGTAAGGGATATCCGGATGGACTGAAAGGTAAAGAAATCCCTCTTTTCGGACGTATAATCAGTGTGGCAGATACTTTTGATGCTATGACATCAAACCGTGTATACCGTAATCATATGGATACAGATTACGTAATGAATGAAATGAAACGCGGGCGCGGAACACAGTTTGATCCTGAGGCACTGGATGCTTTCTTACGTCTGGTTGACAGGGGTGTAATAAATCTTGATGAACTCTATGCACAGAAGCGTGCGGAAATACAGCAGGCAGATCCTAAGGCGCAGGAAGAACTTGCACGTCGTGTGGAAGAAGACCGGAAGATACAGGAATCAGAAATGAAAGATGAAGCAAAGACTGCTTCTGAAGACGGGGAAGACAAAAAGCAGCAGAAAGGAAGCGTATGAAACGAGCATATATAGTGACGGCACTGACGTGCCTGGTAATAATGGCAGTTTTTATAGGCTGCTTTAAGATCCTGAATCTGACAGGAGGAAAAGACCATCTTAAGATAGGTTTTATCTATGACAATGACGAGAGTACGCCATATACCTATAATTTTTCCCTGGCAAAGGATGCCGTAGAGAAAAAGTATGGTGAAAAAGTGGAAATCCTTTCATGCAGCAATGTTCTGGATGATGAGATGGAAGAGCCTTTAAGGGAACTGGCTGACGAAGGGTGTGATATCATCTTTTTCAATGGATACAGTGAAAAGGTTATTGAGCTTGCACCGGAATATCCGGGGGTCGAGTTCTGTCAGGCGTCCTATATGGATATGAGCAGCATGGATGTGCCGGAAAACTATCATACTTTTAAGGGAGAAGCCTACCAGGGAAGGTATGTGAGTGGTATAGCTGCAGGTATGAAGATAAAGCAGATGATCACTGAGGGAGTTATTACCGGAGATCAGGCTATAGTGGGATTTGTTGCCGCATTTCCCAATTCGGAAGTGATTTCAGGATACACTGCATTCCTTTTGGGGGTTCGGTCTGTTGTGCCCCAGGCGGTCATGCGCGTGTGCTATACACATACCTGGAGCAGCTATGCGCTGGAAAAGGACGCAGCTGAAAGTCTGATAGAGGCCGGCTGCGTGGTCGTTTCACAGCATACCGATACGATAGGACCGGCCATTGCCTGCGAGGAGGCATCTGACCAAAATACGCATGTATATTTTGTTGGGTGGGGGCAGAGTATGTCTGAAGTCGCACCGAGCTCATCACTTGTAACCGCAAGGATATGCTGGGAGCCTTATGTACTTTCAGCTGTGGATTCGCTTATGGCGAATAAGACTATCGAGTCGGGTGTTTCCGGTAAGATTCATGGGCACGATGTGTCAGCAGGATTTGACAAGGGCTGGGTGGAGATGATCGACCTTAACCTGCCTGTTGTAGCTCCGGGTACACAGGAAGCTATGGATGTGGCAATAGAGCAGTTTAAGCGGGGAAACGATGATTTTGTTTTCAAGGGAGAGTATACCGGTGTATCTCAGACTGATCCTTCCAGGACTATAGATCTGCGGAATGGTTATGTGGAGAACGAAAACTCCTCTTATCCTATGTTTGATTATATCCTTTCGGATGTCATAACTGTCTTGGAGTGAATAATTCTATGGAAACACTAAAAAACGTGCATTATGATGCATTTATCAGCTACAGGCATTCGGAGCTGGATGATTTCGTTGCGGGAAAGCTGCATAAAAAGCTTGAAAGCTTCAAAATCCCCAAGGTAATAAAGAATAAAATAAAAAATGAAAAAAAAGGGATTGAAAGAGTTTTCCGTGATGTGGAGGAACTTCCCCTGTCGGATGATCTTTCCGAATCCATTACGACGGCACTGAACAACTCTGATTTTTTTATTGCCGTATGCACACCCAGATATATAGAATCAAAGTGGTGCATGAAGGAGCTGGAAGTGTTTCTTCAGAATCACGACAGGGATCATGTCCTGCTTGTTCTGGCAGAAGGCGAACCTGACGAATCTTTTCCCGAAATACTTAAATTTGAAGATATTAAACTGACAGATGAAACCGGCGGTATCGTTACGGAACGCAGGGAGAAAGAACCTTTAGCGGCTGATACCCGGGGGGCGGACAGGAGGGAAATATCAAAGGCTATTGATACTGCGGTAATAAAACTCTGTGCCGCAATTATGGGGCTTAGTTATGATGACCTAAAACAGCGTCATCATGAAGCTCTGGTTAGAAAAATGACTTTCACGGTCGGCGGGATAAGTCTTGCTATTTTGATTTTTGCTATATTTGCAACCGTTACGCTGGTAATGATAGGCCGGAAAAATGTTCTTATTGAAGCACAGAACGATAAGCTCGAAAAGCTTTATGCAGGAAGCATGGTATCTGTAGCAAAGGATCTTATGGGTGATGGAAGGCGGATGGATGCAGTATATGCATTAAGAAGCGTGCTTCCCGATGATGCCGGAGAAGGATACAATGCGGATGCATTAGACTGCCTTACAACGATACTGGGGGTTTACGGAACCGGTGAACAGCACTTTCCTGTTAAGACATATGATATAAAATCGATGGTTTTGGATTATGATGTTTCAAATGACGGGAATTATCTATGGATCAGTGACACGCTTGCGCTGTATGTATTTGATGTTCAGAGCGGAGAGAAAATAATGGAGATCGGCAGAATCGGCGGAGGACTCTTCTCGGCTGCCTTTTGCGGGGAAGATGGGATTGTTGTCCTTGATGGAACAGATGCTTATTATTATAAAATTCATGAAGAAAATGGTAAGCTTCTGGAAGATGTCCACAGGCTTGCCAGCTGTTTTTCTTCAACAGATGCAGACTTGGCCTTTATACTATGCGAGAAGGAACTGATAGGAATTGATGGAGCAGGGAATATATCATACAGGATTGTCCTGGAAGATATTTTCGATTACGTATATTTTGCAAGCAGCGATATGTCTTTTGCAGATGGCAAGATGTGTCTGTCTTTTACTGATGGGAAGTCTTGTTTCATTCTTGTGGCTGATGAATATACAGGGAAAATCTGCAGGACATTCGAAGAGAAAGGAGAGAAAAGTGTATGTGCTTTCACGGACGGAGGCACACTGTTTATTTCTGCTTCGGAATATTATGACAACTATTATAATGCAAAGACTGTTGTCAGGGCAATGGATATTGAAAGCGGTACAGAATTGTGGACAAAGGAAATGATGGATTTTTATGCGATGGAATATCTATCAGGCGATGGAGTTATGTACCTTACTGAGTATAATACGGTATACAAGATTGAGAAAAGTACCGGCGAACCATTTGGCCGCTGCTCTGCAAACGATTATATAGTACAGGGCTGGTATGATAGTGACTGCTTTTATTTTATTACCATTGATGGTTCGGTTTATGCATATATTTCTGATAATGACTGTTATGATATTTCATCATATTACTATGCGATGTATGACAGTACAGATTTAAGCGACGATGTGGTCTGGTGTAATGGCAGGCTGTTCTGTCATCCGAACCTTTCTAATTATGTAGTGATGTATGAAGCTGTTGATAATCCTAATGCTGTTGTGATGCCGGATTTTTACGAAAATCAAAAGATATGTACGCCTGCTTCCGTTGATGAACTGGATGTGGAGGGAATAAAAAAAGAATTGGTATATGATTCATTTTATTCAGATGACGGAAAGTATATCATGGTATGTAATTCAAACCGGACGGTTCAGATCATAGATGTGGAAAGCATGAGTGTAGTCTCGACATTGCAGTCCAGTGCACAGTATTATTCCGGCTTATATTACAGTGAGATATCGGGCGGTTATTATATCGATTCTTATCTGAATTCGTATCTGCTTAATGATGATATGCAGATATATGCAACATTACCACATATAGCGGGTGAAAATGATGGTGGATTTATTGTACAGTATTACTGTTTGCCGTATGTTTCCTATGATGAAATCATCAGTGCTGCCGATGAAATGCTTGACGGATATGAGCCGGCGGATGAAATGAAGATGAAATATGGCATTATGACTATGTCGGAACTGGAAGATATGTAAAGCCGGACTCTCCGGATACAAGAGTTTTACTTATGAAATCACATCCCTATGGTATGCGGATTCAGACAATGAAAAAGGATTATTTTCGATATAAATTTATATTGACGGTTTCGGCTCTGGGCGTTATGGCAATGCTGTCAGCGTGTTCGGAAGGCACGGGCAATCCGACACCGGAAGAGCCGGCAGAGGTTGTGGAACTTAACCTGAATGGAACTGATGATGATGATAGTCTGCCTGATGATGGGGGAGCGGATACCGGTCCCTCAGGAAACGAGGCTGATGCGGATGATGATAGGGATCCGGAATCCGGGGGATCGTCTTTGGCACCGGATGATGGACGGACTTATGTGGCATCAGATAAAAGTGTTCAGAATATGATCAACCATATGGTCATGAATTATGGTACATACGGTGCAGGCGCGGACGACACCGTAAATGAACTGCTTGATAAGATTGAGCAGAAAGATCCGGTAGCTGCTGACAGATGGGGGCGCATCATGGCGCTTTGGAAAGCTACCGATAACGACCTGGAACTGAACTATGATGTGCTTCCCGACGGACTTAAAAGTACTGATGAACTCTGTCTTGTAGTACTGGGATTTCAGCTGAATGTGGACGGCACAATGAAGGAAGAGCTGGTCCAGCGGCTGAAAGTGGCTCTTGCAAGTGCAGAAAAATATCCGAATGCATATATACTCTGTACAGGTGGTGGTACGGCGGCCGGTAATGCATCTGCAACAGAGGCCGGACAGATGGCCAAGTGGCTCACGGAAAACGGTATTAGCAGTGACCGCGTCATTGTGGAAAACAGATCCCGTACTACGCCGGAGAATGCCATATTCTCTTATGAGATACTTCGAAGGGATTATCCGCAGGTGAATCAGATAGCCATAATTTCCAGTGACTACCATATAGCTACGGGAGTGCTTTTATTCGGTGCGGAAACCATTCTTGGTGCCGGTGATGACGGAAGGGAGAAGATTGAGATTGTATCAAATGCCGCCTGGCGTGCCCCGGGCGGATATCTTGCAGACTGGTTTAAGGCCGGATCTTTAGTGGAGATATCCGGGGACAGTGAGACAGCCTATGCCATCTACTATAGCGGTTATGGCATAAATGACCTGCCGCCGATAGGGGACTGATCGGGAAGCAGAATGGGGGAATCTTGTGAATTTAGATTCCCTATGGTATCATTACAAGCTGTAAATAATGAAAGATGAGGAGAATCAGTGAAGGGAATGTGTTTCCCTTTTCAGAGCAGTATGGAACGCTGCAGAAGGAGGAGGAATGAGAAAGACAAAGATCGTATGTACCATAGGACCGGCAAGCGAGAGCCCGGAGATGCTGGAAAAGCTCTGCCTTGCAGGCATGAATGTGGCAAGACTTAATTTTTCACACGGCTCACATGAAGAGCATAAGGAGCGTATTAAGAATATAAGAGAAGTAAGCAGGAGATTAAAACTCCCTATTGCTATACTTTTGGATACCAAGGGGCCTGAGTTCAGGATAAAGACATTTGCTGATGGCAAGGTGACTCTGAAAGCCGGGGATAAGTTCACTTTCAGGGGAAGTGACAGCATAGGCGATCAGACAGGTGTGTCAGTAAGTTTTGCAGGATTAGCACATGATGTGACTCCCGGCGACCACATACTGGTTGCCAATGGCCTGATGGACTTTGTTGTAGATGAGATAGTCGGGGACGATGTGGTATGTACTGCTCAGAATGACGGAAATCTTTCAGACAGGAAGAGTATGAATTTCCCGGGAAAGATAATGAGTACGGAATTCTTAAGCGAGCAGGATAAGGCTGATATCTTATTCGGTATAGAACAGGAAGTGGATTTCATAGCCTGCTCATTTGTATCCAGGGCACAGGACCTTAAGGATGTACATGCATTCCTGGATGAGCATGGTTCACCTGACATAGAGCTTATTGCAAAGATAGAAAACCAGCCCGGAATAGATAATATAGAAGAAATCTGTGAGCAGTGCTCAGGCATAATGATAGGCCGCGGTGACATGGGGGTGGAGATTGCACCGGAAAGGCTTCCGGCTGTACAGAAGAGCCTCATTACAAAGTGCAGACTCCTGGGCAAGCGTGTTATAACTGCAACTGAGATGCTTGAGTCAATGATATCTTCTCCCAGGCCTACCAGAGCAGAGGTGTCTGATGTGGCGAATGCCGTATATGACGGTACTTCTGCTGTAATGCTTTCAGGCGAGACTGCTGCAGGTAAATATCCGGAGCAGGCTGTCAGGATGATGGCATCAATCGCAGAAGCTACCGAGAATGAGATTCATTACGGAAAGAGATTCCATAATTATTCATTTGAGATGAAGAATAATGTTGACTGTATTTCACATGCGGTATGCGGTATGGCCATAGATGTTGACGCTAAAGCCATAGCGGTATGTTCCATTTCAGGTATTACAGTAATGATGGTTTCACGTTTCAGATGTCCGGTGGATATAGTCGGTATAACCACCAATGAGAGGAGTTACAGAAGGCTTGCTCTTTCATGGGGAGTTACTCCGGTGCTTTGTGAGGAGTTTGATTCGACGGATGTACTTTTCTACTTCGCACAGAAGACCGCTGTGGATGTCATGGGACTTAATCCGGGAGACAATGTGGTAATAACCGGTGGTATGATAAACGGTACATCCGGTAATACAAATCTGATCAAGATAGCTACAGTATAATCAAACATATTTAAGGTATCAAAAAGGAGGCCTGAATGAAAAAGAACGATCTTTCAAAACTGCTTTCCGAGAACGCATATCCCGGACGGGGTATAGTGATAGGAAGAAGCACTGATGGAAAATATGCGGTAACGGCATATTTTATCATGGGCAGAAGCGTTAACAGCCGTAACAGGGTATTTGTTGAAGATGGTGAGGGAATACGCACCCAGGCATTTGATCCTTCCAAAATGGAGGATCCCCATCTCATAATCTATTCTCCGGTAAGGGTACTGGGAAACAAGACCATTGTTACAAATGGTGACCAGACAGATACCATATATGAGCTTATGGACAACCAGCAGACCTTCGAACAGGCACTTCGTACAAGGGAATTTGAGGATGATGCACCCAACTACACACCCAGGATATCCGGAATCATGCATATCGAAAATGGCGAATATAATTTCGCAATGTCAATCCTCAAGTCAGATGACGGGGATGCTGATTCCTGCGAGCGTTTTACATTTGCATACAGCAATCCCAGGAGTGGTGCCGGAAGGTTTATCCATACCTATATGGGAGACGGAAATCCTCTGCCGTCATTTGAGGGCGAGCCCGAATTGGTAAGTATAGAAGGAGATATTGATACATTTACTGATAGTGTATGGAACTCTCTTAATGAGGATAATAAGGTTTCACTTTTCGTCAGGTTTATAGATATCGAGACCGGAGAATATGAAACCAGGATAATAAATAAGAATGTCTGAAAACTGACAACAGTGACAATAGTGACAATAGGAGGATCTTTTCATGAAAGAACTGGAACTTAAGTATGGATGCAACCCTAATCAGAAGCCCTCAAAGATTTTTGTAAATAACGGAAGCGACCTTCCAATAGAGGTTCTGAACGGAAAGCCCGGTTACATCAATTTTATGGATGCGCTTAACGGCTGGCAGCTGGTAAAGGAGCTTAAGGCAGCTACAGACCTTCCTGCAGCAACATCCTTTAAGCATGTTTCACCTGCAGGTGCGGCAGTAGGCATTGAACTTGATGATACCTTAAAGCAGATATACTTTGTGGATGAAAAAGCTGAACTGTCACCTTTGGCATGTGCATATGCAAGGGCAAGAGGTGCAGACAGAATGTCATCCTTTGGTGATTATATAGCACTTTCCGATGTCTGCGATGTAGCTACGGCAAAGCTGATCAAGCCTGAAGTATCAGACGGTATAATCGCACCGGGATATGAACCCGAGGCGCTTGAGATACTTAAGTCCAAAAAGAGGGGCCTGTATAATGTGGTTAAGATCGATCCTGATTACAAGCCCGAACCTATTGAACATAAGGATGTTTTCGGTATCACCTTCGAGCAGGGAAGAAACGAATATAAGATCGACAAGTCACTTCTTGAGAACATCGTTACAAAGAATAAGGAGCTGCCTGAAATCGCAAAGATCGACCTTGTTATAGCGCTTATTACGCTTAAATATACCCAGTCAAATTCCGTATGCTATACAAAGGGCGGGCAGGCTATAGGCATAGGTGCGGGACAGCAGTCCAGAATTCACTGCACAAGGCTGGCTGGCTCCAAAGCTGATAACTGGCTTCTCCGTCAGTCTCCGAAGGTGCTTGGTCTTAAGTTCGTAGATGGCATAAGCCGGGCAGACAGGGATAATTCCATAGACCTGTATATCGGTGATGATTATATGGATGTTCTTGCTGATGGTGCTTGGCAGAAGGTATTTGCCGAAAAGCCTGAGATCTACACTAAGGAAGAAAAGCAGGTATGGCTGTCACAGGCTACGGATGTGGCACTGGGATCTGATGCTTTCTTCCCCTTCTCAGACAATATTGAGCGTGCTTACAAGAGTGGCGTAAAGTATGTGGCTGAACCCGGCGGATCAAAGAGGGATGATGCGGTTATCGAAGCCGCAGACAAGCTGGGCATGGTAATGGCGTTTACAGGCATGAGACTGTTCCATCATTGATAATTTAATAATGGAGATGCCAGATAACGGACTTTCGCATATGGAATGCTGCACTCTCTGCCCGAGGAAATGCTCAGTGGACAGAAGGTCTGATAGTGCTTCATCAAAGACCGGTGTCTGTGGTCAGACAGAAAAAATAAAAATAGCAAGGGCTGCTCTGCACTATTGGGAGGAGCCCTGCATATCAGGAAAAAACGGCTCAGGAGCCGTTTTTTTCAGTGGTTGTTCACTTAAGTGTGTTTTCTGTCAGAACCGTGATATTTCCGCCGGGGGATTTGGTAAAGAAATAAGCATCGAAAGGCTTGCGGATATATTTCTGGAACTTCAGGAAAAGGGGGCAGAAAATATCAATCTTGTAACACCGACACATTTTATCCCGCAGATACGGGCTGCTCTTGATATGGTAAGAGCTGATCTTAAACTGCCGGTGGTCTATAACTCTTCCGGTTACGAAAGTGTGGAAAGCCTGAAGCTTTTAGCTGGTTATATAGACATATATCTTCCGGATTTTAAGTATGCGGATAAGGGTCTGGCAGCAGAGCTTTCAAAGGCGGGGGACTATCCGGAATGTGCAGTTTTGGCCATTGATGAAATGGTAAGGCAGATGATGACGAAAAAAGCACCTGACGGATGTAAGGCGGATGGGGTCTGTACCTTTGATGAAAAAGGGATGCTCAGGCAGGGAGTGATCATAAGACAGCTCGTCCTTCCGGGACATGTGAAGAATTCAACCGCAGCCCTCGATATGCTATTCGGAAAGTATAAGAATAACGTATATTACAGTATCATGAATCAGTATACTCCGCCGTTATCAGGAAATATTGGCTTATCTGCAAAATTTGAAAAGCATCCCGAATTGCTGAGAATTCTTACTGTCAGAGAATATGAAAAGGTGGTGAATCATGCGCTGGAGCTCGGAATTGAAAATGCATATATCCAGGAGGGCGGTACTGTGGGCGAAAGCTATATCCCTGCATTTAATCTGGAAGGGGTGTGAATCTGCATTCTATGCCGGAATCCCGGCAGATGCGGCAGCAGAGGTTTTCTCGTAAGAAGAATTAAATGAGGGAAACACTGTTTAAAAACGTCGTTTTTTCGGGAAAAGTTGACATACGTGGTTTATTGTGTCAAACTAAACTAGGTGTGACAATACAAGGATTTACATGATGCTGTGTGATAGCACTATAGAAGATATACATTTGAGTACAGGCATAAAGGAAAGAATAGAAAGAATAGAATAAGGTATTTATTATGATACTTATTTCTTGACGGATGGAATGTCCGATTAGGCGTTTTTTTGTGTTAATAGGAAACGTGGGGGAAAATATGGCATATATCAGACTCAGGGCGGTGGGTGACGACCTGATACATAAGCAGCTTTATGCAGCGGCGAGGAAACAGGACGGGACGTATGATTTTCATGGAATGTTTACTCATATCCGCCCGCTGATTGATGATGCGGATATTTCCGTTATCAATCAGGAGACAATGCTGGTGACGGACAGAAACAAAATAAGTTCTTTTCCGTTTTTTGGCAGCCCGCATGAACTGGCGGGTGCCATAGCGGATGCGGGATTTGATGTTGTAACCCATGCATCCAATCATGCACTGGATAAGGGATACCAGGGAATCAAAGAGTGCGTATCCGTATGGGAAGGCTATTCGGACCGGATTATTTATGCTGGAATTCATGAAACGAAAGAAGACAGCAGGAAGATCCGCGTCATACACAGGAACGGTATAAAGGTTGCAGTGCTGAATTATACTCAGCCTCTGAACTATCATCTGCTTCCGCCTTTGCATCCCTATTGTGTGGATGTGATGAAGAATTTCAGTAAGAATCGGATAAGTGCCCAGATTCGGGAAGCCAGGCAGCTTGCAGATGCGGTTGTCGTTTTTCCTCATTGGGGCTGTGAATATCTGTATGAACCTGTTGAAGGTCAGAAAAAATGGGCGGCTTTTTTTGCTGATGCAGGAGCAGATCTGATTATAGGAACCCATCCGCATGTCCTGCAGAACATGGAAGACATTCATACGAAGGATGGCAGGACCGTCCCCTGCATATATTCCCTGGGAAATTATATTTCGTGTCAGGTTAATCAGGGGACTATGCTGGGCGGCATGGCTGATGTTGAAATAAAGAAAACTGACGACGGGAAGGTATCTGTTGAGGCAGTAAATATCATTCCGCTTGTGACCCATACGGATGCTGACTATTCCGTGTTTATCACATATCCGCTCTCCGAATACAGTGATGAGCTTTGTCATGAAAATAAGATTTTCAAGGTGATGGCAAGGAATACCGGAAACAGTATAGACATGGCCTTTTTGAATAAGCTATTTTCCGACATCATGGATAAAAAAGCGATGGACTATAGCATATATAGGACACCGGCGGATGTCAGAAGGAAGAACATTCAGGGGGTTATGAATACCGTCATGAGGAAGAATACAAAGGAGTAGGGGATGCTTGCCTTTTTGTGGAAATACATTAAAGAGAATATTGGCTTGGTTTTGATCAATGTTGCTTTTGTCGTGGCTCAGATTATTATACAGACGGTCTTCCTGATGAAGGAAATGAAAAACATCATTGATAACGGCGTAGAGATGCAGGATATGCAGTACATATACAGCTCCGGAGCCCGTATGATAGGATTCACGCTGCTGGCCAGTGCATGTACCGTGGTGGCGGCTTATTTTTCCGCAAAGGTTGTCGCAAAAGTAACCTGCCGCGTGAGGGAAGACTGCTTTAAGAAGATTGCTTCCATGAGCCCGCAGGATTTTGCGGCTTTCGGCGAGTCAACCCTGCTGACACGGACCATAACGGATGGAACCCAGATTCAGATACTTGTGATCAATTTCATGCGTACCAGCCTGATGGTTCCGATCAACATCATATGCATGCTCTTTTTAATTTTTCGGATCAACAGGGTGCTGTTCTGGATATTGTTTGTTACCTTTGTCATAACGATCACAATCCTGTTTTTCATGGGAGCCAGATCCAAGCCTCTTTTTGAGTTTCTGCAGAAAAAGGTGGATCATATCAGCATGCTTATGAAAGAAAAAATCACCGGTGTCAGGTCAATCCGTGCATTCGGGAATGAGTTTTATGAAGAAGAGAAGATGAAACGGGCAAATGAGGAAGCATATGATGTTGCGATAAGCGCCAATGCAAAGATCAATTATTTATCGCCGCTGTCGCTGGTGCTGATGAACTGGGCTGTAGTATTGATATATCTTGCGGCATCCTCACAGCTCCGTGCGAAGATGGCTTCCATCAGTGACCTGCTTCTGATCTTCCAGTATCTGGCATATTTCATAGCAAGCCTTGCTGTCATTCCTGTGCTGGTAAATCTGATCCCAAAGGTTTCCGTGTCCATAAAAAGGATCAGGGAACTTTTGGAATACCCTTCACTGTCCGGGCAGAAAGCGGATATGGAAAATGCGGATCACGCTATGCGACAGGGGGGGATGGTGAAAGGTGTGGATACGGAGGGCTCTCCGGATAGAAGAGATGTGAAGGAACTGCCTAACGGAGGCGGTGAAGTGGTGTTTGATGATGTTATTTTCGGATATGCGGGAGCCACGGATGTGATAGCCAATGTCTCGTTTACAGCGGAGGCTGGAAAGACAACGGCAATCATTGGCACTACCGGCAGCGGTAAGTCAACTCTCATGTATCTTTTGATGGGATTCTATGCACCCACCTTCGGTGACATACGTGTGGACGGGGTGTCCATACGAAGTCTGGATATGGATGATTACAGGAAAAATCTGTCATTTGCACCGCAGAAATCCTTTTGTTTTAATGACACGGTAAGAGCCAATATCACCATGTATGATGAAACGATGTCGGATGAGAGGGTCAGCACTGCATGTGCGGCATCCTGTTTTGATGAGGTGCTGGAAAAAATGCCGGAAGGTTATGATACAGTGATGGCACAGGGCGGAAAGAACGTGTCCGGCGGGCAGCGCCAGAGGCTATCACTTGCAAGAACAGTTGCGAAGGAAGCAAGGATATATCTGTTTGATGATTCGTTTTCAGCACTTGATGCCCAGACTGAGAGCATTGCAAGGGAACGGATCATGAGGATGCTTTCCGGTAAGACGGTTCTGATAGTGGCACAGAAGATCAGTACTATCCGGGAGGCTGACAGGATAATTGTCATGGATAAGGGCAGGATTGCAGGGACAGGAACGCATGAAGAACTGTTAAGGGATTGCGAAGAATACAGGGCAATCTATGAGACACAGAGTTACATCTCAGCAGGGGATAAAAATCATTGAGATATATCTCCCTGCCAGGATGGCAGGGATCCGCATAGGAAATATTTTGCACAAAATATGATGCATATTAACCATAAGACTCTGTCCAACGGGGTCTGAATGGATTAAAAGTCGATAATCGGAGGAAACGGCATGAAGAATAAGGATGGTGCCGAAAAAAGCATAAAGAACGGGAAGGGCAGTACGATATCGTTTATCATCAGGGATATCGGGAAATCCGGAAGGCGCCTGATGGGACTGTCCATCCTTGTTATTTCAGTTGCCAAGCTTGCACTGGCCATGGCTCCCTCCATATCGGGAAAAATCACGGATTATCTGGTGGAATCAGTGGATACGGGCGTGTTTGACCAATCCTTTGTGATACGGCAGTGTATTTTGCTCGCTGTATTATTCCTTGTCGGTTACGGAGTGGACGGGATTGTGAATAGGAACATGGTGAAGGTATCCCAGACGCTCGTATGCAAGCTGCGAAACCTGGCACAGGAAAAATTAAACCGCCTGCCGCTGGATTACATGGACACCCATCCTGTGGGCGATACGCTCTCCAGGGTTACGAATGATATGATATCAATGTCCAATTCCATAGAGTCTACCGTTTCCAATCTCATCGGGCAGACGCTCCTGCTGATAGGGCTTGTCGTGATGATGTTTGTCACGAATGTGAAACTTACACTGATTTATATCATTGTTCTTCCTCTGGGATTTCTTCTGACCGGAGCGGTTGTAAAAAAGACGAATAAGCTATTTAAGAAACAGAATGAATCCATGGGAGATTTGAATGCTTTGGTTTCCGATACCTACTCCAATCATATGCTCATGAAGGCTTTTGGATGTGAGAAGGTTAAGCTTAGCTCCTTTAACGAACGTAATGGTGTGTTTTACGATACTTATGTAAAGAGTCGTTTCCTGTCGGGATTTGTTATTCCACTATCGGTCATGAACAACAATATAGCGTTCATTATTCTGTGTATCGTGGGAGGACTTTTGCTGATAAGAGGGCAGCTGACATTAGGACAGTTCCAGGCATTCATTTTTTTCGGCAATATGGTTGGTACACCGCTTTCATCGCTTGCTTCATCAATGAACAATATCCAGACCGGGATTACATCTGCTGCAAGGGTTTATGAGCTTCTTGATGAAAAAGAAGAGCCGGAGGAGAATCCTGCCGCAGAGGTTCACAGTGAGGCTGTAAAAGGCAAAGTGGAGTTTTCTGATGTGAAGTTCGGTTATCTTCCCGACAAGCAGCTTATGTCCGGTGTTTCCTTTACGGCAGAACCGGGACAGACTATAGCAATCGTAGGACCTTCCGGCGCAGGAAAGACAACCCTGATAAATCTGCTCATGAGATTCTACGATGTATGGGACGGAAGCATCAGAATCGATGGTATAGATGAGAGGGATTTAAGCAAAGCTGAGCTTAGGTCTGTATTCGGGATGGTATTGCAGGACACATGGATATTTGACGGAACCATAGCGGAGAATATCGGATACGGCAAGCTGGGGGCTTCCATGGAGGAAATCCGGGAGACTGCAAGGATGGTTCAGTGTGACACATTTATAGAAAAGCTTCCACAGGGATATGATACACGGATCAGTGAAGAGAACTCTGCTCTTTCTGCAGGAGAAAAGCAGCTTATTGCGATTGCAAGAGCGGTGATATCGGATCCCAAGATACTGATACTGGATGAGGCCACATCACAGGTTGATACAAAGACTGAATCACTGATTACGCAGGCCATGGAAAAGATGATGGAGGGGCGGACCAGTTTCATCATAGCCCATCGTTTATATACCATAAGAAATGCCGATCAGATCATATTTATGGTTGATGGGGATATTAAGGAAGTAGGCAGCCACGAGGAGCTTATTGCAAAGGGCGGGGCATATGCAAAGATGTACGCAAGCGGATCTATGAAATGATACAAAAAGGATAACTGCGACAGGAGGAGTAAAAGGATGCTGATTATTGAAGTGAAAAAAAATGGCACGGAAACGGTCTTTGAATTGAAGGGAAGCCTGAATGAGAATTCGGCCCCGGACTTTAAGAGTAAGCTTGGGGAACTTTCTCCGGATGCTAAAAGCGTGGTTTTTGACATGTCCGGACTTAGATATATTTCTTCGGCAGGACTGCGTGTGATACTTGCTTTTATAAAACAGATGGAAGAGATAGGCGGCAGCCTTAAGCTTACGCATGTTAACGATTCTGTCATGGAGGTCTTTGAATGTACCGGATTTGCTGACTTCCTGACTATCGAGCGGGACTAAAGAATGGAGAAGAAAAGCTATGTCAAATGAAATGAGTATGACAGAAAAGGTCAACAGGGGAAATGTTGCCCTGGGAAAAGAAATCTTCAGTGATCTTACCGAAAAGTGCAAAAAGCCGCAGGAAGTGAATAATGAGGTTTTAATGCGTATTCTCAGGGAAAATCAGGATACGGAATACGGCAGAATTTATGGTTTTGCAGACATCACGTCCGTGGAGGAATATCAGAAGAAAGTTCCGGTCACCATGTATGACGATTATGCAGAGTATATCGTCCGCATGACGGAGGATGGAGAGGACAACCTTATACATGCAGGTCATATCAGCCATTATAATAAATCATCGGGGACAATGGGGACTCCCAAGAGGATACCGATGAGTGATGAAGCGATAGAGCAATACAACAGATACCTTGTAAAGGTGCCCTTCGGGGTAATCGGGAATTATTTGGATGATGCCTGGATCGACGGCAGGATCATAAGGCTGGCAGAGAGTACGGCGGTGGAAAAATTTCTTCCATGCGGTGCATCCTATGGTGCAGTCTCTCAGAAAATGACAAGACAGTTTAGAAATAAGCTCTCGATCATGTATACATCACCTGATCAGGCTCTCTTTCCAGTTACCGGAACAAATACCAAGTACCTGCATGCTATTTTTGCACTGAAGGAAGATGGGGCAGGAGCGTTCCTGGCAGCCTTTTACAGCTATCTTATAGAATTTCTAAGATATATAGAGAGGAACTGGGAGATGCTTGTCTCGGATATACGGACGGGCACCATAGATGAAAGCGTGGAACTTCCCCCTGAGGTAAGGAAAGAGGTTTCGAAGATTCTGAAACCCGATCCGGTAAGAGCCGACGAGCTTTATGACATATTTTCAAAAGGATTTGATGAACCATTTGTTCCTAAGGTGTGGAAAAAACTAAGGTTTATTTTGGGAATCGGTACCGGAGGCTTTAAGATATATGCGGATATGATCAGAGAAAGATACACAGGTCCGGAGGTGGCAATGATAAAGCTGGGAGTATCTGCTTCCGAAGGCTTTTTCTCCTTTGTTTACAAGCCGGACTGTGAAGATACCTGCCTGATACCGGATTCGGTCTTTTATGAATTCCTTCCGCTCGATGCGGGAGACGATTATTCAAAGATCGTGACCATTGACGGAGTAAAGGAAGGCGGTGAATACGAGCTGATAATAACCAATACGTCGGGCTTTTACCGCTATAGGATGAGGGATGCGGTGAGGGTAGTATCCAGGTATGAGAACACACCGACTATCGAGTTTATGTACAGAATTGATCAGACGGTGAGCATCATGGGAGAAAAAACTACTGAGGAGGCTTTAAGGATTGCGGCCAACAATACCGCAAAGGAGCTGGGTTTTGATCTTGTGGATTTTTCGGTATGGCCGGATGTGAAAGCTTCTCCGGTCAGATATCAGTTTTTTATGGAGGTGGGTTCCAATCCTTATAATGCAACTCCAAGGGAGATGAGGATTGTTCTTGAGGAAAAGCTTGCAGAAGCAAATCCGTCCATGGGGGATAAGGTAAAGAGCGGAGTCTGCGGGGATACAAGGCTTAATATCCTGGAGAATGAAACATATGCGCTGTACAGGGATATGATGGTAAAAAAAGGCGTTGCCTCCAGTCAGTTAAAGCCTGTCAGGGTAATAGCAAATGAGATACAGAGAAAGTTTTTTTTCGGACTCACTGAGTATTCCATTGAGGTGATGAAATGATGAGGATAGACGATTATTCAAAAATGGAACCGGCAATGCTTTCAGAGCTCCTTCGGAAAAGTGCAAAGGATATGCAGGAGTATCAGACGAAAAGTCTTTTTGACATACTGGAGAATGCAAAGGATACGGAAATAGGCAGAAAATACGATTTTGAGAGCATTACCGATGTGGAGGAATACCGCAGTAGGGTGCCGGTATGTGAATACAGTGAAGTAAAGCCGTATATTGACAGGATGTTTGAAGGGGAAGAAGACATTCTGTTTGCCGGGAGGCCGGTTGCATTTGTCTTTTCATCAGGAACCACGGGCGATGCAAAGACCTTTCCTGAAAGCAAAGGCGGAGATGAGGTAAAGAGACTGATCAGCAGGATGAGGAGTGCAGAGATCAGACGGATGCTTACCGGAAAACGTACGGCTGACGGCAGGATCTTTGCAATAACCAATTCTTCAAGCTTTTCCACAAATAAGGCAGGGATACCGGTGGGATCGGCATCCGGTCTGACACTGGCACAGTCTTCGCAGGTTTCGGCAAAGCTGAGCGTCCCGACGGTGTTTTCACAGATTGGGTATCTGAGCAACGAGGAACAGAACTACTGTTACGCTTTTTTTGCCCTTGCGGATGGTAATGTTCAGGAACTGGTATGCAATAATATTGCCCATTTCATAAAGGTACTTGAGGTGATAAACGGAAAATGCGGTATGATTCTTGACGATATCGCGAAGGGAACGGTCTCTGTTCCCTTGAAAGAACAGGATGCAGAGAAAATGGGAATAGTGGCAAATCCGGAAAGAGCAGAGCATTTAGGAGCACTTTTTAGGGAAAAAGGCAGGCTTGAAGTGAGCGATTTCTGGCCGCATTTTGTCTGTGCGGGGTGCTGGCTTTCATCGTCCGTAGGCAGATTTGCCAGGGAATACAGGTATGTATTTCCCAAGGATACTGTGTTCATTCACTGGGGCTATGGAGCGAGCGAGTCGAAGTTTGACGTTCCGGTTGATCTCGGGAAACCGGAGGGTATTCCTGTTGCATTCGGCAGTTTTCTTGAGCTCCGGGATGTAGAAAATGGGAAAATAATTCTTCTGCATGAAGCGTCAGATGGAAGGCTGTATGAGCTGATTTTGACTTCGTACTCCGGTCTTTACAGGTATGACCTGCATGACATTGTAAAGCTGTCCACGGGTGAGGACGGGCTGCCGAGGCTTGAGTTTATCTGCAAGTCGAAAGACAAAGTCGCATTTGGAGAAAAGAAACTATATGCCGGGCAGCTGACAGGGTTTATTGAAGAGTATGAAAGAAAAACATCTTCTCATGTTACTCTGTTTCAGGGAAAATGCAATGAAGAAGGACTGGAGCTTTATGTAGAACCGATGAATGAATTTGATGCAGGTGTGTTTGAATCCTTTATGAGAGAAAAGCTGAAAGCGGCAGGCATACCTCTTGCATCGGTAACACTTTATGATAAAGGATACAGAAACACTCTTTTTGAAAAAGTGGTGGAGGGCAAGTCTCTAAGCGCCACAAAACTGCCGGTATTCATATAAGTTAGGAGGAGATTATGAACCTGGATTTCATGGAGACAATTCCATATTTTTTGTCAAGATGGTATGAGAGAGTAGAGGACAGCTCAGACAAGACCCTGATCGTGGACGGACAGGGGGACCGGTCGTTTTCTGTCACGGAGGTGGAGCAGATATCGGGAAGAATCTATTCCTATCTGAAAAATCATAATGTCGGTGCCGATGATTTTGTCATGATCGATATGCCTCGGGGAGGTGAGGCAGTCATATGCATGCTTGGTGTCTGGAAGGCAGGGGCCGCTTTTACGATCGTGGAGGATGATTATGCCCCGGACAGGATAGCATATATCAGAAAGGATGTGGGCTGCAAAGTGTTCCTTGATAAGGAACTTTATGAGAACATCAAAAAGGGAGATTATGAAAAAGGCTATCGCGAAGCAGAACTGCACGATGCAGCCTTTGCGGTCTATACATCGGGAACTACCGGATTTCCTAAGGGAATCGTTCATGAATACGGTAATATAAAGCTTAACAGCATGTCGGGAAGGGCAAAGACCGGAAGAAGGGTATCTAAGGATTCGCATTATTCCGTTATTTCGCCGTTTAACTTCGTGGCAACTGTCAAGATTGTATTAAGCCTTGTCCAGCTTGGATTCACCGCATACATTATTCCCTATGATATCGTCAAGAATCCGCTTAAGCTTAAAACATATTTTACGGAGCATGAGATTTCTGTAGCGTTTTTGTCACCGTCCATTTTAAGGATCATAGGCAAGGATCTTCCTTCCTCCATGCAGTGTGTATTTACGGGCTCCGAACCGGCAAACGGCATCGCTCTTGATGGCATACGCCTGATCAATACCTATTCCATGAGTGAGGGCGCTTTTACCCTGGCTCAGTTTGAAATCGACAGAGCATACGATATCTGTCCGGTGGGTAAGCCTAATTATGAAGGGATCAATTTAAGAATCCTTGACGAAGACGGAAATGACCTGCCCAATGGAGAAGTAGGGGAGATCGCTTTTGAAAATCCTTTCATGAGAGGGTACATCAATCTTCCGGAGGAAACGGCAAGAGTTCTGAAAGACGGCGTGTACCATACGGGAGACCTGGGAAAGAAACTTCCCGATGGGAACTTGATCCTTTTGGGCCGTGCGAACGATATGATTAAGATCAACGGGAACCGCATAGAGCCTGCTGAAATCGAAAAAGCATTCAAGAATGTTACTGGAAAGGATTTTGCCTGTGCTAAAGGCTTTGAGGAGACTGCACAGTCATTTATCTGTCTGTATTATACCGGAGATGATGAGATTGCGGAGAAAGAAGTGCGGGAAAAGATGCGGAGCATGCTCCCTTATTATATGATTCCGTCCTATTTTGTGCATATTGCGGAGGTTCCTCTTCTTCCAAATGGGAAGATCAATAAAAAGGTGCTTACTGCACCGAACAAAAAGAACTATGATACGCCCTATGAAGCACCGGCGGATGATCTTGAAAAGCAGATGTGTGAAGCAATGGCGAGAGTGTTACATAGGGAAAGGGTAGGCGTAAATGATGATTTCTACCAGCTCGGAGGAGACTCCCTTACTGCCATGGCTCTCTTGGCGGAGCTGTCTTTCGACGACCTGACAGCGGCGGATATCTTCAACGGATGCACGGTTCGGAATATTGCGGGGATTTACAGGAAGAGGCTTGAAAAGAACAGCGGTGTTTCAAAGGAAGAATATGAGATGGCAGCTCGTAACATGGCACTTAAGCCTTTTGCTGTGCAGATATCCCTTATTGATGTTCAGCTTAATGCACCCAAACACCCCGTGTTTAATATTCCGCTTTGCTACAGCTTCGAGGATGTGTCGATTGCAGCAAAGCTATGCGAGGCTTTGAACAAGGTTATAGCAAATTCGCCAATCTTTTCGACAGTTTTCGAGTATGATGAGGACTGTAATTTCGTCGAGCGTTTTGTTCCAGGTCTGTTCGGCGAGGTTGAGGTAAAGAAGGTTACAGAGGAGGAATTCGAGAATATAAAGGCAGAATACCTGTCATATTTCAAGAAACTTTTCAATGCACCTCTATGCCGTGCCGGTATATTTGTGACCGAAAAGTGCGGATATATGCTTTTGAACTTCCACCATGCCCTGATTGACGGTATGGGTACACAGGTTGTCCTGAGGAAACTTATGGCAGCTTACCGTGGTGAGGATCTGCCTATGGATACCTTCTATACGACACTCAGGAGAAGCATCGAGAATGAGGCTACAGATGCTTACAGGGAGGCCGGTGACTACATGGAAAGCACCTATGGGAAAATCCCGTTTTCAAGAAATTTTGAGACGGACAAGTGTGCGGGGAATGATGTTCAGGCGGTATATCCTGCACCGCTTCAGCTCACCCCTGCGGATATGGATGCTTTTGAAAAGAAAACGGGCTTTACGAGGAATCAGCTTTGCAGTGCGGTGCTTTTGATCGCTATGGCTAAGTGCAACAGCTGTAAGGACGTGATCATGTCAAGTGCATTTCATAACAGGGTTGACCAGGCTTCAAAAAATGCTCTTGGTATACAGCTTAGGAAGGTACCTACTGCATTGCGTCTGGGCGAGTATCAGAATGCAAGGGAAATATTGGAAAGCATCCAGCAGCAATCTGTTAATGCGATCAGGTATTGCGCTTATGAGTATGTCATCGATTCCGAAGAGCTTTTTGTGAGTGACTATATCGCAATGACTTATGAAACTTCTGAGATCACAAGCGCTGACTCATCAGGCGGTATTGGTCTAAAGAGCTATCCATGCGCTGCTTCCGATCCGTATGCCGCTATCCGGATGGCATTTATGATCATGGAAAAGAAAAGCAGCATTGCCTATCTTCTTATATACTCATCAAAGTATTATTCCGAGGAGAGGGTTGCACAGTGCGGACAGGCTATTGCTGATGTGATGACAGCAATCCTTAGTGCCGATAAGCTGGAGGAACTGTCAGTAGAGGAGCTCAGTACATTTCATTCATATTCCTGAGGATCATTTTCTGTCCGAATATGACCGCCGGGATATCGATAAGGATAAGCAGTACAAGAATAAGTATGCTTTCAGCCTCTATACTGATGGAGGTAAATTCGAATAAAAGAAATGCGAACGAACATATAAGTACAGCGATGACCATTGCGATGGCCATATTGAAGAAGTTGTTGAGGTTGCCTCTGAGGGCACTGTATTCATCAGACCAGTCAGTGTAGGGGGCTGAACTGTCCATGCACAGGCCTATTACGATGGTGAGTATAACGGAGAAAACAGAAAGCACACAGTAATAAACAGTGGTTAATGGTGATACACCGATATAAAAGGCCATAACCAGTATGGTCATTGTAAGTGACAGACCGGTAGGGATCAGCGCTATAAGTGCTTTTGCCAGAAGCTGGCTTCCCAGGTCCATGGGCAGGTATTTGATCAGGTCTGTATGCTGTCCTTCTCTTGTAAATGCTGTGGAGGCAAGGGAGTTCAT
>JAEEGL014332284.1_pt1 | contig 30500 bp, 25 predicted proteins | sample 9134231 | NCBI WGS metagenome assembly JAEEGL01 (sample SAMN16246548, study PRJNA631951) | gut metagenome | biome: gut microbiome; feature: rumen; material: fiber-attached | host: Bos | place: Iran: Karaj | collected 2018-10 | reverse complement strand
CTTGGGACAAATAGACATGGCTTACACCTCCTTACTGCTCTCAAATATATCTTTCAATGCTGCCATGCGAGGATCCGGCACGAAAGTATCGCAACCGCAGGTACCTTCATTCAGATTCTGACCGCATACCGGGCAAAGCCCTTTACAGTCCTCACGGCAGAGAATCTTCACAGGCCAGTTTACGGAGATCTCATCCTGCATCAGAGCCTCTGTATCCAGAGAATAAGCATCCATGCAATCCCTCGCGTCTTCTTCTTCCGTCTCGGTATTGGGAGAAACCACCGTCCTCTCGAACTCGCTCTCAACCACAGTCTCCGTCTGTGTCAGACATCTGTCACAGCGGGTTTCGAAGACCATTCGAAAGCTTCCCGAGATTTTGGCTCTGTCCTTTCCGTCGGAAAGAATCTTCAGATGCATCGGCTCCTTGGAGAGGATCCGAAAACTTCCGAAAGAACTTTCAAAGAACTCTTTCTCCGGAAAGACATCCTGTTCCAACGCCGGTCTGGAACCGGAAAAGATCTCGCTCAGATTGATATACATGCTTTGCTCCTTTGCTAAAATCTACACGCAAAATCGCACACTCAACAAGTATAAATAAGCAGTCCGGAATTGTCAAGAAGTTTTTCTGAAACCATTTTTATGCTTTTATCGGTCCTTCATGGGAACATAGTCCACATGATGTCCTACATATTTATATGCGGGACGGATGATACGGCTGCTGTTCATGAGCTCTTCCAGGCGGTGTGCACACCATCCGGAGATACGTGCGATGGCAAACAGCGGAGTGAATAACTCTCTCGGAATACCAAGCATACCATAAACAAAGCCACTGTAAAAGTCCACATTTGCACTTACGGCCTTATGCACCCGCTTCTGCTCCATGATCAGCTTTCCTGCGATGCGCTCCACTCTCTCGTAGAACTCGAACTCCTTCTCAAGTCCTTTCTCCACCGCAAGGCGTCTTGCGTAATCCTTCAACAGGACTTCTCTGGGATCGGACAGCGTGTAGACTGCATGGCCCATACCATAGATCAGGCCTGCCCCGTCAAATACTTCCTTATTCAGGATCTTTTTCAGATAGGTTTCTACCTCTTCCTCATTCTCCAGATCGCTGATGTTTACAAAGAGATTGTCGAACATCTCCTGTACCTTCAGATTCGCACCACCGTGTTTCGGTCCCTTCAGGGATCCGATGGATGCGGAAATGGAGGAATAGGTATCGGTCCCGGAGGAAGTCACCACATGAGTCGTAAAGGTGGAATTGTTTCCTCCGCCGTGATCCGCGTGCACCACCAGGGCAATATCCAGAACCTTTGCCTCCAGCTCCGTGTAGGAGCCGTCGGGACGCAGCATCTGCAGAATATTCTCTGCCAGAGAAAGTCCCTTCTTGGGATTCCGGATCACCAATGCCTCATCCTTGCGGAAATGCAGATAAGAATGATAGGAATACACCGCGATGAGGGGAAGCTTGTTGATCAGCTCCAGGCTCTGACGAAGCACATTCTCCGGTGCAAGTCCATCCGGATTATCATCATAGGTATACAGGGTCAGGACGCATCTCTGAAGAGCATTCATGATGTTCCCGTTGGAAGCCTTCATGACCACATCACGGGTGAAACGGGCACCCAGATCCTGAAGTTCTTCATTAATATGAAGAAACCGGTCCAGTTCCTCCTGTGTCGGAAGCTTTCCAAACAGAAGAAGGTAGGTCGTCTCTTCGAATCCGAAGCGCTTTCCTTCCAATCCACGGACCAGATCCACCACATTTACTCCCTGATAATATAATCTTCCATCACAGGGAACCCGGACACCATTTTCCAGATTATAAGCAATGACATCGGACACTTCCGTAAGTCCGGTGAGGACACCCTTTCCGTTGGAGTCGCGAAGTCCTCTCATAACGTCATACTCTAAATAGAGGTTCTGGTCAATTCGGTGATTCTTGTCGAGTTGATCTTTCAGAATCTGAAAATCTTCCCGTAACGCGCCAAAGTCATCAAGACTTAGCATTTCATTTCTCTCATCCATCCGAACTGTCCTCCTTGCACTTCCTGTATGTTTGTATTAATGTATACATCATTTTTGCTGAAAAAGCAAGACATTCCTCAAAAGAGAGAAAAATGTATCACTTTTTCAATCATATTTTTGCATAATTATGCTTCGGAAACAGCTTCTTTCATTGACTTGACATATTCAAACACTTTTTCCGGAGCGTTTTTACCATACTCGGCGATGATGCGAACGATGGCAGAACCCACAATGGCGCCATCCGATAATCCAGCCATCTTCTTTGCCTGTTCCGGCTTACTGATGCCAAAGCCCACGGCGCAGGGTACATTTGTCACCTTTCTGATCTTCTCCACAAGAGCTCCCACATCGGTCTTAATCTCGGAACGTACACCGGTCACTCCCATGGAACTGACCACATAGATAAATCCCTTTGCGTCCTTTGCTACGGTTGAGATCCGTTCGTCTGAAGTGGGTGAGATCATGGAGATCACGGCTACATCATATTTGGATGCAGGTTCCTCCATCTCCTCCTTCTCTTCGAAAGGCATATCGGGAACGATGATGCCGGAGACTCCCAGTTTCTGACATCTGGAAAAGAAACGATCATATCCGTAATGATGTACGGGATTTGCGTAAGTCATAAACACCAGAGGAATCTGAGACTTCTCCCGGATCTTTTCCACCACTTCGAAAACGCCGTCCGTGGTGATACCACCCTTCAGGGCACGAAGATCTGCCTCCTGGATCACAACACCCTCTGCGGTGGGATCCGAGAAGGGAATACCGATCTCAATGAGATCCGCTCCGGCCCGCTCCATCTCCAGTACGCAGCGAACGGTTGTCTCGGCATCCGGATCACCGGCAGTGATAAATGCGATAAATGCTTTATGATTCGGCGTATCAAACGCCTTTGAAATCGGATTAATCATGAAGGTCCACCCCCCTGTATCTGGCGATCGCCGCCACGTCTTTGTCTCCTCTTCCGGAAATGCAGATGATGATGCTCTGATCCGGTGTGAATTCTTTTGCGATTTTCATGGCATGTGCCACAGCATGAGAACTTTCGATGGCAGGAATGATGCCCTCCATCCGGGACAGATACTCAAATGCATTCACCGCTTCATCATCCGTCACAGGCACATACTGTGCTCTTCCGATGGAATGCAGATAGGCATGCTCCGGTCCAATGCCCGGATAATCCAGTCCGGCGGAAATGGAATAGACCGGTGCGATCTGTCCGTATTCATTCTGACAGAACAGACTCTTCATACCATGGAAGATGCCCACGGATCCGGTGGCGATGGTTGCTGCGGTTTCCGCGGTGTTCACACCCCTTCCGGCCGCTTCGCATCCGATCAATCTGACGTCCTTGTCATCTATGAAATGATAGAAGGTTCCCATGGCATTGGATCCGCCGCCGACACATGCAAGAACCGCTGCAGGAAGCTTTCCTTCCTTTTCCAGGATCTGGGCTCTTGCTTCCTTACTGATAATGGATTGGAAATCCCGTACGATGGTGGGGAAGGGATGAGGTCCCATGACGCTGCCCAGGCAATAATGGGTATCGTCCACCCGGTTGCTCCACTCCCGCATAGCATCGTTTACGGCGTCCTTCAGAGTGGCGGTACCGGATTCCACCGCATGTACCTTTGCTCCCAGGAGTTCCATCCGATACACATTCAAAGCCTGACGGATGGTGTCTTCCTTACCCATGAAGACTTCACATTCCATGTCCAGGAGAGCCGCTGCAGTGGCTGTGGCGACACCGTGCTGGCCGGCTCCGGTCTCGGCGATGAGCCTAGTCTTTCCCATCTTCTTGGCAAGAAGTGCCTGTCCCAGCACATTATTGATCTTATGAGATCCGGTATGGTTCAGGTCCTCGCGCTTCAGATAGATCTTTGCGCCGCCCAGATCTCTTGTCATCTTTTCCGCATAATAGAGCAGGCTGGGTCTTCCCGCATAATTCCGGAAAAGGTCCGACAGTTCCTGTTGAAACTCCGGATCATTCTTGTAATGCTCGTAAGCTTCTTCCAGCCGGATCAGTTCGTTCATCAACGTCTCTGTGATGTACTGACCTCCGAATTCTCCAAATCTTCCTTTGCTCATAATCTCCTCATTTCCGGTCGTGAGATCTGACGATCTCCATCACCGCTTTCATTTTTTTCGGATCCTTACTGCCATTTGTTTCAAGGCCCGAGCTCAGATCCACTCCATAGGGGTGAACCATTTCCATCGCCTCTTTGAGGTTTCCTTTCTGAAGTCCGCCGGCCAGCAGGAAATCCCGTTTGATATGATCGATCAGGCACCAGTCAAAGGTTTCGCCGCTGCCTGTCCCGCTGTCCAACAGGATCAGATCTGCAGGACTGCTTTCTGCTTCATCCAGTCCATCTGCGACCCGGAATGCTTTCCAGATTTGCTTTCCGGTTCTTTCTTTCAGATACCGTATGCTATCTTCCGATTCCCTTCCGTGGAGCTGTGCGATATCGATCACATTCTCAGTTAAAAGTCTTTCGATGTACTGCGGATCCTGATCCACAAAGACTCCCACCAGGGGGATCTTGTTCTCCAGCAGATCATGAAATTCCTTTGCCAGGGATTCTGAAACCGTGCGTCGGCGCCCCTCCGCGAGAATGACTCCCACATAATCCGGCATGCATTCCAGCGCTGTCAGAACATCTTCTGTTTTCATCATTCCGCAGCATTTGATCTTCATGTTTCGTTTCCTCGAAGGTATGCCAGCATCGCTGCTTTGTCCTCGCTGCGCATAAAGGTCTCTCCGATCAGGACCGCATCGGTTCCGTTTGACTCCAGCCTTGCGATATCCTCCCGGGCTTTCATGCCGCTCTCGGAGACAAACAACCGATCCGACGGAACCATGTTTCTCAGCCTGACAGAAGTTTCGATATCCACGGTGAAATCCTTCAGGTTCCGGTTGTTGACTCCAATGATCCGTGCACCGGACCGTACCGCAATCTCTACTTCGGTTTCGTCATGAGCTTCCACCAGCGCCGATAATCCCAGTTCCCGGGCGATCCCGGCATATTCCTGCAGCTGCCCTTCGCTCAGGATCGCACAGATCAGAAGGACCGCATCCGCTCCCATGACCTTTGCCTGATGGATCATGTATTCATCCACCGTGAAATCCTTCCGGAGAAGGGGAAGCTTCACTGCCTGTCGGATCTCGGAAAGGTATCTGTCATTTCCCCGGAAAAAGAAGGGTTCCGTCAGCACGCTCATGGCATCGGCACCCGCCGCTTCATACTGCTTGGCGATCTCCACATAAGGAAAATCCTCTGCGATCACTCCTTTGGAAGGGGACGCTTTCTTTGCTTCACAGATGAACCGGATCCCGGGCTTTGCAAGCGCCTGTTCAAAGGGGAATCCTGTCTCGGCATTCCGGTCCCGGGCCTGTGCTTTCAGTTCTGTCAGGGGAAGATTTCTTTTTTCTTCCTCAATCCGTTCCATTGTTTTCTTTGCGATGGTGTCCAGGATCATTCCGCATTCGTCTCCCGAATAAACTGCTGAAGCTTTTCGTATGCCTTACCGGAATCGATGAGCTCCGCTGCCATTTTTACGCCTTCCTCCATGGTCTGTGCCTTGCCTGCGATATAGAGGCCGGCACCGGCATTCATCAGAACCGCATCTCTGCGGGGACCCTGTTCGCCCTGCAGGATGGCCAGTGTGATCTTTGCATTGTCTTCCGGAGTTCCTCCAACCAACTGTCCCCGCTCGCCTCTGGTGAGGCCAAACTGTTCCGGAGTGATCTCATAGGTTTTGAATTCATTCCCTTCAAATTCGCATACCTTGGTGGGGCCGCAGGATGAAATCTCATCGATCTTCTCCATTCCATAAACCACCATTCCTCTCCGGACACCGATATCTGTGAGAACCTTTGCCATGGGCTCAACCAGGTCTTCGGAATATACTCCGAGGATCTGCAGAGTTGCAAAAGCCGGATTGGTAAGAGGGCCCAGCAGATTGAATACGGTGCGGACTCCCAGTTCTTTCCGGATGGGTCCTACATAACGCATTGCTGTGTGATATTTCTGAGCAAAGAGGAAGCAGATATTTGCTCTTTTGAAGACTTCCTCATTCTTCTTGGGATCGATCTGAATGTTGACCCCCAGAGCTTCCAGACAATCTGCAGCGCCGGACTTGGAGGATGCTGCCCGGTTACCATGTTTGGTTACCGGTACTCCCGATGCTGCGATCACAATGGAGGAAGTAGTGGAGATATTGAAGGATCCGTAGCAATCACCGCCGGTACCTACGATCTCCAGTGTCTCTTCGGAAACGTTCATGCGGACCGCATGATCCCGCATTGCCTCAGCAGATCCGGAAATCTCCTCACCGGTCTCACCCTTCATTGACAGAGCTGTCAGATAAGAAGCCTTCGCTACATCGGACGCTTCTCCGCTCATGATCTCATTCATGACATCCTTGGACATCTGATATCCGATATCTTCACCTGCCGTTAATTTTCTGATCGCTTCATAAATTGCCATTTTCTTACTCTCCTTCGATTCCTTCCGGGCTTTTCCGCCGGTGATAAAGTTTTCTAAAATGGTCATTCCCTCAGGTGTCAAAACCGATTCCGGATGAAACTGTACTCCGTAAACCGGATACTCTCTGTGTTCCACAGCCATGATCTCGCCATCATCCGTCTGAGCCACCACCTTCAGGCATTCCGGTAAGGTCTCCGGATCGGCCGCAAGGGAATGATACCGTCCCACGGTGGTCTGATGTTTCATTCCGGCAAACAGGACGCTCCCGTTATCCAACGCGGCGATGGACTGTTTGCCATGCATCAGCTGTTTTGCGTAAGTGACGGTTGCTCCAAAGACTTCGCAGATGGCCTGATGTCCCAGGCAGATCCCCAGGATTGGAATCTTTCCGGCATACATTCGGATCACATCCTCGCAGATGCCTGCATCTGCCGGCCGTCCGGGTCCCGGAGACAAAATGATGTGAGTCGGATTCAGATCCGCGACTTCTTCCGGACGGATCTCATCGTTCCGGATGACTTTTACATCCTGTGCCAGAGCTCCCACGAACTGGTAAACGTTATAGGAAAAGCTGTCATAATTATCGACCAAAAGTACCATCAGAGCTCTCCTTCCTGGGCATTTTCAATTGCCTGTCTGACAGCGGCTGCTTTCTGCAGGCATTCCCGGTATTCATTTTCCGGTACAGAGTCTGCCACGATACCGGCACCGGACCGGATGAAAACTTTTCCGTTTTTTGTGAAGGCCAGTCGGATGGCGATGCAGGTATCCAGATTTCCCGTAAAGGAAATGTATCCGATGGCTCCTCCGTAGATGCCGCGTTTGTTGTTTTCCAGTTCATTGATGATCTCGCAGGCCCGAAGCTTCGGCGCTCCGGAAAGGGTTCCTGCGGGAAGGATGGCATCTACCGCATCCAATGCATCCCGGTCTTCCCGAATGGTTCCTGCCACAGTAGATCCGATGTGCATCACGTGGGAATACCGTTCGATCTCCATGTATTTTTCCACCTTCACTGTTCCGATCCGACTGATCTTTCCGATATCGTTTCTACCAAGGTCTACCAGCATATTGTGCTCGGCCAGTTCTTTTTCATCTGCCAAAAGCTCTGCTTCCAGTGCTTTATCTTCCTCCGGTGTCGCACCTCGTTTTCTGGTACCCGCCAAAGGGAAGGTGTGAAGGATCCCGTCTTCCAGTTTCACCAGAGTTTCCGGGCTCGCACCTGCGATCTCACCGTCACTTCCGGAAAAATAGAACATGTACGGGGAAGGATTGGAGGTTCGAAGGATCCGGTAAGCATCCAGGAGGCTTCCCTCCATCTTTGCTTCCAGCCGGTTGGAAAGCACCACCTGGAAGATATCGCCTTCGGTGATATAATGCTTTCCCTTTCGTACCATTTCGCAATAGGCGTTCTCATCAAAGAGAGGTTCGAAGTCACTGAGTAGTTTTAAGGGCTTCCGGGAATCCTTCTCTCCGTTTCGGAGGAGTTCCCGCATATTCTCAAGTTCGGTTACCGCCTTGTTGTAATTTGTCTCAAGTTCATCCAGCCGGATATTCACCATCAGGATCAGCTTCTGCTTCACATGATCAAATGCGATGACCCGATGGAACAGCATCAGATTACAATCGGAAAATCCGTCTTCATCTTCTGCATCCAGCTTCAAGGTGGGCTCACTGTACTTGATGTAATCGTATGAGAAGTAACCCACCAGCCCGCCTGTGAAGGAAGGAAGATCCTTTACCATGGGGCTTCGATTTTCTTCCACGATCCCCCGGATGATACCCCGGATGTCCTCTTTGGAATGCCGGGTATTCATGGGAGTCTTGATGATGGTCTCTCCGTTCCGGCAGCTGACTTCCATCAGCGGATCGTAACCCAGGAAGGAATATCTTCCCCACTGCTTGTTTGCTTCTGCGCTTTCCAGAAGATAAACATGTTTGCTGATCCGCTTCAGGATCCGGACCGCTTCGATGGGTGTGACGCTGTCAGACAGGATCTCACAGCTGACAGGGATCACATTGTATTTTCCTTCTGCCGCAACTGCTTTGCATTCTTCCAGGCTCGGTCTGGTCTTCATAGGCTTCCTCCTTTTTGTCAGAGGCTTCCATACCGGAAAAGCATAAAAAAAGTCCCTGACAGAAAAATCCTTTTCTGTCAGGGACGGGATCTCAACAATCTGAGTTCTCGCGGTGCCACCCTGATTCACGGTGTCCGTGCGCTTAACGGTATACCAACATATACCCGGCTACTGACGTAAGCCCTACGTCACAGAATACTAAGCAAATGCTTTTCCCTGTGCCCTCCGCGGTCCATTTGACAATCTGCTTACCGACCTTTCTCAGCATCCGGTCTCTCTGTAGGCGCATCTATTGCCGTTATCTCCGCATCAACGGTTTAAATGATTGAACTCATATTAATGCACAAATTATATTGTGTCAATCACAATTTTTATGCAATCGGTTGATTTATTTTAATATTGTCTGGAAACGATCACTTTACAAGGGCAAGAGTCTCTCTCGCGATGGCAAGCTCTTCGTTGGTGGGGATCACCATCACCTTGGTGGTGGAATCGGGAGTAGAGATCACAACATCCTCACCACGCTTGTGATTCTCGGTCTCATCCAGTTTGATGCCAAGATATCCAAGATACTCGCAAACCCAGGTACGAACGATAGGAGCATTCTCTCCTACACCTGCAGTGAAGGCAATGACGTCAACACCATTCATTGCTGCCACATATGCACCGATATACTTTGCCACACGATAGCAGAAAGTCTCCAGAGTCATGGTAGCCTTCTGATTTCCTTCATTGTGCGCTGCCTCCAGATCACGGAAATCGGAAGACAGATCTCCGGACAGGCCGAAGACACCGGACTTCTTGTTGAGGACATTCATCACTTCGGAAAGAGACAGGTTCTCCTTCTTTGCAATGAACTCCAGGATTGCAGGATCCAGATCACCGGAACGGGTACCCATGATCAGTCCCTCAAGGGGAGTCAGACCCATGGAGGTATCCACGCACTTGCCATTCTTAACAGCGGAAACGGATGCGCCGTTCCCCAGATGGCAGACAATGATCTTCAGGCTGTCATAATCCACGTCAAGATCTTCTGCCACCTTCTTGGAAACGAAGGAGTGGCTGGTACCATGGAAGCCGTAACGGCGAACCTTGTACTTCTCGTAATAGCTGTAGGGAAGGCCGTACATATATGCCTTCTCGGGCATTGTCTGATGGAATGCGGTATCGAAAACAGCTACCATGGGAGTGGTGGGCATCAGCTTCCGGCATGCATCGATTCCGATGAGGTTTGCAGGATTGTGCAGAGGTGCAAGATCGTTGCACTCACGGATCGCCTCGATCACAGAATCATCAATGACAGTGGACTGCGCAAACTTCTCGCCGCCGTGTACGATACGATGTCCGACAGCGCCGATCTCATCCAGGCTCTTTACCACACCGGTCTTAGGATTGGTCAGAGCTTCCAGCACCAGGCGGATGGCTTCGGTGTGATCCGGCATGGGAGTGACATTTACTTCTTTCTCTCCGCCTGCGGGAGTGTAATTAATGACAGAACCGTCAATTCCGATACGCTCGCAAAGTCCCTTAGCGATGCACTTCTCGGAATCAGAATCGATCAGCTGGAACTTCAGGGAAGAAGAACCGCAGTTGATAACCAGAATATTCATGAGATGATCCTTTCTTGAAATGTGTTTTTTTTACTGATACGGATGGCTTCGTTTCTTCGAAACTCTCACTTAGATGATCTGTGCCTGTACTGCAGTCAGTGCTACAACACCCACGATATCTTCCCAGGAGCATCCACGGGACAGATCGTTAACAGGTTTTGCAATACCCTGAAGCATGGGGCCGTAAGCATCTGCGCCGCCCAGTCTCTGTACCAGCTTGTAACCGATGTTACCAGCATCCAGGTTGGGGAAGATCAGGATGTTTGCCTTGCCTCCTACGGGGCTGCCGGGCGCCTTGGACTTGGATACGGAGGGAACCAGAGCTGCATCCGTCTGCAGTTCACCGTCCAGTACCAGGTGAGGATACTGCTCATGTGCGATGCGGGTAGCCTCGACCACCTTGTCAACCAGAGCATGCTTTGCGCTTCCCTTGGTGGAGTGGCTCAGCATTGCGATAACGGGCTTGGGACCAACCAGAGCCTTGAAGGAACGTGCGGAGCTGTCAGCGATGGCAGCCAGTTCCTCTGCGTTGGGATCCTGATTCAGACCGCAGTCTGCGAAGATGAACGCACCGTTCTCACCCATGTCCTTCATTACGGTATCGACCACGAAGAATGCGCTGACCAGCTTTACGCCGGGAGCGGTCTTCAGGATCTGCAGTGCAGGTCTCAGAGTATCAGCGGTGGAGTGGCATGCGCCGGCCACCATGCCGTCTGCATCATTTGCCTTCACCATCATGATACCGAAGGTCAGCCAATCCTTCAGCAGGATCTCTCTTGCCTTCTCGAGAGTCATTCCCTTTGCTTTTCTTGTTTCATAGAGCAGGTCTACGTAAGCATCCAGCTTGGGAGTGGTCTCGGGATCAACAACCTTAACGCCGTCCAGATCAACCTCCAGCCAGCCTGCGCCGTCACGGATCTTCTCTTCGTTACCGATCATAATGATATCAGCGATACCCTCTTCCATGATCTTAGCGGCTGCAATGAGCGTACGCTTGTTAGTGGACTCGGGTAAAACGATAGTCTTTTTATCCAGTTTTGCTCTTTCCTTAATTTGATCAATGTATGCCATACAAATCTCCTTTCAGCATATTCCTTAGGCAAATAACAGGAATTAACTTCCCTGTTGCGGTGTTTTATATTATACTAAATGTGTATGTAAACAGACAAGACACATACGCCCTTATTTTTGTACATTTTTAGGTACAAACCGCCTATTTTTCGTTAATTTTTTAGCAATGTTTCACAAGGGGTTACATGCATGATCATCAACGGGATCGTCGCGGAGTATAATCCGTTTCACAACGGACATGTGCATCACATTCAGACTTCCAAAGAACTGACGGGTGCAGATTATACCATCGTCGCCATGAGTGGCAACTTCGTCCAGCGGGGAGCACCGGCTCTCATGGACAAATACAGCCGTGCGCGTATGGCCCTGGAAGGCGGGGCTGATCTTGTGCTGGAATTGCCCGCCATCTTTGCGGTGGCCAGCGCGGAATACTTTGCGCTCGGCGGTGTATCCCTTCTGGATCATCTGGGTGTCGTGGACTATCTGTGCTTTGGTACGGAGTCCGGTACCATCGAAGGCTTCGATAAGATCGTTGATATTCTCATCAATGAGCCTGCAGAATATACAAAAAATCTCAAGGCAAACATGCGCCAGGGTATGCCTTTCCCTCTTGCGCGCACCAGTGCCATTCAGCAATACGATCCGTCGCTTTATGACGCGACTGTCTTAATGAGTTCCCCCAATAACATTCTCGCAATCGAATACTTAAAGAGCCTTCAGAAGTTGAATTCCGGCATGAAGCCCTTCACGGTTCGCCGGGAAGGCTCCGGTTACAAGGATCAGCGTTATCTGAATTCCACCGGTCAGGCATCCGCTCTTGCCATCCGCCAGGCGGTGACCTACGGAGAAAATCTGGCATCGCTTCATTCCGTAATGCCGGAAGCAGCTCATAAGCTTCTGATGGATGCCATTGCAAAATCCTCCACGGTTGACGTGGATGATTTTTCCTCCATGCTTCTTTACAAACTCATCATGGAAAAAGAAACAGGCTACGCCCGCTATCTGGATGTGGACGATGATCTTTCCAACCGGATCCAGAACTCTCTGAATCAGTTCATCTCCATCTCCCAGTTCTGCGATCTGCTAAAATCCAAGGAGCGCACCTACACCCGGATCAGCCGTTGTCTCTTCCACATTCTGCTGGATATTACCGACAACGCCATCGAATCAGCCCGGATGATCCAATACACACCCTATGCACGGATCCTTGGATTCCGAAAGGAATCGGAAGCATTGCTTTCCGAGATCAAAGCCCATAGCATGATCCCCATCATCAGCCAGCTGTCCGAGGCAAAGAACAAGCTTTATGCAGAGCCCATGGAACTCCTCCGCCGGGAGATTCAGATCGGCGACATTTACTCCGCCGCAGTGACCGGCAAGAACGGCTCCCCTTTGGCAAACGATTTCACCACCCCTGTTGTCATCGTATAGGCCTCATTCAAAATCATAATCCGGAAACAACAAAAAGACCGGTATCGCATCTGATCAGAAAGAGCGATACCGGTCTTTTTTTATTCTTTAGTTCTTGAAGGAATGGATCGGTGCAGGGATCCGTCCCCCTCTGTTGACAAACGCGTCACAGGAGAAGGAGTTCACAGGCATGATGGGTGCATAACCCAGCAGACCGCCGAATTCCACAGTCTCTCCCACTCCCTTACCTACCACAGGGATCAGACGCACTGCGGTGGTCTTTGCATTTACCATACCGATGGCCATCTCGTCCGCAATAATTCCGGAGATCGTGGTTGCCTTGGTGTCTCCGGGGATTGCGATCATATCCAGTCCCACGGAGCAGACACAGGTCATGGCTTCCAGCTTTTCCAGAGTCAATGCACCGGCATTTACCGCATCGATCATGCCCTGATCTTCGCTGACCGGAATGAACGCACCGCTGAGGCCTCCCACATAGGAGGAAGCCATGACGCCACCCTTTTTCACCTGGTCATTCAAAAGTGCCAGCGCTGCGGTGGTGCCGGGAGCACCTGCATGCTCCAGACCGATCTCACAAAGGATATCCGCCACACTGTCTCCGATGGCCGGAGTCGGTGCAAGGGACAGGTCCACAATTCCGAAGGGTACATTCAGCATCCTGGAAGCTTCCTGAGCAACCAGCTGACCAACTCGGGTCACCTTAAACGCGGTCTTCTTGATGGTCTCGCAGAGAACTTCAAAGTTCTCACCGCGCACTTTTTCCAATGCAGTCTTTACAACACCGGGGCCGGAAACACCAACATTGATGATTCGGTCTGCCTCGGTAACACCATGGAATGCACCTGCCATGAAGGGGTTATCATCCGGTGCGTTACAGAACACCACCAGCTTGGCACAGCCAAGGGAATCCTGCTCTTTTGTCTCCTCTGCGGTTTCTTTGATGATCTCACCCATGAGCTTCACCGCATCCATATTGATGCCGGTACGGGTGGATCCCAGATTCACGGAGCTGCAGACGCGCTCGGTCTGAGCCAATGCCTTGGGAATGGACCGGATCAGCAGTTCATCTGCCGCAGTCATTCCCTTGCTTACCAAAGCGGAATAGCCTCCCAGGAAATTGACACCGACTTCATGCGCCACCTTATCCAGGGTTTTTGCGATTTCCACAAAATCTTCCGGCTTTTTACAGCATGCACCGCCCACCAGAGCGATGGGGGTAACGGAGATTCTCTTATTCACGATGGGAACACCATATTCCTTTGCAATGGTCTCTCCGGTTGCCACCAGATCCTTTGCGGAATCATAGATCTTGTGATAGATCTTTTCGCAGCATTTTTTCAGATCGGAATCAATGCAATCCAGCAGACTGATTCCCATGGTAATGGTACGGACGTCGAGATTTTCTTTCTCAACCATCCGGTTTGTTTCAATGACTTCAAATTGATTAATCATATTCCACCCTTAAATCCGATGCATTTTATCGAAGATTTCTTCTTTCTGGCACTTGATACTGACGCCAATGCTGTCTCCGAGTCCGTCCAGCTCATCGCAGACTTCACCGAAGGCCTTCTTGCACTGTGCCATATCCACGATCATCATCATGTTGAAATAACCGGAGACGATGGTCTGGGATATGTCCAGGATATTAATGCTCTGCTCCGAAAGATAGGTGCAGACTTTGGCAATGATACCAACCGTATCTTTGCCCACGACCGTGATAATGACTTTGTTCATAATCTATCCTTTCTCAAACGCTCAGCGTTTTATAAAGTATCAAGTGATAAAAGCTATACCAGGACTAAGGGTGAGGGTTCGCCCCTCTTTGCGACCATGATGGGGAAATCATCCGCTTTATACGGATTGTCTCCCATGGTAATCTCCATCCGGACTGCCTCATAGGCAAGATCCGGCAGATTGTTCTCATGAGACAGATGTCCCAGAATGATCTGCTTGCAATGATCGTGAAGGATCCGGCAAAGGAGCTTTCCGGAATTTTCGTTGGACAGATGTCCCCGGTCTCCCAGGATTCTCTGCTTCAGATAATAAGGATAGGGGCCGGTCTGAAGCATCCGTACATCGTGATTTGCTTCCAGGAGCAGTGCATCCATGCCTTGCAGGCAGCCTACTGTATAATCATTATAGGTTCCAAGATCGGTGCATACCGCCACTTTCTTGCTTCCGCAGGAGATCCGGTATCCCACCGGATCGGCAGCATCGTGGGAAATATGCATGGGATTGATCTTCATATCTCCGATGGTAAAGGGAACGTCTGCATGAACTTCCTCGAACAATCCCTGATCGATCTTTCCCAGTGAACGATCCCTGCTGATCGCTTCCAGCGTGCGGGGTGTTGCATAAATGGGAAGCCCCAGCTTCCGGGCCAGTACACCCAGTCCGGCGATGTGATCTGCATGCTCATGGGTGATGAGGATACCGGAAAGATCTCTTCCGGTGATATCCATGCTGTTCAGAGCACTCTCCACACGTTTTCCGCTGATCCCCACATCCACCAGAAGATGGGTGGTATCAGACCCTACATAAATACAATTGCCGCTGCTTCCGCTGGCGATCGCACAAAATCTCATGACCAATATACCTCAATGACATCGCCTTCGTGAAGGATTTCCATATATTGCGCTTTCTCACCGTTCAGGTTGGTGACAATGGCTCTTCCGCCGCCCTGAGACAGATCGAAATGAATATAGTCAAATACATCCACAAAAACATATTCCGGCTTTCCCTTCAAAGTGACAGGGATGCCGTTTGCAACCACATGAAGCTCCAGATTCTCGGGCTTCCGGGGTTCTTCTTCCGTTTCTTCGCTTGCAGGTTCTTCTGCTTTTTCGACATTTTCAGCTTCTGCAGTTTCCGTCTCGGGTTTGGATTCTTCTTCCGAAACGGTCTCAGTCTCAGGTTCCGAAGCAACCGGTTCTTCCGTTACGTCCTTCCCCTCCAGATCCAGAGAGAATTCCTCATAGACCTTTGTGGTTTTTACTGCAGGAGTATCATTCACGCGAATGGTATCCGTGAGATTCCATCCGACGATCTCACAGATCTGCTCTACCGTATAATAATTCCGAACGGTGATATTGTCACCATCTTTTACACTGTAGAAGGCACTTTCCAGCTTTCCGTTCACATCCGCCGTCCGGGGAAGATCAAACACTTTTCCGTTAATGGTGATCCGAATGGGATTCGCCATCTCAGCCAGCTCGCCAAGATCCAGATGAGCCGCTTCACCCATCGTGGAAGGAACCACCTTAATGATGTCGCCACTTCCAATCTGAGCATACAGATCCGCAGGATCCCCGTTGATGGTAATGACGGCAGCTTCACCGGCTTCGCCGCGGATGATTCGGGACTTTCCGTTCACCGTACAGGTGATGGCATCACCACGCTTCGGGAACAGGTCTTCATTCGGGAATGCCACCTGAATAGCCGCATCGGAAACAGACAGTCTGCCGTTGTCATACAGCTTCAGTCTCTCTCCGTTGAATTCCACAAAGATAAAGTTGTTGCTCTGGGCATAATAGCTCAGACAGATACCGATGGGCGTAACCATCATGGCATCCTTCCGTGCATTGTCGATCTCAAAGATGAGATTCTGCATCACTTCTTCGCCGCGGATGGCCACACGCTCTTTCAGGATTCCCAGCTTTTGAGAAAGCTTCTCGGTGTACCCGGGAATCATTCCGCCACCGCCCACAACAAATGCAGCGCTGACAGCTTTGTCACCATTGAGACGCATGATCTCTTCTGCCACCTGTGTAGTCATAACGTCCACTTCCGCATCCAGAAGATCCAGCACTTCTTTGGATGTCGTCTTCTGAGGCAGTCCCATGATATCCGTGAAAGTGATCTCTCCTGCTTCACAGGCACTCCGCTTGATGTGCTCCGCTTCCTCAAAATCCACCAGATAGTGCTGCACCACGATCTCCGTCAGGGCATCACCGGCGGTGGGGATCATGCCGTATGCCACAATGGCCCCGTCTCTGGTTATGGAAATATCGCTGGTACCGGCGCCCACGTCCACCAGTGCCAGATTCAGCAGTCGGAACCGCTCGGGAATTGCTACCTGAATGGCGGCGATAGGCTCCAGAGTCAGGTTCGCAACATGCAGACCTGCCAGCTCCACAGACTTGTACAGACCATCCACCACATCATCCGGCAGGAAGGTTGCGATCATATCGCAGCCAATGGTCTTTGCCTTATGTCCCTCCAGATTTCCCATCTGGTAACCATTCATATAGTACCGCATGGGAGTGTAGCCCACACAATAGAACTTTGTCTCTGCAGCTTCCGGATTCTTCTGGAACTCGGTATATGCCTGCTCCACTCCGGCCATGGAGAGATTATAGATATCCTCGGCGTCGATCTCTTTCTCAGCTTCGAAAGCACTCTCCACATGGGTCGTTACTGTCCGCAGCACACGGCCTGCCGCTGCGATACAGACTTCGGAAAGGCTCTTTCCAAGGTCATCCTCCAGCTGCTTTTTCACGATGGAAATGGATTCTCCCACCTTGCCGATATCATGGATCTGTCCATCCAGCATGGCTCTGGTCTCATGTTCTTTTGACCGCTGGGCAAGGATATGAAATTTATTGTCTGACTGGTATCCGACTGTACCAACAATACTTCGTGTACCGATATCCAGACCAAATACCAGTTGTCCCTGACTGTCTCTTACTCCCGCCATGAAAATGCCTCCAATTTTGCCCGGACCTGTTCAAATGCTTCCTCTACCGGGCCGCTGTTATCGATCACAAAATCGCTGTTTTTTCGAAATTCGTCCTCCGAAAGCTGAACGGAAAGAATGGAGATCGCCTTCTCCCGAGAATAGCCCCGATTTTCCATCAGCCTTTGGATCCGCACCTCTTCCGATGCATAAACATACCACATTTCATCCACCAGTTCGGCGTAACCGCACTCAATGAGCAAAGCGGCTTCTACTACAAAAAGCTCTGTTTTACCATCCGCTTTTGCCTGCTCATAACGGCGGATCAGGAATTCACGCACTGCCGGATGGATGATCTCATTCACCTGCTGCAGCAATTCATCCGATCCAAAGATTGCAGCTGCCATGGCTTTCCGGTCGATGGGAGCTTCCTCCAATGGGGCATCCGGATCATTTAGGTCCAGAATGCTTTCTCCCAGAAGCTCTACCAACTCCAGATAGGCCTTTTCTCCGGGCTGTTCTACCAGATGCGCCACTTCATCCGCAGGATAAACCTCTGCCGGATAGTGTTCCGATATATAATTCAGGATCTGTGTCTTACCGGCACCGATCCCTCCGGTCAAACCGATGAATCTCATACTAACTCCATGGAACGATTAATGTGCATCATACCAGCTTTCACCGGTTTCCATTCCCACTTCCAGTTTCACGGGAAGCTCCACTGCAGACTGCATGTTCCGTACCAGCAGTTCCTTCACGATCTCAATCTCATCTTCCGCCGTCTCCACAAGAAGTTCATCGTGAACCTGCAGGATCAGTCGGGATTTCAGGTTTCTCTCCTGAAGCTCCTTTGCCACCCGGATCATGGCGATCTTGATAATATCTGCCGCGGTACCCTGGATGGGTGCATTCATGGCAACACGTTCGCCAAAGGAACGCTGCATGAAATTGGCGGATTTCAGTTCGGGAATGGGTCTTCTTCGTCCGAAATAGGTTCTGGTATAACCCAGTTCCTTTGCATCGGATACCAGTTTTTGCAGATAATCCCGAATTCCGGGGTAAGTCTCAAAATACTGGTCGATATAAGCCTTCGCTTCCTTCGGCGTAATGGAAAGATCCTGACTCAGTCCAAAGGAAGAAATACCATAAACAATACCAAAATTTACTGCCTTTGCATTCCGGCGCTGCTGATCCGTCACTTCCTCAAAGGGAATGTGAAAAACCTTGGAAGCGGTGATCCGGTGAATATCCTGCTCCGAAGCATAGGCTTCGATCAGCTGCCGGTCTCCCGACAAGGATGCCAGCACACGAAGTTCGATCTGAGAATAGTCCGCATCCACCAGTGTGTATCCGGGCTTAGCCACGAATACCTTCCGCAGTTCCCGTCCCAGCTCCGTCCGGATAGGAATGTTCTGAAGATTGGGATCTGAGGAACTGATGCGCCCGGTGGCAGTGACCATCTGGTGGAACGAGGAATGGATCCTGCCATCCTCCCGGATGAATCCGGGCAGAGCATCCGCATAGGTGCTCTTCAATTTCGTCAGTCCGCGATATTCCAGAATGTCCGCTACAAATGGATACTCCGGTGCAAGCTTTTCCAGCACATCTGCGGCGGTGGAATAACCGGTCTTTGTCTTCTTTCCCCCGGGGATCTGCATTTTCTCAAACAGGATCTCACCAAGCTGCTTGGGGGAATTGATATTAAATTCCATACCCGCCTGCTGACGGATGGAATTTTCCAGCTCTGCGATCCGTGTTCCAAGATCACGGCTGAACTGTTCCAGTTCATCTTTCCTGACAAGGATTCCTTCCCGTTCCATATCGTAAAGGACCTTGGAAAGAGGCATTTCCACTTCCGTCATCAGTTTGTCCATGCCGGTCTCTCCCAGCTTCTTTCGAAGAACCGGAGTGGATTCATACGCCACAATAGCCTGATCTGTCAGATAACGGGCCAACACATCCGGACTGCCCATTGCGGCATCCGACAGGCTCATTTTCCCGAATAATTCCTTCTGTCCGGGGATTGTCTGTCCTAAATGCTCTCCCGCAACTGCCTCCGCATCATAGTCATTTTTCAGCGGATTCAGAAGGTAAGCTCCCAGGAGGCAATCAAATAGCCGATTTGTATCTGTTTCATGCAAAATATCGTACATCGGCTTGATATTGCAGGTGTCTACTTCACATTCCGAGGCCTTTCCGAAGAGTTCCTTCAGATTTGCAAGAAAGACTGCATCTCCGAAAATACTGCCCATGTAGGAGACACCGGTGTCACCCGAAACCGCCACGATGCCCAGAATTGCATCCTGCTCCATGGCAAAAGCGAGTCCGATTCGGCCGGAACCCATGAGGTTCTCAAGCTTTTTCAGGAAGACATCTGTGTCGGAAATATCCTCCGGGACGATCTTGACCGATTCGGTCTTCTTTGCAGAGGCCTCAAAACGGTCGAAAAAGTTCCGGAATTCCAGCTTTTTCATCATCTCATAAGCAGCGGTCGTAAAATACCCTTCCGCTTTGGATGCTTCCCGATCCAGTTCGATATCACAATCGATTTTGATGGTGGCCAACGCAAGGCTTAAATCCGCAAGATCCCTGTTGTTTTCCAGGCTTTCCCGGATACTCTTCTTGGAAATCTCAGAAATGTGCTCATAGATTCCCTCAATGGAGCCATAATTTACTATCAATTCCGTTGCAGTCTTCTCGCCTACCTTTGGTACACCGGGAATATTATCCGCAGTATCACCCATCAATGCTTTCAATTCAATAAACTGCTTCGGGGTAACCTGGTACGTTTCCTTTACCTGCTCCGAATAGAAATCATCAATGGTGGTCTTTCCGCCTTTGGTACGGGGAATGCGAATACAGATGTGCTCATCCGCGATCTGAAGCAGATCTCGATCTCCCGACACCAAGCGTACTTCCATACCGGCTGCCTGGGATTTCTTCGCCAGAGTTCCGAGAATATCATCTGCCTCCAGCCCGGGTCTGGAGATGGTTGTGACTTCCATAGCGGAAAGTAGCTCACGAAGAACAGGAACCTGTTGCCTCAGCTCTTCCGGCATGGGCTTTCTGGTCCCCTTATAGGCTTCATACATTTGATGACGGAATGTGGGCGCATGCTCATCAAAAGCAACCACAAGATAGTCCGGCTTTTCTTCGTCCAAAAGCCGGAAGAGAATATTCAGAAAACCGTATACCGCATTGGTATGCAGGCCGGAACTGTTGGTCAGATCCGGCACACCATAAAAGGCACGGTTTAAAATACTATGTCCATCGATCAGAACTAATTTCTCTCGCAAAGGAAAAACCCTCCGGTTCTCTTATCCAAAATGATAGATCAAAAGGATTCCCAGGATCGCGGCGATCCAGGTATACAGATAACGCCTTGCCAGGATCATTCTGGCGTGCATGGACATTTTCCGTTCGTTCTCTGCGAGACGGTTTTCCAGCTCCTGCTGAAGGTCAAAGGCACCGTCATCTTCCAGATGCTTTAAGCCTTCCGCCACAAGAAACTGAATGCTGAGTTCCTCTCTGCAGGCAGCACAAGATTCCATGTGAGTCTGAAAATCCCGCATGGTCCTGTAATCCATGGTCTTATCCAAAAACTTTGGAATCAAATGCTCGAATTCCTTGCAGTTCATGAGTCGCTCCCATCGGACATGATTGAGCATATCTTCGCAGATTTACACATAGAATAATATATAACAAAATGGGCAAAAAAACAATCGAGCAGGAGGATCCTGCTCGATCGATTCTTTCTGCCGGCAGCGGGACTTGAACCCGCACGTGGTTGCCCACAACAGATTTTGAGTCTGCATCGTCTACCATTCCGACACGCCGGCTTTACAACAAGGAAAATATTACCACAGAGATTCCGTTTCCGCAAGAATCATTTTCGTTCCATCAGAATATCCAGAGCATTTCCCTTTTCCGTTACCGTGGCTATACTTCCCATGAGAAGCGGCATGGGTGGATCGATGTGTCCAAAGTCCGCATTGAAGATGGCAGGAGCTCCAATCTTATGTACCACCGGAAGAAAAGCTTCAAATGCATCCAGCCCCATGATCTCCTGCCCATTTAACGGTCTGCCGAACACAAATCCTTTTACGTATTTGAACCATCCGGCCTGTTCCAACTCCCACATAGCTCTCCGAATGGAGAATACATTGAGATCGCACGCCTCCAGGAACCAGATAAATCCGTCTTCTTTGTATCGCTCCAGGAATCCTGCCGTATCCTCATAGGGCGTACCCGCCAGATTGATCAGGCAGTCCAGGCATCCGCCGATCATACGTCCCTTCATCTCCAGAAGTCCATTCCACACTCGTGCATCCCGGATCAGTTCTCCATCCCGGAACACACCGTGAACCGTAGGCAGCAGATCCCTTGTTGTGCCTAAGGCTTCCTCCGGCTTATCTTCATCCGGCTGATAAAAGGCATAGGAATGCACTCTGTCGGTTTTTCCGCAGAACAGATCAAAGCACTGATGAATGCTCTCATGCCAGGGTTCCATCCCCAGTTCTCCGGCGCAGGGGCCATATACGGAAGCCACATCGCAAAGTGTCAGAAGGGGATAGATAAAATTGGTATTATCCGAATATCCCATAAACAGCTTCGGCTTTGCATCCCGGATCTGTTTGAAATCCATGTGCTCCAGGATCTCGCACATCAGCTCTCCGCCTCCGCAGGAGATCAGAGCGTCCGTCTCCGGATCACAGTACAACTCCGTCAATTCCCGGGCACAATTCTCCGGGGTATTGCTGATCCCGACTCCGCTTGATGCAAATGCATTTTCACCGGGTTTCAGGGAAAAACCCATATCACCCAGTTTCTCCAGAGCGTGTTCCAGACGTTCTTTATAGGGGAATGTGGCACAGCCAAAAGAGGGGGCCGGAAATCCGATGGCCCCTCCTTGCTTTAAGAATTCAGGATATCTCATTTGTTTCCTCAGATGTCAAAATCAAACTTGTTGTAAATCGGGAAGCAATCCAGCGTTGCAAAATAATCTCTGGGAGTCTCCGCTCTCCGGATCAGCTGAACACTGCCATCTTCCTTCAACAGGAGCTCGGCACTTCTCAGCTTGCCATTGTAATTATATCCCATGGAATGGCCATGTGCTCCGGTGTCATGGATCACCAGATAATCACCGACTTCGATCTTGGGAAGCTGACGGTCAACGGCAAACTTATCATTGTTCTCACAAAGAGAACCGGTCACATCATACAGATGATCGTTGGGTCTGTCCTCTTTTCCGAGAACCGTGATGTGATGGTACGCTCCATACATGGCAGGTCTCATGAGATTTACGGCACATGCGTCACATCCGATGTACTTCTTATGGGTAATCTTCTTATGAAGGACCTTGGTCACCAAATGTCCGTAAGGAGCCAGCATGAAGCGTCCCAATTCGGTATAGATCGCTACATCTCCCATGCCTGCCCGGCCGAGAACTTCATCATAGACCTTATGAACCGCTTCTCCGATCTGATAGATATCATTGGGTGCCTGATCCGGAAGGTAAGGGATTCCGATACCACCGGACAGATTGATGAACTTGATCTTCGCACCGGTCTCAGTCTGCAGACGGACCGCCAGTTCAAAAAGCTGTCTTGCAAGAGTGGGATAATAATCATTGGTGACCGTGTTGGAGGCCAGGAATGCATGGATACCGAAATTCTCCACGCCCTTTTCTTTCAGGATACGGAAGCCTTCAAACATCTGCTCCGTGGTAAATCCGTATTTTGCATCACCCGGATTATCCATGATATTGTTGGCGATCTCAAAATATCCGCCGGGGTTAAAACGGCAGCTTAAGGTCTTGGGAAGATAACCGATGGTCTTCTCCAGAAAATCGATATGCGTGATATCGTCCAGATTGATGATGGCGCCGATTTTTGCTGCATATTCGAACTCTTCCGCCGGAGTATCATTGGAGGAGAACATGATATCCTCTCCATTTACACCCATCGCATGAGACAGTTGCAGCTCTGTCAAGGAAGAACAGTCGCATCCGCATCCGTAATCTCTCAGAATATCGATCAGGAACGGATTGGGAGTCGCCTTCACGGCGAAGTACTCCTTGTAGCCGGGATTCCAGGAAAAAGCTTCCTTCAGAGCCCTGGCATTGGCACGGATCCCTCTTTCATCATAGATATGAAAGGGTGTGGGGTAGGTCTTTGTGATCTCTTCGATCATTTCCTTGGTTACAAAAGCCTTTTTTTCCATAATCTACTCCTCATCATATATCTTCTATCTGCCAGTCGATGGGTGTTTCCCCATGTGCAGTCAGATAGTCGTTCGCCTTGCTGAAGGGTTTGCTTCCGAAGAATCCCCGATATGCGGAAAGGGGACTGGGATGGGGTGCCTCCAGGATCAGATGATTCGGATTGGTCAGCATCTTCTTTTTCTGCTGCGCCGGCTTTCCCCAGAGTATAAAAACAATGGGACGGTTCTGGGTGTTTAATCCGCGAATCGCGGCATCCGTAAATTCCTCCCAGCCATGTCCCTGATGTGAAAAAGCCTGATGTGCGCGGACCGTGAGTACTGTGTTCAGCAAAAGAACACCCTGTTCGGCCCATTTGACCAGATATCCGTTATTTGGAATCCTGCAACCCAGATCGTCTTGCAATTCCTTGTAAATGTTCACTAAGGAAGGTGGAATGTCCACTCCCTTCTGAACCGAAAAGCAAAGTCCGTGAGCCTGTCCATCCCCGTGATAGGGATCCTGACCCAGGATTACTACCTTCACCTTGGAAAGTGGCGTCAGATGAAAGGCATTGAAAATATCATTCGCCGGCGGATACACCAAAGTATGGTCATATTCACTCTTCACGAAGGTGAAAAGGTCTCGATAATATTGTTTATGAAATTCCGGCTCCAATACCGAGAGCCAGTCGTTATCTATCATACTCATAATTTCAAATCGTCCGGACGAAAAGGTCTGACTTCCACTCCTCTTGATGCAAGGTAATTTTTGACTTCCCCGATGGAAAGTTCTTTAAAATGAAACAGGGAAGCTGCCAGCGCCGCCTCAGCCCCGCATTGCAGAGCATCATAGAAATGCTCCGGTGTCCCGGCTCCTCCGGATGCGATGACAGGGATCTTCACATTCTCAGCGACCGCTTTGGTCAAAGCAATATCATACCCGGTCTTTACCCCGTCACAATCCATGGAGGTCAGCAGGATCTCACCGGCTCCAAGGCTTTCCGCTTTCATGGCCCATTCGACGGCATCCATCTCCATATCGACTCTTCCACCGTTCTTGTAGATGGTCCATCCGGATCCGTCTGCTTTGCGCTTTGCATCGATGGCAACGACAACGCACTGGGAACCAAACTTATCTGCTGCATCACTGATCAGCTGAGGATTCAGGATTGCTGCGGAATTGATAGCAATCTTGTCAGCACCTTCTCGAAGGATGGTGCGAAAATCTTCTACGGTGCGGATTCCTCCGCCCACAGTAAAAGGAATGAACAGAGTCTCCGCAACTCTGCGTACCCATTCCAGCTGGGTGTTTCTTGCATCACTGGAAGCGGTAATGTCGAGGAATACCACCTCGTCTGCGCCTTCCTTGTCATAAACTGCTGCGACCTCTGCCGGATCTCCCGCATCTCTCAGGTCTAAGAACTGAACTCCCTTTACGACCCGTCCATCCTTGACATCCAGGCAGGGAATGATTCGTTTTGTGTGCATGATCTTACCGGACCTTTCTTGTGAGATCCACAAAATTCTTTAACATGTGCAGACCAGCGGAAGAACTTTTTTCCGGATGATACTGACATGCAAAAACATTTCCCTGTTCCACAGAGGCATGGATCAAGGTGCCGTATTCTGTGGTAGCTGTGACAATGGAGGGATCCTCCGCTTTCAGATAATAGGAGTGAACAAAGTAAACGAAAGTATCTTCCGGAATTCCCCGAAACAGTTTGCCGGGATTGGGATACTTCAGATTGTTCCAACCGATGTGAGGTACCTTAAGTCCTTCCTTCTCTGGGATCCGAAGAATCTTCCCTTTCAGGATCGACAGTCCCTGTACTCCCGGTGTTTCCTCGCTTTCCTCAAAAAGAAGCTGCAATCCAAGGCAGATTCCAAGGAATGGGATCTGCCGGTCCACTACTTCCCGGATTACTTCCTCCAGTCCATAGCTGCGAATCTTTTCCATGGCATCCCCAAAGGATCCGACTCCCGGAAGGATCACGCCATCGGCGCCCAGGATCACTTCCGGATCACGGGTGAGGATGGCCTCCTCACCCAGTGAAAGGATTGCTTTTTCAACACTTTTGGTGTTTCCTGCATCATAATCAATAATTGCGATCATCGAACGATTCCTTTACGGCTCAATATAATCGGTTTGTGCACCGCTGTCAGTCTCCTCCTCAAGGACATCTGCGTCCACAGCAGGAGTTTCTTCCACCGGCTGTACGGAAGATTGATAGGTACCATCGATCACGGAATGAACAGCCAAAGTGTAATCCAGATCTTCATAAATGGCATAGATCGCCTTGGCATCTTCCACCGTAATTCCGTACTTTTCATTCAGGATGGCAACCATCTGCTGATAGACCGGCTCCACCATATCCAGACAGTTATATTCCGCCGCCACAGCATACAGCGTCGGATAAACGGAAACGGACTGGATCAGGCTGTCGAGAGCTTCTGCCTCAGAGTCTTCCGCAAGGATCTCATATTCCCGCAGCCACAAACGGATGCGAAGTACGCACTCGGACTTATGGAAAATGATATCCTCGGATTCCGTCAGTTCTCTGCCGTACAGGTTCTGGTAAGCAGTCTGATAATCGCCGGATTCAAAGGCATCCATTGCCTGCTTCTTCACCGTGTATTCTCCGGTGAGATTGGTCAGTAGCATCACAATGGCACCAACTGTGATGGCAAACAATGCGATCACCAGCAGGCTCTTCTTATTCAGATGACGCTCCGGCTTGGAAGGTTCCTTCTCCTTCTTGGGCTTCTTTTCTTTCTTCGGCTTCTTTTCCTTCTTGGACTTTTCTGCGCCGCCCTCTTCGCCGTCGCCGCCTTCCTTGCCCTTCTTTTCTTTCTTCTTCTTTTCCTTTTTCTTCTTTTCCTTCTTGCCTTTCTTGCCGTCCTTTTCGCCTTCGCCCTCTGCATCCAGCTGGTCCAGGATGTCGGAATTTTCATCGGACAGTTTCAGGGATTTCCGGTCATCCTCGTCTTCGTCATCATCTTCTTCCGTAAAGAAGTCAATGATGCGCTGGAGCAGACTCTTCTTTCCGGTTACAGCCTCGGCTGCAGGTGCTTCTTCCTCTTCGCCTTTTTCCTTTGCGAGAAGGGAATCCAAAGCTTCCGTATCCATGGCGGTTTCATGGCTCAGTTCCGCATCGATCGCTGCTTGATCATTCTGGTCAATTTCTACCGGAATTCGCTCACCCTCATCTCCCTCAGTGAACATATTCTCCAGAGTCTGAGGTGCATTCGGATCATACTGTGCAGCAGCCGCTGCCTCTTCGGGCATACCAAGGTCAGCCGGATTCAATTCCTCACCAGATGCTTCGGGTTCGTTTTCGGCCTGAGCAGCCTGATTTGCCTCATCCAGCAGACGATCCACATCGGAGAAATCAAGCTCCGGCTCCTGAGGTGCAGCTTCTTCTGCAACCTCTGGAACAGGCAGACCTTTCTTCTTCGCAAGCTTTGCAGCCTTTGCCTCCGCACGTTTCCGTGCCTTTTCTTCCTTAGCGGCAAGTCTTGCGGCTTTCTTTTCCTCTTTTACGCGCTTCTTTGCGGCAGCCAGTTCTTCTTTCGCTGTCATGGGACGGGAAGCGTCATCATTCAGAACATTACCGGAAGGATTTTCGCCGTTATCATTCATCAATGTAATGATTCCGGGATCCACTGCAATGTTCTGATCCGCATCGTTCAGCATGCTGCCAATCTGCTCGAAGCCCGCATCTCCGGACTCCATCATAGACTGGTTCAGCAGGTCATCAGGAACGATCAGATCCGGGGTAATGTCTTCTGCGGAAGCCTGAGCATTCTGAAGCATCGCCTCGATCTGAGACTGATCCATTTCCATGAGAGAATCAGACTCTTCTGCAGGTGCTTCCGCTTCAGCTCCGATCAAGTCTTCCACATCGGCAAGGATATCGTCAGCAGGAGCTGCTTCTTCAGCCTTCGGTGCCTCGTCCATGGAAGGCATAAGGTCTGACATGAGGTCAGCCACATCTTCTTCGATGGAAGCATCTGCTTCTGCCTCAAGGGAAGGTGCAGAATCGATGACAAGATTCGGGCCTCTTTCGTCCGTCTCCTCCAGTTCTGGAATCTCATCCGCATGGAGAGAAACCTCAGGTTCGGCAGCGGGAGCTTCTGCCGCAGCAAACATCGCTGCAATGTCATCGGCAGACATTTTCGCATTTGGATCAATAGGTGCAGGTTCGGGTTCTGCCACCGGCTCGAGTGCAGGCTCCTCTGCAGGTGCCTCTGCGGGTGCTTCCATTGCTGCAAACATGGCTGCGATATCGTCCGCAGACATTTTCGCATTCGGATCTGCAGGCGCAGGAATATCCGGAACTGGAATCGGTTCCGGCTCTGCTACCGGTTCGGGAGCAGGTGCAGGAGCGGATTCTTCTGCGGGTGCTTCCATTGCTGCAAACATAGCAGCGATATCATCTGCAGACATCTTTGCATTCGGATCTGCGGGCGCAGGAATATCCGGAACAGGGATCGGTTCCGGTTCAGGTATCGGTTCGGGTTCCGGAGCAGGGATTTCCTCTGCACCGGGTGCAGGTTCGGGCTCGGGTATAGGCTCCGGCTCTGCCACCGGTTCGGGCTCTACTACAGGTTCAGGAGCAGGCTCCTCTGCAGGTGCTTCCATGGCTGCGAACATGGCCGCGATATCATCCGCAGACATCTTTGCGTTCGGATCTGCGGGCGCAGGAATATCCGGAACAGGGATCGGTTCCGGCTCAGGTGCAGGTTCAACTACAGGCTCCGGAACAGGTTCCGGTTCGAGTTCTACCACCGGTTCGGGCGCAGGCTCCTCTGCAGGTGCTTCTGCGGTTGCTTCCATTGCTGCAAACATAGCTGCGATATCATCCGCAGACATCTTTGCGTTCGGATCTGCGGGCGCAGGAATATCCGGAACAGGGATGGGTTCCGGCTCGGGTTGAGATTCAGGTATAGGCTCAGAAATAGGCTCCGGCTCTGCTACCGGTTCGGGTGCAGGTTCAGGAGCAGGCTCCTCTGCGGGTGCTTCCATTGCTGCAAACATGGCCGCGATATCATCTGCAGACATCTTTGCGTTCGGATCTGCAGGCGCAGGAATATTGGGAACAGGAATCGGTTCAGGTGCAGGTTCGGGCTCCGGAGCAGGGATTTCCTCTGCACCGGGTGCAGGTTCGGGCTCGGGTATAGGCCCCGGCTCTGCCACCGGTTCGGGCTCTACTACAGGTTCAGGAGCATGCTCCTCTGCGGGTGCTTCCATGGCTGCGAACATGGCCGCGATATCATCCGCAGACATCTTCGCATTTGGATCTTCAGACACAGGAAAATCCGGAACAGGAATCGGTTCCGGTTTAGGGACAGGTTCTGGAATTGGTTCGGGTGCAGGTTCCGCTACCGGTTCAGGGACAGGTTCTGCGACAGGTTCCGGCATCGGCTCAGGCGCAGGGATTTCCTCCGGTATGGTTTCAGGTACCGGATCAGGCGCAGGCTCCTCCAGTACTTCCTGTACCACTTCCTGGGCAATATCTGTAAATACTTCTTCAACAGGTTCTGTAGAAGTAACGGAATCGGGAACCCCCATTCCTTTCAGTAAAGATTCCAAATAATCTTCAGATGACATTTGGATAACCTCCAGATATAATCATACTTCTTTAGTGTATCACAGCATGAATGTCTAGTCGATAGAGCACCCAAAAAAAGCCGGGATTTTCATCCCGGCTTTTGGTTGTTGCGGTTTATTCCTCATTTAAATGTCTCTCTTCTACCAGACGATCGACAATTCTTACCAGATTACCGATCTCAGGCTTGGAAAGTTGAGCATCTGCACCGAGGGATTCGCCCTTCTTCTTCATCTCATCGTTAACCAGAGACGAGAAGATGATAACGGGAATATCCTTCGTCTGATCATCATCCTTAATCAACTTGGTCAATCTATGGCCATCCATCTCGGGCATCTCAATATCAGTTATAACAAGTTGCACATGATCCTTCAACGTGCCGTCTGCTTTGCATTGTGCGATGACATTGTATGCCTTCTGTCCGTTTTCGGTATGAATCAGATTGGTATAGCCGGCCTGTGTCAGGGAATCAACGATCAGCTTATTCAGCAGTACGGAATCCTCTGCGATCAGGATGGGAACATCGTTGCGTGAGCGAGGTCCAAGTTCGGAAATCTCGCTCATCTTCAGACCGGTCTCGGGATTGATATCGCTGACGATCTTCTCGAAGTCGAGGATAATGATCAGTTTTCCTTCTCTCTTGATGAATCCGGTTGAAACGCTGGCATCAGCAGTGGATACAGTGGAGTCAGGCTTAATGATATTTCTCCATGAAACACGATGGATTCCCTGAACTGTTTCAACATGGAACGCGATGTTCAGACTGTTGAAGTTTGTGATAATGAAGAGACCTCTGGGTTCGGATGTTCCTCTTCCGAGGCAGTTCTTCAAGTCAATCGCTGTGATCATGATGTCACGGGGCATGAAGATACCTTCAATACTGGGATGAGAATTCGGAACCGGTGTCACAGGCTGATAAGGAATGATCTCTTTGATCTTTGCCACGTTGATACCATAAGAGAATTCCCCAAGCGTAAACTCCAATACTTCCAACTCATTGGTTCCATTTTCCAATAAAATCTTAGTATCCATACGTTACCTCTCCATCCTCAAGTTAGTAAAAGCAATTTGAAACTTGAAAATATTATATCATAATTTACAGAAAATAAAACATTTATTGTTAATAATTGTGTATTTTTTTATATTATAACAAAAAAGACGAGCTTGTGCTCGTCTTTTGCTTGTTCCTTCAAAACCGAAAACGAATAATCATCAACAAGACAATGACCAGACAGGTTAAGCATTCGACCGATTAGTAAATGTCAGCTGAGTGCATTACTGCACTTACACCTCATTCCTATCTACCTCATACT
>JAEEGL014099255.1_pt1 | contig 30502 bp, 26 predicted proteins | sample 9134231 | NCBI WGS metagenome assembly JAEEGL01 (sample SAMN16246548, study PRJNA631951) | gut metagenome | biome: gut microbiome; feature: rumen; material: fiber-attached | host: Bos | place: Iran: Karaj | collected 2018-10 | reverse complement strand
GAGGCATTCAGAATGTATATCGTAATGAGCTTGATTCGATAGGCTTGACCTTTAAGGATAGTGGTGAGCTGGAGATAGATGATAAGTATTTGCGTGCGGCAGCATTTGAGGGCGATCATAATGACACGCTAAGGCCTATCACGGATTTTGCCAGTGAGATATTGCTTGAGGCTAAGAAGATATCTCTCAATCCTATGAATTATACAAACAGGATTGTTGTTGAATACAAGAATCCGGGTCATAATTTTGCCAACCCATACATCACCAGTATGTATTCAGGAATGATGTTCAGTTCATATACATAAATTCTATATCGACAGTAAGGAAAGATAACGTCCGCCGAAAGGCGGACGTTTTGATTATATTCATCGGTAATGATACAATACATTTCGTTTTATAAATTAAACCCTGAGGGTGGGATATGAGTAAAGTGAAAATAGCCGGAAAAAAGCAGAGGATGCAGGCAGATACAACTCCTCTTCCCAAAAAGATTCTAAAGGATGTTGTAGCGATATATGTGTTTTTCATGTTCGCGATTTATCCGTTGTATTATGAAGATAAATACTACAACATGGGAGATGCAAAATGGCATTTTTTCAAATGGGTGACTCTGTTTGGACTGATCGTAATAACAACAGTATTCATATGGTATCAGATATATTTGGCCCAAAAAGGGATCATTTCCCAGTATTGGAATATAAACGGAATGTCGGTACTGGACTGGCTTGTGCTTGGCTATGCTCTTTCCGCCCTGACGTCTTTTTTGCTTTCTCCATATAAAGCGGAGGTTCTGACCGGATATGATGGGTGGTATATGGGGCTTATATCGCAGTTGGCCTTTGTTACTCTTTACTATTTTGTGTCAAGATTCTGGAGATGGGATGATCTGGCGATAGTAATATACCTGTTTGTTTCCGCCGTAGTATTTCTTCTGTGTATCCTCAACAGATTTAGAATAGATCCGCTTGAAATGTATGTGGGTCTTGATGAGGCGTATCTTATTAACTTTATATCTACACTTGGACAGGCAACGTGGTTTTCCAGCTATATGATACTGCTTTTTCCCATCGGATTGCTGATATTCTGGCATAGTGACGGGATAGTTAAAAGACTTTTTTCCGGTCTGTATGTATTACTCGGATCGATGACTATGATAGCTCAGAATTCAGATTCAGCCTTACTTGCGTATGCGGCAGTATACCTGATATTATTTTGTGTTTCGTTTAGAAATAATAAAGCTATGCGAAGATTTCTGGAATGTCTGGTGATCCTGTTTGCAGGATGGAAGCTGTTCGGATTGCTGGAGGTGGCATTTCAAAGCAGGGTGCTGGTTTTGTCTACTATAATGAGGGCACTCTCCATAGGACCGATATGCTGGGTCCTTTTGGCGATATCTGTGGGTCTTCTGACAGGGTATTCTATGAAATACACTGATAGTGGATTTTATATTAGAAAATATTCTTTTGTGCGCATAGCCGTACTTTGTCTTACGGCGGCTGCAGTGTTAACCAGTATAATATATATTGCATTGAATACTATGGGCTTTTTTTCGGGGACAGCTTTTGGATCGGACGATAACTATCTTGTATTTAACTATGAATGGGGGAATAACAGAGGGCTGTCCTGGATAGCTGCAGTGGGAACATTTTTAAAAACAGATTTCGTCAGGAAAATTTTCGGGGCCGGCCCGGATGGTTTTTATAACGAGGTTTACAGATTCTATTCGGAACCGCTGAATGCCAAATGGGGGCAGGGTACGGTTTTGACCTGCGCGCATAATGAGTGGCTTAACGCGATTATAAATGTTGGCCTGGTTGGTACGTTTTTTTATATTGGGATTTTCGTATATGGGATTATTCGTTTTATCAAAAGGAGCGCTGAGCAGCCGGAGACTCTTGCTCCTGCAATGTGCATTGCTGCGTACATGGTACATAATTTCTTTTGCTATCAGCAGATAATATGTACGCCTATTGTTTTTATTATCATTGGAGCCGGTGAGATGCTTTGCAGATATGGAAGGCGGGAAATCTGGGAGCCTGACGGGGAAATATAGAGGAGGAATCAATGTACGATTATCTGATAGTAGGCGCAGGACTCTTCGGAGCGGTAGCGGCGAGAGAACTTACGGATGCAGGAAAACAGGTCCTTGTGATTGACAGGCGCGACCATATAGGCGGCAATATTTATACTGAAAAGGTAGAAGGGATAAATGTTCACAGATATGGAGCGCATATCTTCCATACTAATGACAGAGCTGTCTGGGAATATGTGAACAGATTTGCGGAGTTTAATCGATATACCAATTCGCCGGTGGCAAATTATAAGGGAGAGCTCTATTCTCTTCCGTTTAATATGTATACCTTTAACAAAATGTGGGGGGTCGTGACTCCCGATGAGGCAAGACGTAAGATAGAGGAACAGCGGGGCGAGATCACCCATGAGCCGGATAACCTTGAAGAACAGGCGATATCTCTCGTGGGAAGGGATATATATGAAAAACTGATCAAGGATTATACAAAAAAGCAATGGGGAAGAGATTGCACGGAGCTCCCTTCGTTTATCATAAAAAGACTTCCGGTCAGGTTTACTTTTGACAATAATTATTTTAATGCGCGCTTTCAGGGGATCCCTGTAGGCGGATACACCTGCCTTATTGAAAAAATGCTTTCCGGGATTGAGGTGAGGCTGGCAACCGACTATCTGGACGATAAGGATAATTATGATTCTGAGGCTCGGCATGTTATCTATACCGGGCCCATAGATGCATATTTCGACTATAGACTGGGTTATCTGGAATATCGTTCGGTAAGGTTTGAAGAGGAGATTCTCGATATGCCAAATTATCAGGGGAATGCAGTTGTGAATTTCACAGATCCGGATACACCCTGGACAAGGATCATAGAGCATAAGTGGTTCGAGTTTGGAAAAGATGAGAATGGGGCGGATCTGCCTAAAACTGTCATTTCAAAAGAATTCAGCTCTGAGTGGAATCCCGGGGACGAGCCGTATTATCCCGTAAATGACAGCAGAAACAGTGAAATGTATCAGAAGTACAGGGGATTGGCAGATAAAGAAACGAACGTGATATTCGGGGGGCGTCTTGGCGAGTACAAATATTATGATATGGATCAGGTCATAGCCAGGGCGCTTGAGACTGTAAGAGTTCTGGAATAAAAAACGTAGCAGACCAAAAGCCTGTTGACAAGCACTATGTAACGTGATATATTCTTAAAGCTTAAGACTTTGGGTCTTATTTTTTTACACTTTTTTGTAAGAAACATACGGAGGAGATACGATGCGCACAAGGATCACGCTTGCATGTACGGAGTGCAAGAACCGTAACTACGATACCACAAAGGACAAAAAGACACATCCGGACAGGATGGAGATCAAGAAGTATTGTAAATTCTGCAAGAAACATACAACCCATAAAGAGACTAAGTAGGTAAGGCGCTAAAGCAGAGGTATCATATATGGACGATATAAGTAAAACCGCTGTCGGAAGCAAACCGGCATCCTTTTGGAAGGGTGTTAAGGCAGAGTTTTCAAAGATAATCTGGCCCACAAAAGAGACGCTTACCAAGCAGTCAATAGCAGTAGTCACCATAACGGTGATCACTGCTGCTCTTATTGCTGTTATAGACAGGGGCTTGCAGTACGGAATTAATTTCGTGATCAAGTGAGAGCAGGAGACGGATATGGCTGAGAATGAACCACGCTGGTATGTAGCCCATACATATTCGGGATATGAGAATAAAGTGAAGTCCAGCATAGAAATGGCGATAGAAAACCGGCATCTGCAGGACAAGATAGTGGAGGTGCGTGTTCCGACCCAGACGGTGATCGAGATCAAGGATAATGGTCAGCGTAAGGAAGTAGAGAAGAAGCTGTTCCCCGGGTATGTTTTGGTCAATATGATAATGGATGACGATACCTGGTATGTTGTTAGAAATACAAGAGGCGTGACGGGGTTTGTTGGACCCGGAAGCAAGCCGGTTCCTCTTAGCGAGGAAGAAATGAAACCGCTGGGTATCCATGTCGAGAATATGACTGTAAACTTCAAAGAAGGCGATATGGTGCGTGTGGTTGCCGGACCTTGGAGAGAAACTACCGGACCTATTGCAAAGATGGATATGAACAAGCGCACTGCTACACTTATGGTGGAGCTCTTTGGAAGAGAGACACCGGTGGATATTTCATTTGACGAGATAAACCTTATGCATTAGGCTTTTGTGCCGCAAAAGATTGGTACAATCCGAAGCAATAATGGCATATTGAGTTTATATAGTGGGAGGGAGGAAACTCGCCCGCGAACACCACAATGCACAAAATGTGCGTATTAAAAAGGAGGAGCCAGATGGCAAAGAAAGTAGAAGGTTATATCAAACTTCAGATCCCCGCCGGTAAGGCAACACCGGCACCGCCTGTAGGACCGGCACTCGGTCAGCATGGTGTCAACATAGTTGAATTTACAAAACAGTTCAACGCAAAGACTGCGGACAAGGGAGATGTGCTTATCCCTGTAGTCATCACAGTATATGCAGACAGGAGCTTCACGTTTATTACAAAAACTCCGCCTGCCGCAGTGCTTATTAAGAAGGCATGCAATCTCCAGAAGGCATCAGGTGTGCCAAATAAACAGAAGGTTGCTACTCTGTCAAAGGAGAAGTGTAAGGAGATAGCAGAGACAAAGATGCCCGATCTTAACGCAGCATCTCTGGAAGCGGCAATGAGTATGATAGCCGGCACCGCAAGATCCATGGGTGTCGAGGTCGAAAAGTAAGGAGGGAGCCTGGATGAAGCACGGAAAGAAATACGTCGAGGCTGCAAAGCTGATCGACCGTTCAAAGCTTTATGAGCCGGATGAGGCTATAGAATTGGTAAAAAAGGTTGCTACGGCAAAATTTGATGAAACTATCGAAGTTCATTTGAGAACAGGCTGCGATGGAAGGCATGCTGAGCAGCAGGTTAGGGGAGCTGTGGTGCTTCCAAACGGAACTGGACGGAGCGTGAGAGTTCTTGTATTTGCAAAGGGCGCAAAGCTTGACGAGGCTCAGGCAGCAGGAGCTGATTATGTGGGAGGTGAGGAGCTCATCCCCAAGATCCAGAACGACGGTTGGTTTGACTTTGATGTTGTAGTAGCCACACCTGATATGATGGGAGTAGTAGGACGTCTTGGTAAGGTGCTGGGCCCTAAGGGACTTATGCCAAATCCTAAGGCAGGAACTGTCACTATGGATGTCACAAATGCAGTTAAGGATATTAAGGCCGGTAAAGTTGAGTACAGACTTGATAAGGCAAATATCATTCATGTTCCTGTAGGAAAGGCTTCTTTTGAGTCGGCAAAGCTAAAGGAAAATTTTGACGCTCTTATGTCAGCGATAATGAAGGCTAAGCCTTCTGCTCTTAAGGGACAATATCTTAAAAGCGTTTCGATCGCACCCACAATGGGCCCCGGCGTAAGGATAAATAATCAGAGATTCTCATGAGTATATTTGAGAAGCCCCGCCGGACAGGCGGGGCTTTTGCTATAATCTTATATTTGCTGATGATGACAGCCGGTTGCAGCGCGGAAGATATTCCTATTCCCGGAGTTGCAGGCAATACTGAGCCTTCAAATGTCGAGAAACTTGAGACTTATGAAGCAAAATCGGAACCTGAGACGGAGTATTCTGCTCCTGCTGAACCTGTAATGCAGGATGTGACCGATGATGTCATGGTCGAAGTAGAGACAGAGACGCCTGCAGAAGAAACAGTTTCGGAGGATATAATAGAGTATGAGCCTGTAAAAATAATCTTTGCAGGTGATATGAACTTCGATAAAAGATATGCAAATATGAACGCACTTGCCGGACGAGGCGGAGAGATATCCGAGGCTTTGGATGAGAATATAAGAACTGCTATGCAGGAAGCCGATATCACTATGATCAACAATGAGTTTCCGTACTCTGACAGAGGCACCCCCACTCCTGATAAGAAATTTACCTTCAGGGCAGATCCTTCCACTGTTCGGTATCTGACGGAACTTGGGGTTGACATTGTAGGTCTTGCAAATAACCATGCCTACGATCATGGACCTGATGCACTGCTTGACACCTTTGATACATTGTCTGGAGCAAATATCCGGTACGTTGGAGCAGGTCATGACATATCGGAAGCTATGACGCCCCAGTATATTGAAGCAGGTGGGATGACTATCGCGTTTACAGCTGCAACTCAGATAGAGAGATCTCTTCCTCCTGATACAAAAGAGGCTACGGAAACAGAACCGGGAGTATTGCGTACTCTGGATCCGGAGAAATACCTGAAAGTAATACGCGAAGCAGATGAAAATGCGGACTTTACAATAGCGTTTGTTCACTGGGGTACTGAAAACGAGCATATGTATGAGGCCTCTCAAAAGGATCTTGCCGGGCAATACGTTGAGGCCGGAGCAGACCTTGTCATTGGTGCACATCCTCATGTGCTTCAGGGATTTGAGTATATCGATGATGTACCAGTGGTTTACTCCATGGGTAATTTTTGGTTTAATTCTAAAACGCTTGATTCATGTATGATAGAGGCCACCGTAAATGCGGGCGAGCTGGAAGAGCTTAGATTTATACCTTGCATTCAGAAGGGATGCTTTACATCTATGCTTTATGAGGATGATCCCGATTACAGCAGGATCCTTTCCGATGAGTTATCCAGAAGTGCAGATAATGTAGAGATTTCGAGCGAAGGAATAATTACGAAACGCTAAAATCCTTGACAAAGGGCTTTGAGCGGACTTATAATCTTGATTTGCACGGACTTTGCCCCAAGTCTGGCAGATAATAACGACACAGATACTTGAGAATTATAAAGAATATTTGGAGGGATCGGAAAATGGATACATATATGCCAAGCGCTTCTTCCATAGAGAGGAAATGGTATGTTGTAGATGCAGAGGGACAGACTCTCGGTCGTCTTGCTGCAAACATAGCCAGTGTACTCCGTGGAAAGAATAAGCCTACATATACTCCTTTCCTTGATACGGGTGACTATGTGATCGTAGTCAATGCCGCTAAGATCAAGGTTACGGGAAAAAAGATGGAGCAGAAGCTCTACTCAACTCACAGTGGATACGTTGGTGGTTTGAAGCAGGTGCCCTTGAAGGAGAAGCTTGCAAAGAAGCCGGAGTTTGTTATTGAGCATGCGGTAAAAGGAATGCTTCCAAAAGGGACTCTTGGCCGTCAGATGGCAAAAAAGCTTTTTGTTTATGCGGGACCTGAGCACGAGCAGGCGGCACAGAAGCCTGAAGAGCTTAAGTTCTGATTAGGAGGGTGTGACATTGGCTACAAGAAAAAAAATAACAGAGAGATATTACGGCACAGGCAGGAGAAAGAAGTCCATAGCCAGAGTATATCTGATGCCTGGTAAGGGTGAAATCACCATAAACAAAAGAGATATTGACGATTATTTCGGACCGGAGACTCTGAAGACCATAGTACGTCAGCCTCTTGTCGCTACAGGTACTTTAGACAAATATGATGTACTTGTGAATGTTCAGGGAGGTGGATACACAGGGCAGGCCGGAGCCATAAGACATGGGATATCCAGAGCGCTTTTGGAGGTAGATAATGACTACCGTCCTACACTGAAGAAGGAAGGTTATCTGACAAGAGATCCTCGTATGAAGGAGAGAAAGAAGTACGGTCTCAAAGCTGCAAGACGCGCACCTCAGTTCTCGAAACGTTAAGCGAAAAAGAATGAATGCCCAAACCCCGGAAACAATTTGTGTTTTCCGGGGTTTTCTTATACCCGTATTTATAGATCAAATAATTCGTCTACAATACACTCTCCCGTTTCTTTTACGCTAATGCGTATCTTCAGGCTGGAGTCTATTGAATCGTCCGTTTCTATGGAAACATTCTTATAGTCTGAAGCATTTTCTAACATATGTTTCATGGTTGTCGAGAGGTTTGGATCGCTCCTGAGCTTTATATCAAAGAGAAAATCAGGATCGTTCAGATCAGTAAGTATGGCGGCACAGTTCCTGCAGTCCTTTAGCATTTCTGCTTTGCGCATAATGTAGGTGCGGTATCTTTTTTGCCACAGTCCTTCTGATGACCGTGGGGTATTAAGTTCTATGCCGGTATCCTTCAGATATTGTCCGTAAAAATCGGATATTTTCCTTGCGCCACACAGAGTAACATGCATGAAATCACAACCGTCGGCATATTTGTCTATGATATCAGTATCCCTTAGGTCGATGAATTCGAGACCCAACTCTGACATAGCAGGCTCAAAATCAACATCCTGGAATTTCATTCCCCTTTGTTCCAGGTCCTGATCTTTTACGGCCTGTAAAAAGCCTTCGTTTGCCATTTCGTACCACGCCGGATATGGATTAACCACACAGATCAGGCGGATCCCCTTTTCGCTGCAGAGGTCCCTGATTTTTATCAGATAATTTTTGGCTTCAGGTGACATCTCTACTGTTGCGGGGCGACCGCTATCCGGATTCCTCGGAGAGAAGGAATCGAGTGTAAAGCGTGCACCTCCCAGTCCGTCATCCCTGACGTAAAAATCGCCTTTTGTAAGATCGTTCCATCTGGAGTGGTATACGGTGAAATCCAATAGATAATTCCACCTTTGGCGCTCGTCATCAGGAAACAACTCGTAAATTGACTCTTTTTTGTGAGGGGAATCAGGTCGCACCGTATCAAAGAACTGATGAGGCATATTTTCCTGTTCCTTTGTGAGGCGCTGGTCATCAAAGGAGTTGTAGACATCAAGCATGATGATTTTTGGGGTGCAGTAATCAAGGGCGTTTTTGATCACCTGATATGATACAGCAATGTTTTCGGTTCCATTCCCCATGTTGTATGATCTAATGCCATAATTCCTCCAAATCTCCAGGGGAAGTGCAGTCTGCAGCATATGTGAGGATCCAAAGAAGAGGACATCATACTCTTCTGCAGCCTCATAGAATTCACGGTATTTCCTGATGCTCTGCTTGTCCTGCAGGAGTTTGAAGAGAAAGCCAAGAATAATAGCGATCAAAAGCAGGGAGATCAGAACCTCTGTGACGTTAATGAATAATTTTTTTATCATCTGTAACCTCGTATTGTTTGATCACTTTAGAATTGGAAATAGATAAAAGCCGTTTTTTCATAGGAGCCTCCCCATATCCCGAACACAAGTATAAATATTATGGCAAAGACGGTGAAAAAGGATCTGAACCAGAGATTCTGTACAGCGATCTTATTTCTTATTACTATACCCATTTTGCTGCATGTATCTACAATCAGGAGAAGCGCGATCATCAGAATGAGGAAATGAAAGTTCTTTTCATCCAGACCGCATTCATACAGCCCGTCTCCGAAGAAAATGTTTATGTTTGAAATGCGAGGAAAGGATTTCAGACTTGATATGATATATACTGCATTACTGACGGAACCGGCGCGGAAAAAAATCCAGGTGAAATCAACAAGGAAAAAAGTTATGATACCCTTTGCTAAACGGTTTGATATGGCGGTGCTTTTTATTCCCAAAAGCCTGGAAAGGCGATCCATAACGGGGTGGAGTATATCCTCCAGTATCAGCAAAAAACCATTGAGTGCTCCCCAAATTGCAAAGGCCCAGTCGGCTCCATGCCAAAGACCGCTCAGGGTGAATACAAAGAGACGGTTTAAGAAAGTCCGTAGCTTTCCCCTTCTGTTACCACCCATAGGGATATATACATAATCCTTGAACCAGGAGGTGAGCGATATATGCCACCTTCGCCAGAATTCACTGACGGAAATCGACAGATAAGGAGAAGCAAAATTGTCCATCAGACGTATTCCCAGAATCTGGGCCGAGCCAATAGCTATGGCAGAGTATCCGGCGAAATCACAGTAGATTTGGAAAGCAAACAATGCGGTAGCTATCAGAATATATCCTCCGTCATAGGTTTTGAGATCTGCGTATACTGTATCAACAAAGATAGCTATCCTGTCGGCAATTACTACTTTCAAAAGATATCCCCAAAGCATGAGCCACAGACCGTCTCTGGTTTTGTCAAAGTCAAAGCTTGCTTTGCAGTCAAGTTGAGAGAGGAGGTTCTTTGTTCTTTCTATTGGACCGGCAACCAGCTGCGGAAAAAAAGAAACAAAAAGGGCAAAACGAAGGAAATTATGCTCGGGAGGTACAGTCTTTTTGTATACATCAATGACATATCCCGAAGCCTGGAAGGTAAAGAAAGAAATCCCGATGGGAAGTATCAGATCCGGTATAGGAAAAAATGGAGCAATTCCTCCGTTTTGAAGCAGAATGTTCGCAGTGTTAAGGAGGAAGGCAGAGTATTTGAAAAAGATCAAAGGAGAAAAGTCGAGCAGTAGACACAATGCCAGACAGAGCTTTCTTTGCTTTATACTTTCCAGCCGGTCCAGTAGCTGTCCTCCCGCATAGGCAACGGCAGTTGAGTATAAAAGCAGCAATCCATATATTGCGTCCCATTGCATATAGAAGAAATAACTTGCTCCCAGCAGCCAGATATATCTGAATTTTACGGGGAACAGGTAATAGGCCAACACTACAACAGGAAAAAAAATAAGATATGTCAGTGAATTGAAAACCATATGACGATGCGGGCTCCTATGTCTTGACTGATAAATGACTGACAAATATTCTTCGGTGGCTTCAGCTCGAGATATTATATCATAGATTCTTGTTTTTTATCGAAAAATGTACGACTTTTATTTTATCCATAAATGTATTATTATAAGATAGCCTATTTATATAAAATTATTTAATAGCAAATGAAAGGACAGAAAAGAGAAGAGTCCGTTGCTACAGATCGCGGATTTTGTATCAGAGGATGATAGTACTATGGGAAAAAGCAGCAGAGTAACGATCTACATTCCTAATCATGAGCCGGCGGTATTTGATCTGGATAGTTTTGGCAAAGAGACCGTGCGCCTGGGCCGTGGTCCTGTTCATGGAGGAACGGGTGCTGTCAGTAATGATATAGCGATTCCGAATGAGATAGCATTTGTTTCGAGAGCTCACTGCACTTTTTACCAATCCGAGGGTCATTGGTTTATTTTTGATGATAACAGTGCGAACGGGTTGAATTTTAACGGCGTAAAGATCTTTTCGCAGATGATGAGCGACGGAGATAAGTACTACATAGGAAAGAGCGTTGAGGAAAGACTTGTCATTGCATTTTCATACGGTGAGGCGGGGGCTGCTGAACCCATTGATAAATTCGCGCTAAATCCCAATGGCAAGTACGTCATCGGAAGAGATGCATCCTGTAATCTTGTGTTGGATCATCCGTCTGTTTCAAGATGGCACTGCATCATCACCGGAATAAACGGCGAATACTATGCGGAGGATAATAATTCTACTAACGGTATGATCCTAAATGGCGTCCAGCTTCGTGGAAGAATGAAGCTGAACCAGATGGATAAGATCACAATTGCCGATACTACGCTGATTTATACTGACGGGATGCTATATAAACAGACGCTGAAGAGTGGAGTGTCTGTATCCGTCAGAAATATCTATAAGAAGGTAAAGACCAAGCGGGGTGAAAAGTTCATTACTAACGGTGTGAATCTCAACATTGAACCCGGAGAATTTGTGGCTATAGTCGGTGGATCCGGAGCAGGAAAGACGACTCTTTTGAACTGCATATCCGGAATGGCGGAGTTTTCCGCTGGCGATATTTTTATAAACGGTGAAAGTATCAAGACGAATGAAAGAAGCCTGCGCTCCCTTATGGGATATGTTCCGCAGAATGATATAGTATATGACAATCTGACCCTTGAACGTATGCTTATGTACTCGGCAAAGCTTCGTATGCCCGTCGATACGACACATGCGGAAATACAGGATAAAATTGATGAGACATTGGAGCTGGTTGAGCTTACGGATCACAGGACTACTATGATAAGCCGGCTTTCCGGTGGCCAAAAAAAGAGAGCCAGTATAGCTGTTGAGCTTTTGGCATCTCCCAGACTTTTCTTTCTTGATGAACCTTCATCCGGGCTTGATCCCGGTACCGAAAAACATCTGATGCAAATGCTGAAGAAGCTTTCTGAGACCGGAAAGACTGTTATCATGGTAACCCATACCGTACAGAATATTAATGTTTGTGACAGGCTTATCTGTATGGGCAATGGAGGCTACCTGTGTTACTCTGGAGAGCCAAAGGGAGCTTTGGAATTCTTTGGAAAAGAAGATATGATAGATATTTATGATGACCTTAATGAGAATTCCAAGGCTGTGTCGGAACGGTTCAATGCTGAGGAGGAAAAGAGAAGACCCGGTGGCAATGAGGAATTTGAAGAAAAGATCGTGCCAAAGGCAAGATATGCATTTGTTCCCAGGAAATTCTTCAAGCAGTTCTTCGTTATGACGGCAAGATATGCGGAGATCATTCTCAACAGCAGATCCAGACTTCTGATGCTGATTTTAATGCCGATTGCGTTGACGTTTCTTGTTTGTATTGCTTTCCAGGCGGACGGTAATATTTACAACTATCTCGGACTCGCAGTTGACAGGGACTGTCTGCCGTTTCTTGTGGCCGGAGATACAATGAAGCTTTTGTTCGCGTTTTCCTGTGCAGCCTTCTGGATTGGTATATTTAATTCAGTTCAGGAAATAAGCAAGGAGAGGAACATTTTCGAACGGGAGAAGTTTACGGGGGTGAGAGCGGTGCCCTACGTGCTATCAAAATTTGTGATCATAGGATTTATCTGCCTGGTACAAAGTATAATTATGCAGCTCCTATTTAATTTTTTCTCAAATACGACCGCAACGGTGGATGGAAATATAGATTCGGTCACGGCACAGGCAATACATATGAATGAAAAGGGCATAGTTTTTTCGAGCCTTCCCATGGAACTCTTTTTTACAACCTTTTTTTGCGTAATGAGCGCTATGTGCCTGGGACTGTTAATTTCTTCTGCAGCATCCAATGATCTGGCGCTGATTCTTTGCCCTGTATTTCTGCTGCCACAGATACTGTTTTCGGGAGTAGCGAGTACTTTGTCCGGGATCACGGAGACTATATCGAAGATCGTACCTTGCAGATGGGCTTGTATAGCGTATTTTGCCTCCAGTGCATTGAATGATATGTATGAATCGGCTAAATTTGAGGTCGGAAGCTGGGATCTTAAGGAGTATGAAACCGGATTTGGTGTGGATGAGGCGTATTCAGCGTACAAGACATATGTTGGGAGTCTCAACCCCACAAGGAGCGCCTGGGTCGTATTGATCATAATGTCAGTCGTATGTGTTATCGCCTCTATGGTGATCCTCACCGTCAGGAAGACAAAGAGGTAGAAGTGGATTCTCATAAAGAGAATATGGAGGCTTTGATTTGTGTCCACAAAGTTTTTGCCTGGAGCGGGCAGAGACTATGGAAATATAATAAAACTTTTATGTTTGCATTATTTAAGGAGGAGATCATGAAAAAAAACAGTTTGATAAAGAAGGGGATGGCAGCTCTTACGGCAGCAGTACTTGCCATGACCACACTTACTGCCTGCGGAGGAAGCGACGTATATAATGACTATGCTGCAGCATACAACAAGGTAACTGCCAAGGGAGGATTGGAGGCCCAGTTTGATGTGAGCCTCGAAATGGACGGAGAGAAACAAGATTATGACGGAGACTTTAAGCTTAATACCTCTGGCAGCGATTTTACTTTGTATTATGAGATGAATACCGGTGATGGAACGATCATAGAGTTTTCTGACGGTGATTACATCTATACGGAAACCGGTGACAAGAAGGTAAAGTACAGTCTGGGAGCCTCATCAATATCAGCAGAGCCAGATACTGCTAAGGAAAAGGAGTCATCAGCAACCTTTGATACAAGTGCATTCCTTAACCAGTTTTCGACCTTTATGGAGGCTGGAAAGATCAAAGAGCTGGGCCTTCTTTCTCCTATAGAGAAGGCGGCAATCTCAAAAATAGAGAAGGACGGAGATACATACAAGCTTACCTTCTCTGATGCTTTGGTAAAGAAGTATCTCAACACCCTTGTTCAGAATGAGACCGGAAAGGGTGCGGATGAAACGATCCAGATCAATGAGTTGAATGATTTTACCTATGAGGCTACTGAGAAGAATGGCATGATCTCGGATATCGTTTACAAGGGCGTGCTAAAGGTGGACGTGCCCGGGTCACTCCTTACGAGCGGTGAGGATACCACCTATGATTTAGATCTTGTCATCAATACTACCTTCGTAAATCCCGGAGAGGCAGTGGAGGTAGAGCTTCCTTCTACAGACGGATTTGAGGAGCTTAAATAATTCGAATGGAATATAAAGATCCGACGGTCTTAAAGATCGTAGATAAGCAATCCCTGATCCACGTAGGGAGTCTGGATTCCTTTGATATTACAGAGGGCGGCAAGCAGGCTGCACGGCTTATCCTGGAGTATCTGGATAAGCCTGATCCGGATAAGCTTAATGAAGCTATAGATATATATGAGGATATAATTCCAAATGAAAATTTCGGCGGCGAGTATACGGCGCTGGAATGGATGTGCAAATTTTTCCTCATGGATGATAAAAAAAAGCAGGATATTGAAAGAGTCCCTGCTGTAGCGGGATTTAAGAATATGATGGTCAAGGATGACTATGATAATCTGAAGACCTATCTACAGTACAAGTATCATATTGTGGAATACGGAGACGGAGACAATACTGAGCTGAAAGCCAGAATGCGATTTCTGGAAGACTATATCCTGTTTAATAACCCTGATCGGGAAAGATGGGAGACAACCAGGGAGAATATTGAGCGGCTGGCACTGAAATCGGGAATGGATATTGCTGATGTAGGCTGCGGTCCGGGATACTATTCCTTTAAGTTTTCCGATATCGTTGGAGATGACGGCAAAGTATACGCGATAGAGACAAATCCGAGACATCTGGAATATTTGAAGCAGTATGTCTCGGAGAATAATATTGGTAACGTAATCGTGACTAAGAGCAGTTTTGAAGGCATAGGGCTTTCAAAGGATATCAAGGTGGATATCGTATATATTTGCTCACTCTATCACAATGTGTATGCGGCCTTTACCGATGCGGAGAGGGACAGCTTTGTGGGAAGTATACGGCGCGCGCTTAGAGAAGGCGGCAGGCTTATTATTGTGGACAACGATCTTGTGACTGAGGGGGAGCTGCCTTATCACGGACCGTATGTTAATCAGGATATGATAGTGAGCCAGCTGAATTTCTACGGGTTCAGTCTGGTGGATTCATTTCAGTTTACGCCTCAAAGATATGGACTCATTTTTGAAATGACTGACATCCCATCAGCAAAGAACAGAGAGCCTGCCGACAGAAATAATCATACGATAAACGTTAACTCTGCCGGATCACTCATCAGATACCGTATCATCGGTACGTCAACCTCCGGATACACTGTACGGGGTAAGCGCTGCGGAAGACTTATGTATGAGGGATTAATGGAAGACGATCGAGAAATGCTTATGAAGGCATATGAGTCGTTCGAGGATCTTTATCCAAGGGAGAGAGTCGGAGACGACTATACCGCCTTAATGTGGTTTATCTCGTATTATCTGTCAGATGAAAAGGGCAGGGAAGAAATGACATCAGACAGTCTTACAAGATTTTACTCGAATTTCTTCTGCAGTAATGATTTTGACAGGCTGAAGACATATCTTCTATATAAGTTCCATCTGGAGCTTGAGAACGATGATGAGGAGAATGAAGACGTAAATTATGACTATACCGGAAAGGACTTTCCGATTCCTACACTGAACGAATGGAATGAATTTCTCATATTTAATAATCCTAACAGGTTTATGTGGGAGAGGACAGATGAGTTCCTGAGTCAGGTGGATATTAAGAAAGGTGAGACTGTAGCGGATATAGGCTGTGGCGGAGGATATTTCACATGGAAATTCGCCAAGGCAGTTGGAGAAAGCGGAACAGTATATGCTACTGAAATAAACGAAGATGCTTTGCATTATGTGCAGGATTTTAAAGCCGAGTATGGTATACGACAGATAAAGACGCTGGAAACAAAGATGAATGATGCCTGTCTGCCTGAAGACAGTCTGGATATGATATTTATGTGCTCGATGTATCACGCAGTCTATATTACGGATATCGAGTTTGTAAAGGATGAGTTTATAGATAGCCTGAAAAAGGCGCTGAAGAAAGACGGGCGGCTTGTGATCGTGGATAATAATATCACTGACAGGGATACACCTTCTTATTACGGTCCCGGTATCTGTCCGGAGCTTATTATAGCTCAGCTTCATTATTACGGTTTCCGGCTTGTATCCGAAAAATATCCCATACCGCAGAGATTCATACTTGTGTTTGAGAAGGAGTAGTTTTGGGACCCTTGAGGAGAGAGTCAAAATTATTATACCTGCATGATTGTGATATAGAAGAGGCGGACAAGGAGAGATATTCTGTCCTCGAGGAGAGAAAAAGCATTCTTGTGTGCGGTACTGCTTATCCGGCCGGCGACAGCCGGAGTGGCGCCGCCTGCCCGAGAGCCTTGGATATCGCTGCGGACAGTTTTCTTGGCAGACCGTCGTCTTCTGATGTGGCTGTGGAGGCGATAGCAGGTTTCATGAATGAAGAGATTTTCAGGATGCAGGATCCGAAAAGGTCTTTTCTTTGCAACATGGCGGTAGTGTATGTGTTTAAGGGAAAGACAAGGATCTATACTGCCGGAGATGCGGCTGCTATGTTTTTTGAGGATGGCAGTCTGAAAAATATCTGGTACGGCGGTGGGCAGCCATTAGGAGCCTCACCACAACCGGAGCATATTTATTCGGATGAATTTGAACTGGACGGTGATGCAAGGATCATTTTGACGGCCGGGCGTGACAGAGTTACCGCAGAGGAGGTCGTAGCATTCTATAAAGGACGTAATGGAGAGGAGCCGGAGGATACAGGGAGCATTGTTAGGGAGAAACATTGTTCGTATGTGAATCTGTATCTGCCGAAGAGGGAAAAAAGAGGATTGTTGAGATGATATCGGAAGCAAGGAAAAAGGAGATGCTTCAGCACGCTGAGGAAGTTTTTTCCAGGGTAGAGGAGCTGCAGAGACAAGGGCTGGTATGTGATGACGGAGATTTCGTCCCGTCCGTGCATTATCCGCCGATAACTGAATATCCTGATGCGTCGCCTGAAGAATATCTTAGAGATTATGAATATCCTGCAGATGGTTATATGGACATATATGTCCATATTCCTTTTTGTATTCAACACTGTGTCTTCTGTCACTATCCCGGTAAGGCGGGGGAGTGTAATGATGAAAAAGAAAAATATATTAGCTATCTCAGACGGGAGATGGATCTGTATCTGGAGCACTTTGGAATAGAAAGATTGAAACCAAGATCTATTCTGCTCGGAGGTGGGACCCCTACTTATCTTCCGCCGGCACTGTTTGAGGAATTCCTTACCATGCTTGATGAGAGGATAGATTATTCTGCCTGCAAACAGTACAATATCGATCACGATCCTAACTCTATCCTTGGGGATGACGGACTGAAGCGGCTTCAGATGATGAAGGATCATGGGATAACCAGGCTTACCATAGGGATACAGTCTTTTGACGAAGGTGTTCTGAAAATGATGAACAGACCTCATGGCAGGGATATGGCTATAGAATCCATAAAAAGAGCAGTGGACTTCGGCTTTGATGTAAATATAGAATTCATTTTCGGTCATCCTGGTGAAACTCTTGAAAACTGGATGGAGGTGATGGATCTGGCAACACAGATGCCCGTCGGAGAGATCCAGATATACAGACTGAAAGTTCAGGCGTATGGAGATAAACAGGGTGTGATAAACAAAAGGCATCGTGGGTACGAAACAGGCGATATACCGGATTTTAAGTCCACTATGATGATGAAACAGCTTGCAATAGATATACTGGCAGATAATGGGTATAACGAAAACCTGAGAAGGGTATATTCTAAGGAAAAAAGAATGTTTTCACATTATGCATACAATCAATGCTGCAATCTATATGATCAGGTTGGCTTCGGTCTTACCGGTTTTTCCAGCTATCACGACAGATTTGACATAAATTCAATGTACTTTGACGAATACTATAGGATGATAGACGAGGGCAGACTTCCTATAACAAGAGGTTATATCAGAAGCGAGGAGGAGCAGATAAGGCAGGCTATTGTGCTTCCACTGAAGAATCGTTCAGTAATAAAAAGTGACTTCCTTAAGCGGACAGGACATGAATTTGATGATATCCTGCAGAAAAAGACACAGATTTTAAAAGAATACGGATTGATAGAGGATAACGGGAAGGCAGTTAAGCTTACGGAGATAGGCGGTTTTCTCGCTGATGAGGTATGCGAGGAATACAATTCCAATAAATATAAACCATTTCCGGAGAACAGATATGCAGATGGACCGTTGAATCCCTACAGGGATAACGAAATATAAAATCAAGAGGTAAGATATGATCACTCTGAACAACAGAAAGCTATGCGAAAACTGCTTTGCCGAAACCACATTAGAGCCCTGCCCGCACTGCGGCTTTAGTAAAGCTGCGTACAGGCAGGATCCGATAACACTTGCAGTGGGAAGTGTACTGAATCAACGTTATATGATCGGAGGAGTGATCGGAAAGGGCGGATTCGGTATAACCTACCTGGCATATGATCTGAAGCTTGATGCAAGACTTGCCGTAAAAGAATACTATCCTATGGGACTTGCTATCAGAAATCCCGGCAGTACGCTGGTAAGTGTTTCAAATGAGGAATCAGAGGATTCCTTCAGAACAGGGGCTGAGAAATTCTATAGCGAGGCGAAGATGGTTGCCAAATTTAACGGCAATCCGAACATCGTCAGTGTTCATGATTTTTTCTATGAAAATGATACAGTATATTTTACCATGGGCTATCTGCAGGGAGAGACGCTCAAGTCATATCTTAAACGGAAAAAAATATCTGAAGGCCAGGCTGTAAGCATATTTCAATCTATTTCCGGTGCGCTTATGGCTGCACATAGTCTTAAAATACTTCACAGAGATATATCGCCTGACAATATAATGCTTTGCGACGACGGGACCATAAGACTCCTTGATTTTGGTGCCGCGAGACAGGTGATGGCTGAGCAGTCTCAAAGTCTGTCTGTAATACTTAAGCAGGGATTTGCTCCGTTAGAGCAGTATCAGAAGAAAGGAAAACAGGGACCCTGGACCGATATCTATGCACTTGGAGCTACCATATATACTGCGCTTACAGGGGATATGCTGAATGATCCAATGACAAGGCTGGAGGATGACTCAGAATTTACTGCTAATTCGCATGGTATTTCAGAAGGTTTATGGGGAATAATTCAAAAATGCACTCAGCTCAAGATCCAGGACAGATATCAGGATATCGGTGAGCTGAAAAATGATCTTAATTCTATAGGTATTGAAAGCGAAGCGTTTACAGATATAGAGGAAGAGATAAAAGAAGTGCTTAGGAAAGCTGCAAAGCCTTTTGGAAGCACTAAGGGAACGGGAATCCCCGGAGTGGATTTTGCGCCTTCAGCGGATCCAAATGCAACCATGCTTTTGGGGTCGGCAAATTCGGATCACAGAACCATGAGTATGGATGACAATGCCACGGTCTATCTTGGATCACAGGGTGGTGGAGCTTCAAATGAAACTGTTGCTATGAGCCCGGAGGAGGCAGCGGCCTATACTGACGGGAAAATAGCTGAATCTGAAAAAGAAAAAAGCGATAGTAGTCAGCCACCGGAAGGTCGGACAAATATGACAGCTCCTCCTCAGGAACGAATATATCAGCAAGGTCAGGGACAGCCTGAATCATCCAGAAAGAGTCTTCCCGTTCCGGCGATCATTATTCCGATAATCATCGGTATAGCGATTCTGATCGTGGTCTTCTTCTTTGCCATTGGAATGTTATGGAAAAATATAAAGAAAACTTCTTCGGAGCCTACTGAGACCACAACTGAGGATTCAAGTGATAAGGACAGAACAGGTAATGTAACAGGCAGTGAAGCAGATGCGCTTAAAGCGCTTGGGGAAAATGATATAGAGAAATATGAAAATGACACCTATAAATACAGTATTTGCTATCCTGCAGGATACAGTCTGTCCGATGCTGATGACAAAACTGTAGAGATAGCAGACGAGTCTGGGACACTTCATGTTGCCGTGCGATACATGGATCGGTATATAGATGACAGTATATTGTATGATGCTGACGATTTCAGCAATATGATAGATGCAAGAGCTGAAAATCTTCTGCCGGTTGAAGGATCCGGAAGCACACCGAAAGTCGAAGACAATAGTAAGTCTGACGTAGCAGGCCAGGAGAATATAATAAATGTGAAATATAATTATAAGGACAAGAAGAAAAAGACATGGGACGGCAATGTATATCTTTTTGATTCAGAAGGTCAGTATGGATGTTATGTGGTATATACCCTGATATATGAGAAAGCGGACGATTACGATGAGCTCCAGGAATATGCAAGTGCGTGTGTTGATTCCTTTAGGATAACAGATGCATATGATCCTCCTGCGGTTGATATATATGAGTTTGAAGAGTACGGGATTAAATTTTCTGTAAATGACGGCGTAGAAGCTTTCACTAAGGATTCTGATGATGCAGAAGGGACTATACACGTAAAATATAAAGCTTCCAATGGAAAGAACAGAGTGGCTTTTGTAATACCCGCGGAGCATTTGGGTGAAGACTATGAGGATATATTCATTGGGACCAGGGACTGTCTTTCTTCTTCGACTATAGATATTGTCTCTGATATGATACCTATTGACTTCGGAGAATACAGTGGATATTGGGTTAAAGCCGAGGTTACGGATTCGAATGGTGATTCTGAGGATGGCAGGATATATGTTTTTAAGGCGAATGACGGATCGGATTCAAAATATCAGTCTTATGCGGTGCTGGGCTCTGCTGCTGATGATGACAAGCTCAGGGACATAGTAGGCGGTTTCAGATTTGAAGGATCTGAGAGCAGTGATAATTCGGAGATTGATACAAGTGACACAGTTGCTTTTTCTGATATTAAGACGGACAGCGGGGCTACAACTACAAGCGAGCCGGAATATATCTTCCCGGGCAGTGACACAAGAGAATTGTCAAACAGTGATATAGACATCTTTTTGAATGATTATCTTGAGAGAAATAATGCAACAAATGCTTCAGAACGCGATAGGAAGAGAATATGCGCCAGAGGACTTTGCTATGCCAGAAATGAGATATACGCTCGTCACGGGTATATCTTTAATTCAAGTGAGCTCAGAGATCTTTTTAACAGTATGAGCTGGTATTACGGGACGATTCCTTCGGACAGATTCAGCAATGATATGCTAAATTCGGCAGAGAAGAAAAATGTTGAGTTCTTGAAGAAGAAGATGGAGGATTATGGTGGATATCAGCCTGCAAAGTAAGGAGTATATATGGATGTAGTTTATTACACAAATCAGGGCGGCAGGGAGATAAATGAAGACTCACTTTTTATGACGGATGGAGCGTATGTGGTATGCGACGGACTGGGAGGGCATGCCAGTGGTGAGGTGGCTTCAAATTGTGCTGTGAAAGTGATGTCTGAGCTTTGTGCAAACAAGCCGCCATATACTCCTGAGCTGGTAAACACATTTTACCTGAGGGCGAATCAGGCCGTGATCAACCTAAAGGAGCAGGCGCTCACCACGATAGTCGGAGGGTTTGTTCGTGACGGGATTTTTTATTATCAGGGAGTAGGTGACAGCAGACTGTATTACTTCAGAGATGGAAAGATATTTGCACAGACGAAGGATGATTCTGTATGTCAGGCAGCAGTGGATCTGGGGACCATGAACTATGAGGACATACGCACAAGCGAGGACAGATCGAGACTGCTGAAGGTTCTCGGAAACGATCCGGGACTCAAAATAATGCGAAAATATGATCCCATACGAATGAAAAAAGGAGATGCATTTTTAGTATGCAGTGATGGCTTTTGGGAACACGTGCTGGATCAGGAAATGACTGAGAATCTGGAGAAGGCATATGATGCGGAGGAATGGCTTAACCTGATGCTAAAGATCCAGTACAACCGTGCTAAAAACAGGGATGACAACTATACTGTAATATGTGCGATAGTAGAGGAAAAGGATGAAGCAGAGACAGTTCCGGTCAGTAAAAATGTGATAGAGAACGCGCTGACCAGCATACCGGAAAGTAAAGCAGAGATGCTGCATGAAGAAGTAGATGTTGAGCAATTTGAGTCTATGCCTAATAAAGAAGTCGAGGTAGAGATGCCTGAGGGAAGCTCTTTTGTAAGACGTACTGATACAGGCAATCAACCGAACAGTGTTCCTTATGAATCCCAGTTCAGAAGGTACAATGATAATGAAAATGTAACTTTATCTTACGATACTCCCACTGGAGAATACGGTCCTGACAGATTTGATGAGGCTGACAGGGAGTATTATGATGAAGAACCTGAAAGAAAAGGGTTCTTTTCAAGACTATTTCGTCGCTGATGACCGTTTGCCGGACAGGTTACTGATCATAGCATTCCCTTAAAGAAAACATATAATGTTGTATTTTGGATAGATCTGTGGGCATATCACTCCTGGCTCTGAAAAGGCAGAGACAGGATTTTCGTTTCATAACAAAGGAGGAAAATCTGGAAATGAAAGAAAAATATGATGTAGTGATAGTTGGTGGAGGCGCTGGCGGTATTTTTGCAGCATATGAATTTGTTAAGATGAAAACCGGTCTTTCAATTGGTCTGATAGAGAAAGGAAAACCTCTAAATAAGAGAAAATGTCCTATTGACGGAGATAAGATAAGAACATGCATACATTGTGCCAGCTGCTCCATAATGGAAGGTATTGGTGGAGCAGGTGCTTTTTCAGATGGAAAATATAATATAACTAATAATTTCGGAGGAGATATGGCCCGATATGTAGGTGACAGGAAGGCCATAGAGCTCATGAATTATGTGGACGAAATCAATATGTCTATGGGTGGAGAGGGATCAAAAAGGTATAATACTGTCGATTCGCAGATAAAGAGGGAGGCTCTGCAATATGATCTCCATCTCCTGGATGCCGAAGTAAGACATCTTGGAACGGATAAAAACTATGTGATCCTTTCGAATATTGTAGAAGAAATAAAGGATCATATTGACATCACCACTGATACGGCAGTAAGCGGAATAGAGCAGAATAACGACGGAACATGGAGAGTTGTTACTGAAAACGGAACAACCGATGCAAATTACCTGATACTTGCTACCGGCCGGAGTGGATCTGCCTGGACCTCAAAGGTCTGTGAGCATCTGGGAATTACGGCCAGGAACAACAGGGTTGATATAGGGATAAGATTCGAATGCCCTGCTTTCATATGGGACAGGATCACAGATCAAGTATATGAAAGCAAGATAATGTACCGGAGTGCAGTCACCGGATGTACATGCAGGACATTCTGCATGAATCCCAAGGGAGCAGTAGTTACCGAGAATACAAATGGAGTTATGACGGTAAACGGCCACAGTTATGAAGATCCGGCAAAGCATACGGAAAATACTAACTTTGCCCTTCTTGTTACACATCATTTTACAGAGCCCTTTAAGGACAGTAATGCATACGGAGAATATATTGCCAGACTTACTAATATGCTTGCAGGCGGAGTTATGGTCCAGAGATTCGGGGATCTTGTGGCTAATAAGAGAACTAATTCAAAGAGGTTATCGGAATCCTTTGTAAGACCGACGCTTTCGGCTGAACCGGGGAATCTGGCACTTGCGATCCCGAAACTCACGCTGGATACAATAATTGAAATGATATATGCGCTTAACAAGCTTGTGCCCGGAACAGCCAATTACGATAATCTTCTGTATGGCACAGAGGTCAAATTCTATAATTCCTGTATAGATGTCAATAACACGTTTGAGACGAAATACAAAGGACTCTTTGTGATAGGGGATGCGTCCGGGACAACACATTCATTAAGTCAGGCGTCATCAGAGGGAGTATATGTTGCACGGCATATCGCAGGAAACGTGTTACAAGATGCATAATAACTAAATAAAAAAGATGATGATCGGGGTTGACAGGCAGAAGTTTGAGAGTTATTATACTTGTTGCGGTTAGCACTCGTGACGAATGAGTGCTAACAAACCACATAAGATCATTAATTATTCAACATAAGGAGGCGAATCAATATGAAACTTAAGCCATTAGGTGATCGCGTAGTGCTGAAGCCCATAGAGGCGGAGGAGACGACAGCTTCCGGGATAGTGATACCCGGTAAGGAGAAAGAGAAGCCCCAGCAGGCAGAGATTCTGGAAGTAGGTCCTGGTGGAGTAGTCGATGGCAAGGAAGTGGCTATGACAGTAAAGAAGGGACAGAAGGTAATTTACAGTAAGTATTCTGGTACTGAGGTAGAGCTGAAGAAGGACGAAAAGGTGATAATAGTCCGCCAGAGCGATATACTTGCAGTGATCGAAAAGTAAAACAATCCGGAGGTGATATAAAATGGCAAAAGAGATCAAATATGGGGCTGATGCCCGTGCAGCGCTTGCAAGCGGCGTAGATCAGCTTGCTGATACCGTCCGTGTTACACTCGGACCTAAGGGAAGGAACGTAGTTCTCGACAAGAGCTATGGAACACCCACCATAACGAATGACGGTGTGACCATCGCAAAGGAAATAGAGCTGGAGGACGGCTTTGAGAATATGGGAGCTCAGCTTGTAAAGGAGGTAGCTACAAAGACTAATGATGTAGCAGGTGATGGCACCACTACAGCTACAGTGCTTGCACAGGCTATGATACATGAGGGCATGAAAAACCTTGAAGCCGGCGCTAATCCTATTATCTTAAGAAATGGTATGAAAAAGGCTACCGACGCTGCTGTGGAAGCTATAAAGAAGATGTCTTCAAAGGTTTCTTCGAATGACCATATTGCAAAGGTTGCCGCTATATCTGCAGGCAATGAGGAAGTCGGACAGATGGTAGCTAAGGCTATGGATGAGGTTTCTAAGGATGGAGTAATAACCATCGAAGAATCTAAAACCATGCAGACTGAACTTGAGGTCGTAGAAGGAATGGAGTTCGACCGCGGTTATGTATCAGCTTACATGTGTACTGATATGGATAAGATGGAGGCAAATCTGGAGAATCCATATATCCTTATTCATGATAAGAAGATATCTAATGTTCAGGATATCCTTCCGCTTCTTGAGCAGATAGTTAAGACGAATTCATCACTTCTTATGATCGCAGAGGATGTGGATGGTGAGGCGCTTACTACGCTTATCGTGAATAAACTTCGCGGAACTTTTAATGTTGTTGCTGTAAAGGCTCCGGGTTATGGTGACAGAAGAAAAGAGATGCTGCAGGATATAGCAGTATTAACGGGTGGTCAGGTAATATCCTCAGAGCTCGGGCTTGAGCTTAAGGATGCTACTATGGATATGCTGGGCAAGGCAAAAAGCGTAAAGGTCAAGAAAGAGTCTACTGTTATAGTAGACGGTGCCGGTAAGAAGAAGGATATCGATGCAAGGACTAATCAGATCAAGGCACAGCTTGAGACAACGACGTCTTCATTTGATAAGGAAAAGCTTCAGGAGAGACTTGCCAAGCTTGCAGGCGGTGTTGCTGTGATCCGAGTAGGTGCAGCTACAGAGACAGAGATGAAGGAAGCAAAGTACAGGATGGAAGATGCTCTCGCAGCAACGAAGGCTGCTGTAGAAGAAGGTATCATAGCCGGAGGCGGAAGCGCATATATACATGCACAGAAAGCAGTAAAGAAAGTGGCTGACGCTTTGGAAGGCGATGAGAAGACCGGTGCAAATGCCGTGCTCAAGGCTTTGGAATCTCCTCTGTATTTCATAGCTCAGAATGCAGGACTTGAAGGGTCTGTAATAGTCAATAAGGTTAAGGAGTCAAAGGCGGGAACAGGATTTAACGCTTTGACGGGAGAGTATGTGGATATGGTAAAGGCAGGCATACTTGATCCTACGAAGGTAACCCGTACGGCTCTTCAGAATGCGACATCTGTAGCATCTACATTCCTTACTACAGAGTCTGTAGTATCTACTAAGAAAGAGCCTCAGCCCCCTATGCCTGCAGGCAATCCCGGAATGGGCGGAATGATGTGAGCGCATAAACAAGACAAAGTAAAAAGAGATTCCCTGCATTTGTGCAAGGGAATCTCTTTTTTCTTTAGATTGTAAAGGATGTGAAAGAGGATTAAGCGGAATGAGCCATATTGCAACACCACCTCCTTTGAGATAAAATAAAAATGAATTTCTGACCAATGATTCAGGGAGAAAACAAATGGCAAAGACAAAGGGGATAAAAAAGATAGCAGTTCTTACATCTGGCGGCGATTCACCGGGAATGAATGCCGCGATAAGGGCGGTTACCAGAAAAGCAATTTTTAATGGGCTGGACGTGGTCGGCATACAAAGAGGGTATCAGGGACTTCTGGAAGAAGACTTTCTGGAATTCGGCGCAAGATCCGTGTCGGATACAATACAGCGTGGTGGTACGATACTGAGGACGGCCAGGTCTGAGGAGTTTAAAACTGAAGCGGGAAAGAAAAAGGGGGCTGAGATCTGCAGAAAACATGGTATTGATGCCGTGGTAGTGATAGGAGGCGATGGGTCCTACAGGGGCGCATTGGCGCTTTCGCATGAAGGAATAGCGGTAATGGGGCTTCCCGGAACAATAGATCTGGATATTGCCTGTACGGATTATACAATAGGATTCGATACGGCAGTCAATACAGCCCTTGAGGCAATAGATAAAATCAGAGATACCTCCTCATCTCATGAAAGATGTTCCATTGTGGAAGTCATGGGACGCAATGCAGGATATATTGCTCTTTGGTGTGGTGTAGCATCGGGGGCAGAGGACATTCTTCTTCCTGAAAAGTATGACTATGATGAGCAGGAGATCATAAATCATATTATAGAAAGCAGAAAGATAGGAAAGACGCATCATCTTATAATTAATGCCGAGGGCATAGGTCATTCGACTTCAATGGCGAGACGAATAGAGGCGGCTACAGGAATGGAAACCAGAGCTACCATCCTCGGTTATATGCAAAGAGGAGGCGCTCCTACCTGTAAAGACAGATACTATGCCTCTATTATGGGAGCCATGGCCGTTGATCTTCTTGCCAAGGGTGTGGCAAACAGAGTGATAGGTTTTCTTGATGGCGAATTCAGAGACTTTGATATAGACGAAGCTCTTGCCATGGAGAAGAAGATCCCTGAGTATCAGTACGAGGTAGCAAGGGCGTTGTCCATCTGATGGCAGATACTCCGGGAATAAAAAAGATAAGGGAAGTCCGGGCATTGTGCGAGCGGCCGTCCGCAAGGCGCAGGACCGGACTTTTTGTAGCTGAAGGAGAGAGGCTTGTAGAAGAGATACCGCCTGAAAGCATAGAGACAGTATATATGTCCGATAGTTTTATGAAATCGCACTCAGAAATGAGATGTGACTTTGTGATGAAGGATTGCGACTTTGTAAAACTTGCGGATACAAAGCATCCGCAGGGGATACTTGCTGTTGCCAGACAGAGGACATATTCATTGAATGATATGATGCGAGGGGATCTCTATGTCATTCTTGAAACTATACAGGATCCTGGGAATCTTGGAACCATAATACGCACGGCAGAAGCAGCAGGAGTAGCGGGTGTAATAATGAATAAGGGCTGTGCGGATATATATTCCCCTAAAGTGGTAAGATCTACTATGGGGTCTATATTCAGAATTCCATTCCTGTATACGGATGATCTTCAAGTGGCGTTGAGCGAACTGAAGAGGGAGGGCGTCACAGTTTATGCGGCAGATCTTGCAGGAAACAGCGTGGATGATGAAAAAATTGCAGCTCGAAGGGCTTTTATAATTGGTAACGAAGGAAACGGGATTACAAAAAAAACCATAGGGCTTGCAGACAGGATCGTAAGCATTCCTATGGCTGGTAAAGTTGAATCTCTTAATGCGGCTGTATCTGCTGCGATATTAATGTATAAACACTGATAAAGGCTGTTTGTTGCGTTATTAAAAGAACTTTGGAAGAAACAGACAGGTTCAGAGGAGGGATAAATGATAGGATTTATTGGATTGGGCAATATGGCACAGGCTATTATGGGGGGTATTCTTTCAAATGGAGTTGCATCAGAAGGAGATATCATAGGTTATGATCCTGCAATTTCAGCAAGGAATATTGTTGCAGAAAAATACAGTATTGCGATGGCTGACAGCAATCAGAGCGTGGCAGAGCAGGCAGACATAGTAATCCTTGCGGTCAAGCCGCAGGTGTTACAGAAGGTTATAGAAGAGATAGCAGCGTCAGCATCAGAGGATACTTTGTTCATTTCCATAGCTCCCGGAAAGAGTATAGAATGGATCACTAAACTTTTTGGGAGGGAAGTCAAAATAATCAGATGCATGCCCAATACACCCGCTCTTGTCGGAGCAGGAATGACGGGTTACTGCGTAAGCGACAAAGTTACTGATGAGGAAAAAAAGACTGCTCTTTCAATCCTTGACTCTATCGGAAGGGCTCAGGAGGTTCCGGAGCATCTGATGGCTGCGGTCACATCTGTATCCGGTTCTTCGCCGGCCTATGTTTATATTTTAATTGAGGCTATGGCTGATCAGGCGGTAGCTGACGGAATGACGAGGGTTCAGGCGTATGAATTTGCTGCACAGGCAGTAATGGGGGCGGCGAAAATGGTGCTTGACACATCGAAACACCCTGCGGAATTGAAAGATATGGTCTGCTCTCCGGGAGGCACTACCATAGAAGCGGTAAAGGTGTTGGAAAGAGAGGGTTTCAGGGCTGCAATACAGGATGCTATGGAAGCATGCACGATAAAGGCAGAGCAGCTTTAGGATATAGGATAAGGCAGCGGGTAAATATGGATACATTTTATAAAGGGAAAAAAGTACTGATTACAGGACATACTGGATTTAAGGGGTCGTGGATGTGTAAGGTGCTTATAAATGAAGGAGCATCCATCACCGGATATGCGATTGAGCCTCCTACAGATCCGGCACTTTTTGAACTTAGTGGATTAAGAGATTCTATAGAACACGTGACGGGGGATATAAGAGACCTTTCTCATTTGAAAGATGTGTTTGAGGATAAACAGCCCGAGATCGTTATACATATGGCAGCGCAGCCTATAGTCAGGGACTCATACAAAGATCCTGTTTACACATACGAAACAAATGTCATGGGGACTGTTAATGTTTTGGAATGTATAAGACAGACGGAGTCAGTAAAGTCATTTGTGAATGTCACTACGGATAAGGTGTATCTTAACCGGGAATGGCCGTGGGGATATCGTGAAAATGAAGAGCTTAACGGTTATGATCCGTATTCGAATTCGAAGTCGTGTTCAGAGCTTGTAACTGGTGCATATAAAAAATCTTTCTTTAATGAAAGAGATGTGGCGATAACTACTTGCAGAGCAGGCAATGTGCTTGGCGGAGGTGATTTTGCCAATGATCGTATCATACCGGATTGTATTAGGGCAGTAGAGGCTGGAAAAGAGATAATTGTCCGCAATCCGTCCTCCACCAGACCATATCAGCATGTGCTTGAGCCGGTATGTGCGTATCTGATGATAGCTGCAAGACAATACGAGGATAAAAGCTATGCCGGATGCTATAACGTAGGACCGGATGATGTTGACTGTCTTACAACGGGAGAGATCGTTCAGCTGTTCTGTGATAAGTGGAATCAGACAGGGAAACCCGGGAAAAAGGTCTCCTGGAGAAGTGAAAAGGATGGCGGACCCCACGAAGCAAATTTCCTTAAGCTGGACTGTTCGTTGATCAGAAATGCTTTTGGGTGGAGACCGCATTGGCATGTGGACAAGACGATCGAAAAGATAGTGGAATGGACTTCTGCTTATTTTGAGGGAGAAGATGTGTCACAAGTAATGGATAAGCAGATAGAAGAATATATGAGGACCGGAAAAGGGTACTTGACACCGTGACCAAAAAACCTTAGAATATCTTTCGTTATTGCTTTATCGGGGTGTGGCTCAGTTTGGCTAGAGCGCTACCTTAGGGGGCAAAAACAGCCCATAGGCTGTTTTTGAAGTCCGTTTACGAGCGCCAAGCGCGAGTGGGCTCGGGCAGAGAGGCCGCAAGCGGCAATTGAATTGAATAAAGTAAATATCGGGGTGTGGCTCAGTTTGGCTAGAGCGCTACCTTAGGGAGGTAGAGGCCGCAAGTTCGAATCTTGTCACTCCGACTGCGATGGGAGTCCGTCGAGCCAGTAAAATCATGGCTTGACGGATTTTTCGTACTGACGTAATATCTCAGATTTTGGTTACCCCCCAAGATTTCCTTTGCCTCTTTGATATTTTTACCCGTGTAATAGTGGTTAGAGGCGCTCTGAGAAGAATTTTCGTACAACGTAGATGCCCGGTATTTATTTCCGCCAGAGGCGTTGCAAACCCGCGTTATTCCGTTTGCATTGAGTAACATATAAGGGGACCGGGTTATGATCCGCTGTCCTCAG